>Ga0209604_1001125_pt1 | contig 22513 bp, 18 predicted proteins | sample AD_UKC097_MetaG_FD_184405 | JGI IMG/M metagenome (GOLD analysis project Ga0209604, IMG submission 184405) | Active sludge microbial communities of municipal wastewater-treating anaerobic digesters from USA - AD_UKC097_MetaG (SPAdes) (version 2) | ecosystem: Engineered > Bioreactor > Anaerobic >... | reverse complement strand
TCTTGTACAACGCCTGTACAACGGACCACCTAAAACAGCCCAAAAACAGCCCATTTCAGCCCAAATACAGGCATTGCGTCACGTTGGGCTTATCGATGTAAATGTTTGATTTTTAAGGGAAAAGAGGTGAGCCCAGAAGGAATCGAACCTTCAACCTCCGGATTAAGAGTCCGCTGCTCTACCAATTGAGCTATGGGCCCACGCAAAAAGCGGATGAATTATTGGTGGAAGCAGGGGAATTGTCAAGCCAATTGTGAACAGCTCCGTTCAAAATACTGTTGGATCATCGATTTTTGATGGCGATATCGGCCAGGCGCACTCGTTCGGGGCCGTGTCCGGCAGCAGCGTTCACGGTGACCAGAGCGGTGTTCAGCCTTTCGATATCCAGGATATTTTTGCGGTCGGCGGTTGTCTTCGTGTAGTTCAGGGGACAGTGATCCAGGTTGCCGTCGGCCAGGATCGTCAAACCGTGGCTGCGGCAGATGATCGGCCTTGCCCCGTAGACGATGCATCCGCCGGTCCGGTCGTCGATCATGCAGCAGTGCCGCCCCAACTCGGCGCGGTCCGCGGCCGCCGCCCTGACATCGTCCGGCAGGGTGGCGAATACGGCCGAAACCAGGGCCGCCTCGACTTCGAACACCGACAGGTCCACCAGGCAGCACGACGCGCAACCAGGCCGACAGGCGAACTGATCCGGCGCCGCTTCGACGGCCTTTTCGAAGAACCGATCGACCGTTCCGTGCAATGTTTTGATCATTCGCGCCCCCCGTTGGAAAGGCCGCGGCGTCGGATGACCGCGGCGACGCAATGATAACCGGGTTCTGATCGCCGAGTGTCCAAATTGGATGCACAAACCGGTCACATGGGGGTACACTCTGCGCCCCGCGCCGGGCGTTGTGACAGTCCGGCGCCTTGCCGGCCCTGGAGCTGTCGTGGATTTGGAACGCGAACATAACGAACTTGTGACCGCGCCAGTCGGAAAGCTGCTGTTCAAGTTCGCGATCCCGTCGATCGTCGCCCTGATGGTTCATGCCGCCTACAACATCGTGGACCGGATATTCGTGGGGCGGATGGTCGGGCCCGATGGACTTGCCGCCACTTCGGTCGCGTTTCCGCCGTTGATGATCCAGTTCGCGTTCATCATCCTGATATGCGTGGGCCAGAGTTCCATCGTGTCCATAAGGATGGGACAGAAGGACCGGGACGGGGCCAGGGCCGTGTTCGCGAACGGTCTGTGGATGTCGGCGGTGATGTCCGTTCTGCTGGCCGTCGCGGCCGTCGTGTTCGCCGACCCGGTTCTGCGGTTGTCGGGTGCCGGTGAATCGATTCTGCCGATGGCGCGCGGTTACATGCTGGTCACCCTTATTGGAACCGCCTGCCTTGCCGCAAGCTTCACGCTGAATTTTCACATCCGGGCCGCCGGTCATCCGAAGGTCTCGATGGTGTTGATGCTGGTGGGGTCCGGGTTCAACATCCTGCTGGATCCGATCTTCATCGGTCCGCTCGGAATGGGCGTGATGGGCGCGGCCGTGGCCACCGTCATTGCCGAGGGAATCTCGGCGACCGTCTCGGCGATCTGGTTGTTCCGGCATCCCGAGGTCCCGTCGCTGACCAGGGCCACGATGCGGCCGAACCCGAGGCTGTGCGGCAGCATGCTCTATCTGGGCCTGGGGCCCTTTTTCTCGAACATCGTCGGCAGCGTCCAGTTTTCGATCCTGAACTATCAGGTACTGCGGTTCGGCGGTGAATTGGCGGTAGGCATCACGGGCGTGGCGTTCGCCATGTCTTCGTTCGTGTCTCTGCCGGTGTTCGGAATCTCCGACGGGATGCAGCCGATCGCCGGCTTCAATCACGGCGCCGGCAATCACGACAGGGTGCGTCGCGTTGTCTGGCTGTCCGTCCTGTGGGGGACCGTGGCCGCCTGCGCCGGCGCGGTGGTGGTCGAGGTATTCCCCCGTCCGATAGTTGGCCTTTTTTCCAGAGACCAGCAGTTCGTCGACATGGCGGTCCGGGCCATCCGGATCGTTTTCATCACCGCGCCGATTCTGGGTTTGCAGGCGCTCGGAACCAGGTATTTCCAGTCCGTCGGACGTGGAGGCATCTCCGCTTTCCTCAGCCTTTCGCGTCAGTTGATCTTCTACGTTCCGTTGTTGCTGCTGCTGCCACCTATGATGGGCCTTGACGGTGTCTGGTGGACCGCGCCGGCCGCCGACGTCGTATCCACCGCGGTGACCGCCGTGATGCTTGTCTGGGGGTTGCGTCACGTCGAACCGCCGCGTCGTCAGCCCGACATGCAGACCCCGAGGTCGTAACCGCCGCACGCGGAGTAGCAGAATTCCGGCGCAGGGCAGGCCCTGGTCAGCGAGCACAGGCGCCGGCACACCGTATCCAGGCAGACGTGATCCACCAGACAGTCCGAGTGGGATTTGCATGAAGTGCCCGCCGCGCCTTTTCCGGCCACGAAGCAGGCGCCGACCGAGCAGTTTTCCAGACCCTTCGGGGCGCACGTCTGTCCCTGAAGGCACGAGGAACCTGGAGTGACCGGGTTACAGGCGTTTCCACCCACCGCCTCGCAGTATTTGACCTTGGTCGAACATCCCTGGACACACTCGTGGTTTTCCGGGCACGGTACCGCGGCCGTGCACATCCTGGCGCAGACGGAATCGTTGCAGTAGGCGTCCTTGACGCAGTCGGAGAAGTCGGCGCACGACTCCCCGACCTTCCTGTTACCGGATAAAACGCACGAAAACGTTGTGCAATCGGCCTTGTCGGGGGCGCAGGTCCAGCCGGTCGGGCAGTCCGAACCCAGCCGCGCGGGGTCGCAATCGGCCGCGCCGTCCAGGCAGTAGCCCCATTTGCCCAGGGTCGAGTCGGCCTGGCAGTGACGTGGATTTTCGCCGTCCAGGCACGCGTCGGGGTTCGAGGGATCGCAGAGCAGTCGACATGTGGATGTTGTTTCCCCAATCGGCCTGACGCAGCCCAGGGCCTTGTCGCACGCGTTGAACGAATCGCAGGGTTCTCCTTCCCTGCCGCCGCCGATCGGGAAGCAGAACACACACGAACCGAGTGGTGACGGCAGACACGTCTCGCTGTTGGTGCACCATGACGGGTCCGTCGGGTCTTCGCACATGTAGCTGGTCAGGTCTGCCGGGATGCAGTATGCGGTGTCACCGTTGGGAACGCAGCAGTTCTGGACCGGATCTTCACTGCCGGTGACCGGGAGCGTGCCGCACTGTCCGTCGCTCACGCATTCCGCTGTGCAGAAGGCCTTTTCGCCGGCCAGCTTCAGGCAATGTGGAAATGGTTCCTCGCACGGATCCGTGTTGAATTCGCAGTCGCGACCCAGACCGTCTCCCGGGATGGCGGTGCAGCGTCCCGATTCGCATGAGGAACCCGGAAGGCACTTTCCGCAATCGACCTGTCCGCCGCACCGGTCGTCGATGATGCCGCACTGAACATCGAGCGTTGTGCAGGTTCCGGGCACGCAGTCTCCGACGCACTGGTGAAATTCGTCGTCGCAGACCTGGCCGGTCAGGGCGCAGTTGTCGGCGCAGGTTCCTTCGCAGCCGTCGTCGCCACCGCATTTGTTCGCGCAGTCTCGGACGCATTTGACGCGGCATGTGCCATAGATGCATTCCTGTCCGTCCGGGCACGAACCGCACGAGACCACTCCGCCACAACCGTTCGCCATGGACCCGCACTCCCGTTCCTCTTCGGCGCAGGTGAGCGGCACACACGGTCCCTGATCGGGCAAAACGTTGTTGTCGGCGCAGGACATCGCAAGCAGCATGGCCGCGACCAGCGAAACGCGGAAGAAATGGCGTATCGGCATTACAATCCTTTTACTTCCGGCAGTAGAAGAAACCGTTTCCCATGGGTGTCTGGACGCCATCCGGCGCCTGGTCGAACGGCGCCACGATGGACATCACGCATGGCTGCGGGAATAAAGCCTTGAATTCCGGAGATGTCAGAGCCTTCCAAGTTTCAGCCGTCAACTGTGTCTCGGCGATGCGCATGTGGCCGGCATACAGACCGGATCCTGCAACTTCTCGGACTTTCATTCCTTTTGGAACGGGAAGATCCGCAGGCACCGGGAAACCGATAGACAAATCGCAGGGAGATTCAGGCTTTTCGAGCGTTGAGTCGACAAAAGCCACCGGTTTGGAGAAGACCGGCACCTTCACATTGAACAGAAGCTGCCTGAGGCGCGTCAGAGCCTCATGAATCTGCGCCTGATCCGCGCTTGTCACATCAGGCATCTCGGTGGCGATGATCACCTTGAACGCCGGGAGTTGAATCACCCTGTCACGGCCGCCCTCGATCTGATCCGATTCGTATGGAATCTCGCCGTCAAGCGGTTTTTCCACCTGCTTGAGCTTACGGTTCGGCTGAGGTGTCCCGGCCGGCACTGGAATTCCGGGCAGCGCCAGGTGGGCCTCTTTCAGTCGAAGCAGTTCGTCCAGAGACATCCCGTAATGAACCGCCTGCTTGTCCAACGGCGAATCGGGCGTGATCTCGACTGGCTGGGGTGGTGCAGGCGGCAGGCCGCTGCTGTATCCCGGTTGCTCCGTCCGGGCGACCGTGGTGGTGACGACCAGTTCGTCGTCTTTGTCGCCGCAGCCTTTGCAGCCGACGGCCGAGAGCACCGACAAGGCCAGAAAAAGAACCAGTCCCGAGGAGAGTCTTGAAGCACCAGATTTCATCCCGGTCTCCCTTGTCAAAGGCGGAGGTGCCACAGAATGCTATTATGTCATGTTTTTCACCCTGATCCACACGGCTGCTGATATCCTATATTGGTGTAGGAAGGTGTTTCCTTTCGATCCTGCATTCTGTCGGTTGTTTCGAGCGTCCCGGGATTAGTTCCATGACTGGAAGATTTCACATTGCCTTGTTAGCAGGGCTGATTTGTGCCTGTGGGCCAACGCATCCGCCTTTTGATTCAGGTGGCACCAGTGTCCTGGACGCCATGCATGGCGATTCGTCAGGTGACGGCCATGGGCGCGGCGATGTCTTCCTGGATGTCGCGTCGCCGGATTCCGACGTCGGGTCGGCCCTGGATGTCAATCCATCGGATATGCGTCACTCTGATCCCGGAAAAGAAGTCCCTGGCGACCAGGGCGGCGATAGTGATTCTTTCGAAACGTTGGATCCGGTCTGCCCCAGGTCGGAACTGGAATGCAGGATCGGTGTCTACAACAGCCAGATCGGGACTTGTGGCGAGCAGACGGCCCCGGACGGCACCCCTTGTGAGACCGGCGCTTGTCAGGAAGGTTCCTGTGTCGAGATGTGCTGGAATGACGATTGTCCGACCTGGCTTGTCGAACGTGACGAGAACTGCCGCTGCAACGTCCTTCCCACAGGTTCGGATTTCTGCATCGATGACAAAGGGGTCGTGGCGTGTGACGCCATACCTCCCGGTCATAGCTGGTGGGGACAGGATGCCCAGACGGCAAACGGCGACCACACCTTTGAAGACAACGGCAACGGTACCGCCACCGACACACTGACCGGCCTGGTGTGGGCAATCCAGCCTTCCGGACCGCTCGGCCTGAGCGCGGCCGAGAACTGGTGTTCGGAACTCATCTCCCTGCCCGGTCAGGGGTGGCGCGTTCCGAACATACTCGAGCTGTTCACGCTTGTGGACGCCGGCGAGCCTGACTGCATGTGGGACCCCGTGTTCGGGACGGGCTGCGGCGAAAATCAGATGTACTGGTCGTCGTCGCAGGCGTACATGACCGCCAACTTCTGTACCGTGCACCGCCGAGGAAATATCGAGGCGTGCGAAAAGGTCCTTTTCCTGCCGGTCAGGTGCGTGCGCGGCGGTAAACCTGTCGGCCACCTGCCGGACGATCGTTTTGTCCAGTTCGAAGAAATGATCCACGACCGTCTGACCGGTATCTCGTGGGCCAGGGATATCGACGCTGAAACCGCGACATTCGGTGACGCGATGAGGACCTGCGCCCGAAAGGGCCAGGGATGGCGTCTGCCCACAACCGCCGAGCTCGCCTCAATCATGGAGCCCGACTATCCCACGGACGGGTGCGCCAAATGGAACGACAAGCTGGGGAAGTACTGCGACGAACAGCTTTATTTCTGGACCTCGACGCCCAATCCGGTGCCTACGGAACCCCGGTCCGCGTTCGCGGTTCACATGTTCAGCGGTCACATTCACGAGAACGCGCTTGGGCAGTATTTCAGGTACAGATGCGTCAAGACCTGGAACGCTGACGATGAAGGTCATGAGCCGGATTGAAATGAAGGCATTGTCTGTATCAATCCTGACACTTATCCTGACGGGGTGTAGTGTGGCCGATCACCCCGACGCCGGTTCGGGCGAACTTCCGATGGATGAGGCGCGGATCGATTCCGTCGAACCGGACGCCTTCGGTTTCGACATCCGCCTGCCTCGGCAATACCTGATCCAGGACATCCCGGCCAACGATGTCGACTACGTCTGTGACCTCGTTTACGAACAGGACGATTTGTTGGAGTCACCTGGTTACATCTATATGCAGGCCACGCCGGTCAGTTGCTCGTTCGTCGGCTGCCAGTTCGAGATCGTCGGCGCATGGATATCGTTCGAGGGTGTCGTCGAGCCGGCGGCCAAGGCGTCCTACAACCCCGGCGGCCAGCACGGCATTGACTTCATCGACATCCAGATCGACGAAGTCACGTTCAGGTACTACCACTCCTCGATAGGTTTTGGATGGCGTCCCTGCCATACACCGGACTGTCTGCAGGTGATCAAAAACGACTCGCTGGTGGTCGATGGCTGCGAGCCCGTCCGGTCACTCCCTGCCGTCTGCCGCCTTGTGAAACCCGATGGCACCTTCGACCCCCTTGTCGACGACTTCCAGCGGTGTCCGGGCGACGTCAACCTATAGAACCAATATCCAATCAAAACATCATTTCTGGCGACGGCGCGAGTGTTGTTGTGCCGGTGGCGGTCTCCGGATAGATAATATCCCTGCTTCAAAAATGGAATTTGGATATGTCGCGCGTGATTTCGAATCTGTTCCCCGTGGCCAGTTTACTGGTCGCCATTTCCCTTCTTCTGTCCACGGCCTGCACCGAGGAATATGTCCCTGTCGATGCCTGCGAGCCGGTTGCATGCGCTGTCAGTCCCTGCGAGCAGAACGAGGCGACGACACCTGTCCCGGTGCTTGCCGACGATGGAAGTCTGGCGGTCGTGGCGTGGTCGCGCCGCCCGATTTTCGAATACGACCCGTCAAAGATCCCGGAGTCGCTGTCCGAACAGGTGAAGGACTGGGATTTTTATTCGGTGCAGGCGCCGGACTGGTACCTTGAGGTCACCATAGCAAGGCTTTCGTGGGTGTCGTTCATCGGGGTGACGTTGCTGAACTACGAAACCGGCGAAAAGTACTCGGGTTGGGATCTGGGTGACGCCACCAACACGTTGTTGCCCGTCTCGCCTTACGCGGAAGCTGGATGGTCAAATGGTGACAACAGCATCTCGATTTCGTCAGACGGAGGTTTGCGGGTTTTGGCTTTCAACATCCCCGGAAAGTTCGGGGACGTGGACATGTCTGCCGAGATACGTTTCGAGGACGGGCCCGGGTTCGAAAGTCTGTCGGTCGTCCATCCGTTGCTCGATCCGGGGACTTTTTTCTATGAGGACAAATTGTTCGGAATGCGGGCGTCCGGCTGGGTAAAGGCAGGGGATGTCCAGGCGACCTTCGACCGCGAAGATGCCTGGGGAGTCCTTGACTGGGGCCGCGGCGCCTGGCCGCACGAATCACAATGGTTCTGGGCGGCGGGTTACGGAGTCATCGACGGCCGCGACGTGGCATTCAACATGGGCGCTGGTCTGGACTCCGACCGGCAGGCCAGCGCGGACGGCATCCTGGTTGACGGGAAGATCCACAAGCTGGGGGCGTTTGCCGGGATGACCTGGGAAATGGATCCCGAAGACCCGCTTAAACCCTGGATTATCAAGAGTCCCGATGGCCGCATGGATCTGACGATGAACCCTCACACCCATGTACCCACCCAGATGGAACTCGGTGGCTACTTCATGCTCGGCACCAAGGTCTACGGCACATATGACGGCACCCTGATTCTTGACGACTGCACCGTTCTTGAAGTCCACGACATCCCGGGGTTTGCGGAAAAAAGCGTTCAGCGCTGGTGAAGGGCGCCCGCCGCCGGTTCCGGCCCCCGGACGTTGTCGAAAAGTCGAGACCGGGTCCGTTTCACAGCGTTAAGCCCTGTTTCGTCCGGCTTCCGGTCAGAAGATCCACCGTCCAGAATGTCACGTCGAACGAAGTGGCAAAAACGAGGTGTCCCAGGTCCGCGCCGTTGGACATGGTGCCGGCCACCGCGAAACCGTACACGGCGTCATCCGCATCGGCGGCCTCGAAAAGGTATTTTTTCCAGTCAAACGCGGTATCGAAGGCGACGAGGGCGATCGTCGGTTCCAGCCTGGCATAGGCGGCCAGGAGCAGGCCTCCACCGGCCCGCGGGGTAAGTCGCGTCTGTAACTTTTCGCCGCTCGACACATCTATCGGCACCGTGACGGAACCATCCGGCCAGGCCAGCTCAACTCCGGCCTGTCCCGTCGTGGCGTCGCGGACGGATGTCGCGGTCACCGGAATCCCATCCGATGTCCATCCACCTGTCGACATGGCGGTGCCCAGGCACACGTCCGTTTCGCATTGCCATGCGCAGGCGGGGGCGCCGCAGGTCATCGCGCACGGTCGAAGGCATCCCGAATCGGCGTCCGCCAGCCAGGCTCCCAGACTGTCCCGTGACCGCCGCCTCACGACAAAGGCGCCTTCAAACGTCGCCGGAACCCGGGTCGCGCCTGTAATGACCCCGTCGTCGAGGTCGTAGAGCCAGCCCCCGAGCCCGGTCGACGGCAGGTACACTCGCGTGGCGCCGGTTTCGTCGGTCCAGCCGATTCCCCTGATCTCGATGTCCGGCAGCGCGGTGACGGCGTCATCGGGCAGGTCCGGTGACAGCGTGACGCGTTTCCATCCGTTTCCCGTCAGCCGCGTGATCGGCGCGTCCGGCCAGTGCTTCGATATGATCAGCAGGGCGCCGGTGTTGTCGAAAAACATCGCGTCATCCGCGATTCTGTGCATCTCGAAACCGGATCGCTCGATACCGTTCCGCCCGAAGGAAGCGACATCCGCGCGTATCGGTCCGCCGCCCCCCTCCGGTTGCCATATCGACCGTGGCCGCGACGTGCACGACCCCGGCTTCATCCGCGACAGCCTGCAGTCCGGAGTAGGTGTATCCGACGCCGCAGGACGCCACGGCAAGACCCGTCAGAAGTAAAGCAGCCCGAACAAGTGTTTTCATCGGCAGATTCCCGTCCGCGCAGGCGGCGAACCGTTTACTCTGGTTGCGGTATTGAGTCTATTCCGTACCGGCTGGAAATCAAACCGGAACCCGGCCCCCACGGATAGTCTATACTCCTGTCTGATGCCAACAGGCCTGATGGGCTTCGGACGGGGAGGATCCCAATGACCAGGGCGCGATCCATCATCCCTCATTTCTAAAACAGGGCAGCGCCTGGGAGTCCCTCGGCGTGTTCGAGTGCACCACGGTCAACCTCCACTTCCCCGAGGTCGAGCTTGCCCTGGCCTGCGACGAGTATATCGAGTTGAAGGTCGTTGACTCTCAGGGCGGGGCGGGGGATCGTCCCCGCTTCTATTTCAACAAGAAGGCGCCACGGAACACGGATTACGACCTGGATTACCGCGAGGCCTTTGGTCTGGGTTATCCCTCCAGCGTTGAAATCAAGGCCGCCCGCGTGATAGACGGCATGGTACGGGAGGTTGTTGTTTCAGGGAGTTACATCTACTACGTTGAGCGGGATGATTCGAACATAACGGTTCTGGACGAGAGGTACCTGCCCGACGGAGCCTCTTGCGAAGAGGTCATCATCGCTTCGGACGGGAGTTTCGCCGTCAAGAGCAACTACATGAACTCCACCGCGACCAAGGTGAGCGCCCTCAGGATCTATCACCAGGCTACCGACAGTTGGAGCCTGCACTGGAACTCCGCCGACCCTGGATCAACGGCCACCATTGAAGAATTCATTTTTCAAAGCGACGCTTCCGGCTACCAGGCCTGGGTTCTCATGAAGCCCCCGTATCGCGAGGACACGGATTCGGTCTTTTTCATCTTGCAGACCGATACCTCCAATCCGCTTGAGTCCGGCGCCCAGTTCGCCCAGTATGGCCTGAAGAATGTGCAGACGCTCACATTCGAATGGGACAGTGAAGGCCTTCAGGACGCACCCAACCCCGAAAGGCTCTCCTTTGGAGCCATGCTCGTTCCCGGAAATCATGATTCCCCGACGGCCTGGCACTTCGGTTTCATGGCCATCGAGCAGTACTGGCCCGATTCGGAATCACCCAGGGAGAAAGTCGGGGTCTATTCCTCATATCGCATGGACAAGTCCACGGGGGCCGTCACGCAGGTGATTCCCTTCAGTTACGGCCCGAGCGGCGAGAATTGGAACAAAGACTATTCCAGCCTGCGTTTCGGCCCCGATGGGTCCTTCTACATGATGGACGACACCATCCCGGAAGCCCTCTGCACCGTTCACGGCTTCACCCGGGACGGTCAGGAGACCATTCCCGTTGAGGTGATCGATGGCGGCGACGACTACTACTATGTGCCGGAGTACTCCGTGGTCATCGGGGACTATCTCTACCTGGCGCTGAGCCGGCGTGGATACCTATATGGCGCCACCCAGGCCCGCATCGAGCTCATAAGGCTGGCGCTCTGAGCGGGTGACCCTGACTGTTCGAATGACGCTCTTGACTGTTTGTGTTAACGTTTCACAAACAATTCTGTTGGTGAAGAAGATGACCAAATTCCTGGCAGGGTCAGTTTCAATTGTCGTTGTTGCGCTTTTGCTGACGTATGGCTCATGTAAGGGCAATGATGACTGTAGAAAGTCGAATGATTGCAGTATCCGTGGCTGGTGCTTGGAGCAGAAGGGAAACTGCGTTGCTGGCTCAAATGATGATTGCAGACAATCAAAGAATTGCAGTCACCTTGGCTGGTGTACGGCGCAGGACGGAGCGTGCGTTGCTGGCTCGAACCACGACTGCAAACGGTCACCAGTTTGCACAGACTTTGGCCGGTGCACGGCGTGGGACGGAAATTGCGCTGTTGGCTCGAACGATGACTGCAAACAGTCAACAGGTTGCAGGGAAAATGGCCGTTGTGTGGCGCAGGACGGAGAGTGCGTTGAGGATGATTGCAAAGAGTCAGTAGATTGCATGGAAATGGGCTTGTGCGTGACGCATGATGGAATATGCGTTGCGAGCTCGAACGAGGACTGTAAACAGTCAAGGGTTTGCAGGGAAACGGGCTTGTGCGTGGCCCAGAAAGGTACATGCGTTGCTGGCTCGAACGATGACTGCAGACAGTCAGAAAGCTGCAACTGGGGTGGCTTTTGCGTTGCGCGGGACGGAAATTGCGTTGTTGGCTCGAACGACGACTGCAGGCAGTCAACGGGTTGTGGCAAGTCTGGCGGATGCGTTGCCCAGGACGGAAAGTGCGTTCCAGGCTCGACCGATGACTGCAAACAGTCGGGAGGTTGCCGCTATTTCGGCTTGTGTGTGGCGCAGGACGGAGAGTGCGTTGCGGGCTCGACCGATGACTGCAAAAAGTCAATAGGCTGCAGCGTCCGTGGCGGGTGCGTGGCGCAGAACGGAAAGTGCGTGCCAGGCTCGACCGATCACTGCACACAGTCAACGGGTTGCGGCAAGTCTGGCGGATGCGTTGCGCAGGACGGAAAGTGTGTTCCGGGTTCGAACGATGATTGTAAACGGTCGGAAAATTGCAGCCTGAATGGCTATTGCACGGCCCAGGCCGGAAGGTGCCTTGCGGGATCTGACGATGACTGTAAACAGTCTGAATCCTGTAAGCAGTACGGACGGTGCAGAGCCGACAAGGGGAGGTGTAAGAAATAGTCCGGTCACCCAATTCGCCTGGTAATGGAATCGATAATTCAAAGGGTTGTGTGGCGCGCCTGGAGGGACTCGAACCCCCAACCGTCGGGGCCGAAGCCCGATGCTCCTAAAGCCTGCAAAGCAGCGGTAAGATTACCGAATCAAGACGTTCAGGGCTGCCGCAGGATAGGGCGTCAACATCGCGCGATTCGCGAGCGCGACGCGCTGACATGGTCAAGGCGTCCGGATGGCGAATTCAGCCACGACCGGGAAATGATCCGACGTCATCAGGCCAAGGTACGTGGAGGTCAGGACGTCCGCGGAAACACCGACGAACCCGTCGTTGCGCAGCAGCCAGTCGATCCTGCTGGTCGGTTTGGCCACTCCCTCCCAGGAATGATAGGTGCCTTCTTCGGGCAAGCCGAGTTCCACCCAGACGTCGGTGAGGTCTCCGGAGACGCCATTCCATTCAGCCTTCCCAACCATGATGTTGTAGGGGAGCGAGTCGTAACCGCAGTTGAAGTCCGCGCCGATCAGGGCAGGCCTTCCTTCCGTCAGGATATCCATCTGCTCGATGGTGATGCGCGCCATTTCCTCACGGATACCATCGACCTCCGCGTGGTCCCAGTGAGTCGAGAAGATGTCGAACTGGAACCCGTCGGAGATGCGCAGGAAGTGCCCCCAGGTCACGGCGCGGGGAAACTTCTGTTCGTCGCTGATCTGGCTCGGCAGGACGTCCGGCGTGTCGCTCAACGCGAAGGTCTTCCAGTCCAGTACCACGAACTTCGTATGGTCGAAGAAGATCGCCGCATATTCGTCGAAATACACGGTTCCCGAGTTGTCCATGCCTACCCAGTCGAGTCTCGGGATCTCGTTCTTGAGGTAATCCAACTGTGGGACGAGCAGGGCCTCCTGGACGACCAGGATGTCCGGGGAGTAGTCCTCGAGCTGAGCGACCACGGCCTCCTTCCGGTTATCCCACCGACGGTCTCCCTCGTCGGCGAAAGGCGTGCGCAGGTTGAAGGTCATCATCCTGATGGGTTCGGCGTAGTCGATTGGGACCCCGGCGTAGTCAGGCATCTCGAACACGTCCGAGGCATCACCCCCGGCGTCTTCGAGGATCTCTGGCCCAGAGTCCGAATCCCGGGCGACGTCGAGATCGGAAGTTATGTCAAGCGCCGCATCCGTGCCGACGGCGACGTCGGCCCCCAGGTCCGCGTTGGCGTCGGCGTTGCCATCGCTTACGCCGCACGCGGTAACGAAGACGAGAATAGGAACAACTGCCTTCAATCCGTTCACCGAACACCTCATGGTTCGCCTCCCATTGGGGCCGATCGGCCTGGCCAGGCTGGTCTTCCGCCCACAGTCCGCTCTGCTTCAGCGCCGCAGCCCACGCAGAGGCGCTGGAGCACGCGGAGGCTACAGTATATCAGGCCGACAAGTTGCGCTGCCGGTTAATCGCAACGGGCATGGGTGTCGATTAAGGCATACTGCCGGTATTAATTGAGGAATATGGGAAGACTAGGCGCGCCTGGAGGGACTCGAACCCCCAACCGTCGGATCCGAAGTCCGATGCTCTATCCATTGAGCCACAGGCGCGGGGAAAAAGGTGACGGAATATCAAGTACTTCCGGGGATGCCGAAAAGGACCCCGGTCGGCTGAAAATATAAAGCCGGGTCGACATGTAACCCGCGGGTTACCGCGACCCGGCCTTTATCGCCCCCGAAGGGACGTTAGTCACCGGGAAAAATGGCCGACGCATCGGCCGTCCCGGTGAAGGGGTGCGTGGACGGATTCGAACCGACGACCACCGGGGCCACAACCCGGTGCGCTACCACTGCGCTACACGCACCATCGCAAAAGCGAGGCAATTCTGACGGCGACGCTGGCGCGCCTGGAGGGAATCGAACCCCCGACCCACGGATTAGAAGTCCGTTGCTCTATCCGACTGAGCTACAGGCGCATCACGGATAGGGAACAGGTCCGACCCGTTCATCTGCCGCCGTCGAAATGTAATGAACAATCCCGGACATCGGGTGCATGCCGGAAAGCCGCAAAATTATGTTCGTAAAGGGACTTTCTGTCAACAAATTTCGGCAGCGGCCGTCGGCTCCGGGTCAGTCGGTACGGATGTTGGCGACCACCGCGTCCAGTACCTTGATCAGATCCTCGGTGTCGAGTGACACGATCAGGCCGCGACTGCCGCCGTTGATGAAAACGCGCGGCAGCAGGGTCAGCAGTTCGTCCAGCACAACGGGCATCCGGCGTCGGGTTCCGAACGGGCTGATCCCCCCGACCTGGTATCCGGTGAACCGCTCCGCGTCGTCAGGCTGGCATTCCGCGGCACGGGACTTCGAGCCGAGCGCCGCGGCAAGTCTGGAAACCGAGACCCGGCCGGCCGCGTCCATCAACGCCAGCACCGGATCACCGTCCACCATGAAAACGACGGTCTTGATGACGGCCTCGGGCGGCGCGCCGATCGCGGCGGCGGCGGTCTGAGCTACATGCCCCGGCCCCCGGTATTCGTACTGGTGAACGTCGAACGCAACTCCGTGTTCTTTCAGGAACAACAGCGCCCTGGTTGATGGTATCCCCCTGGCCACGATCGTCTCCGTTACCGCAACCCGAACCAGAGTATACATGTGATACAATGGTCGAAACGCTCAGTCGAACGCACGTTCATCAAAAAACAGGGGGCTGTGATGATCAACGATGTCGTGATGACCATTTCGACGTATCCGACGCGTGAAAAGGCAATGGAGGTGGCAAGGACGCTGGTCGAGAAACGGCTGGCGGCCTGCATCCAGGTGACTTCACCCGTTACTTCCATCTATTCGTGGGAAGGAAAAATCCACGAGGACCAGGAGGTGCTGCTGTTCATCAAGACCACCTACACGAAGAACCGCGACGTCATCAAGTTCATCAAGAAGGACCATCCCTATCAGGTTCCCGAGATCGTGACGTTCCCGCTTGCGGACGGGCTTGACCGTTATCTGGACTGGGTAAGGGAATCGACCGTCTGAATTCACCAGGTTCCGCCACCGGTCGTGCCGGCCTTGACCCAGTCGATCATCCGCGACAGGTCGGCCCGCGCCTTGCCCGCCCGAATCTCGCCCCGCCTGACCAGTGCCGCCAGCCGCAGGGGATTGCAGTAGGAACCCAGGTACGCAGCGGTCCTGAACGTGTCGTACGCGCTTGATGCGGGGCCGGTCGTGACCTGCCACGGATGGTAGACCATGAAGTGCACGAAGTCGAACGGCAGGCGGTTCGCCATCACGAACGTTTCGGCCATCTGACGGGTCGTCTCGCCCGGCGTGCCCAGCATGAAATAGCCTGTGACCGACATGCCGAAGCGGTGCGCCTCCGATATGACGCCGGCGATCAGCCGTCCGCTGGCCTGACGGTTCAGCGCCTTGCGGACGGCCGGACTTCCGCTTTCGATACCCAGAGAGATGTCCCGCGTGCCGGCGGCCGCCATCAACTGCAGCGTCTGCCGTCCGAGCAGGTCTGGACGCAGTCCGTTCGAGAACGCCATCGTAATGCCGGGAAGCCTGGTCTTGACCGCCCGAAGAAACGCGTGGAATCGTTCGATGTCGTGCAGCGGCTGGTCATCCTCGATCACGAAATCCGTGATTCCGTAGTCGCGGCGCAGGGCCACCATCTCGTCCACCACGTTTCCGACCGGTCGAGCGCGCCAGATCCCGCCGTATCGCCTGGGAACCGGGCAGTGCCGGCAGTTCAGGCGGCAACCCCGGGAGGTCTCGATGGCGGCCTGTTTGAATTCGGGGTGACGCGGGTGAACGCTGTAGTCGCAAAGGGGGAAAACGGTCCTGTCGTACTCCAGATCCGCAAAGTCCAGCGTGAAATCGGGAACGCCCGACACGATCACCGAGTCCGGTCCGCGGAACCTGGCCCCCGCGATCGGCTGGCCCGAACGGGCCTTCAGTTCACGCAGCAGGGCAGGAACGACCGTTTCCGGGTCTCCTGTGACCGCGGCGAAGGCGTCCTGGCTGTCCATCATGGCGGACGGGTCGGTCGCGGCCGGTGTGCCGACCAGGATGACGGGGATGCCGAGTTGAGCGAAGCGTTCGGTCAGCCTGATCACCGAACCCACGTTGCGGGTGGATGTCTCGACTACGGCCGCCAGCGGTCGCTTTTCCGGGGGCAGGGCTTCGATCGACTTCAGGGCGGCCTCGACGCAGCCGGGGCGAGCGCGGTCGTCCAGTCCGGTGCAGGCGTGCCCGTCGCGTCGCAGCGCGGATGCGAGCGTCGAAAGACCAAGGGGAAAAATCGCCTCGAACCCCAGACCGGGCGCAACCAGCAATATGTCTCCAATCATGTGGCGGCGCTCCCGAATGGTCGACACGTACCGGGAAATCCTAGCAGAAAGGGGAATGATGCGGATAGTGGTCGTTGGGGCCAAGTTCATTTGTGAAATAATTCACCAGGATATGCCGGGAATCTTGCGACGTTGCGTCTTACGGGGTATCATCCCCCGGTTATTCCGGACGGGAATCAACCTCCCCCGGTTTTTCTTCTCTGACACGCAGGAGCCTTGAAATGACCACTATCATTGATGTTTTCGCCCGTGAGGTACTGGATTCCCGTGGCTTTCCGACCGTAGAAGTCGAAGTCGAACTCGAGTGCGGCGCCCAGGGCCGCGCCATCGTTCCGTCCGGTGCCTCCACCGGCGCCGGCGAGGCGCTCGAACTGCGTGACGGCGACAAGGCCCGTTACATGGGCAAGGGCACGTTGAAGGCCGTTGAGAACGTCAACGACATCATCGCCCCGGAAGTCATCGGCATGGACGCCGAGGAACAGCGCGAGCTGGACACGTTCATGATGGAACTGGACGGCACTCCCGATAAGACGAAGCTGGGCGCCAACGCCATCCTCGCCGTCTCCGTCGCTGCCGCCCACGCCGCCGCCGACGCCAACGGCCAGTCGCTGTACCGCTACATCGGCGGTCTGTCGGCCCGTACGCTGCCGGTCCCGATGCTGAACGTCATCAACGGCGGCCAGCACGCCGACAACAACCTGGACATCCAGGAATTCATGATCCTTCCGAAGGGCGCTCCGAACTTCCGCGAAGGTCTGCGCTGGGCCTCCGAGACGTTCCACACGCTGAAGAAGCTTCTGAAGGAGCAGGGACTGAACACGGCCGTGGGTGACGAGGGTGGTTTCGCCCCCAACCTGAAGAGCAACGAGGAAGGCCTGGCGATCCTGGTGCAGGCGATCGAGAAGGCCGGCTACAGGCCCGGCGAAGACATCAGCATCTGCCTGGATGTCGCGTCCAGCACCTTCTACAACGAGGATACGAAGCTCTACACCATGGGCGCGGACGGCACCAAGCTGACCACCCCGCAGATGGTGGACTACCTGGTCGGCCTGACGAAGAAGTTCCCGATCACCTCGATCGAGGACGGTCTGGCCGAGTTCGACTGGGATGGCTTCAAGATGCTGACCGAACGCATCGGCGACAAGGTCATGACCGTCGGCGACGACCTGTACGTCACCAACCCGAAGCTGCTGGCCAAGGGAATCGAGATGGGAGCGTCGAACAGCATCCTGATTAAGCTCAACCAGATCGGCACCCTGACCGAGACGCTGGACGCCATCAACCTGGCGCAGGCCAACCGCATGAACGCCGTCGTGTCGCACCGCTCCGGCGAGACCGAGGACGTCACCATCGCCCACCTGGCCGTCGCCATGAACACCGGCTTCATCAAGACCGGCTCGATGTCCCGCTCCGAGCGCATCGCGAAGTACAACGAACTTCTCCGCATCGAAGAAGCCCTCGGTGACTACGCCCGCTACGGAAAGTGATGTAACAGACCCAGTCTGTTTATACACACCGCATTTTCCACGATAACACACGTCAGTCCCTGTAACAGGGCACTTAACTCCCCGATTTCTTGATAAAGACATCAAGCTTCCGGTATATTTATCGGGTCAAATAATTCGTGGGGGCAGTCATGAGGACTCGCTTTCTATGCTCGATGATGCTGGCCGCAGGTCTGCTGGCCGGCTGCGGAAACGGTGATGAGGTCCCATCGCTGGATCTGCTTGGAACGGACGTGCTCGACTCCGACCTGGCCGGTGTGGACGTAATCGGCACCGACAACCTGGTGTCCGACGAGGGGCGTGACACCCAGCAGGGCGATCCGGGCTTGGACACGGCTCAGACCGACACCGCCGACACAGTCGCCACCGACGCGACACCGGATGACACGAACGTCAATGACACGGCCGGGCAGGACACAGTCACCCCGGATGTCGTCGACGTCATTGACGACAATCCGTGCGGGGCGGCGCTCAATCCGTCCTGCGGCGAAAAACGCTGTCAGATCCCGGGCGGCGCGGATGGCGTCTGTCAGGAGGATCAGGATGGAAACTGCGTGTGCCTGCCGTGGGATCCCTGTTCCCAGGGGATCAACCCGGAATGTGTTGAACGGGCTTGCGATGATGGCGACCCGGCCACGCTGAACGATGCGTGTCGACTGTTGATTCAGGACGGGAACGAAACCTGCGCGTGTGGTGGAACCACCATCGTGCTGGATCCCTGTTCGGACATCCTGAACCCGGAATGCCTGTACACGGACTGCGTGATGGAGACTGGAGGCGCCGGTGCTTGCGGCGCCGAAGATGGCGCGAAAGCGGTTTGCGTGTGCGGTCTGCCGCCGGTGGCAAAGAACCCGTGCGGCCCCGCCCTGAACCCCGAGTGCAGTCCGGAAAGATGCCGCCTGCCTGACGGCGCCTGGGGTGAGTGTGTCCTGGACCCGTTGAAGGGATGCCTGTGCGGAATCGAGGTGGTCGAGGAAGACCCATGCTCCAAGGATCTGAATCCGCAGTGCCTGGAAAAGGAGTGCGAGGACGGCAGCGACCTGACCGTGAACGACCGTTGCGACTGGGTCGAGAACACGGCCGGCGTTCTTTACTGCGATTGCGTTGGAAGCATGCTTGTCGACCCCTGCCAGAAGGAATTGAATCCGGCGTGCGAGGATGTCGTCTGCGATGACGGGAACGCACTGACCAGCAACGACAGGTGCCAGCAGAACGCCGCGATGACCTGCGAGTGCCTGGGCGAGATGATCGAGGACCCATGCGACAAGGGCTTGAACCCCGAGTGCGTTGAAGAGAAGTGCGACGACGGCAGTTTCCTGACAACCGACGACAAGTGCACGTGGTTCGGTGAGATCTGCCTTTGCCTGGGCGTGGCCGTCGAGGACCCGTGCGGCAAGGAACTGAACCCGGAGTGCATCGACGAGAAGTGCGACGACGGCAGCGCGCTGACGACCGATGATCGGTGCAAGCTGAGCGGCGACGTCTGCGAGTGCGTGGGAACGGCGGTGACCGACCCGTGCAGCGACGCGCTGAACCCCGAGTGCATCGCGACGAAGTGCGACGACGGCGACATCTGGACCACCAACGACCTGTGCGCCGAGGATCCGGACAGCAATTGCGCGTGCGTGGGCACTCCAGTCACCAACCCGTGCTGGGATGGCGTGAATCCCGAGTGCAAGGCGTTTCTGTGCGACGACGGCAACCCCGACACGGTGTCCGACAAGTGCGTGCTGGACGGACTTGACTGCCTGTGCCGCGGAACGCCGGCAGCGTCCGCGTGCGACAACGAAATCAATCCCAAGTGCAGCGCGGTTCTGTGCGACGACGGGAGTGCGTCGACCATCAACGACAAGTGCGTGATTGAGCCGGTGGGCATGATCGACGTGTGCGTATGCCGCGGCTCAATCGTCGTGTCTCCCTGCTCCCAGCTTCTGAACCCGCAGTGCGACCCGGTCTCGTGCGACGACGGCAACCCTGCGACGCGCAACGACAAATGCAGCAACGAAGGGACCCGCGAATGCCAGTGTGCCGGGACCGCGATCACCGATCCGTGCAGCGATGTCCTGAATCCGGAGTGCAAAGAGGTGCTTTGCGACGACCGGTCCGCGGAGACAATCAACGATCGTTGTCAGCAGGTTGGCGACGGTTGCAGGTGCCTAGGCGACACCGGGTTCTATCCGTGCGGCGATGTGTTGAACCCGGAGTGCAAGCCGGCGTTGTGCGACGACGGCGACAGCGGCACGATCGACGACACGTGCGGCTTGTCCGATCTGATGCTGCCCTGCCATTGCATCGGCCATTCGGCCGATCCCTGCTCGAACGACCAGAATCCGTCCTGTAAACCGGCGTTGTGCGACGACGGGCATCCCTACACCGTCGACGACCAGTGCGTGCTGGAGGGCGAAACCTGCGGATGCGCCGGCACCACGGTTGAGGAACCTTGCCTGGACAAGCTCAATCCCGAGTGCGAACCGGCCACGTGCAAGACGGACCTGGGTTTTGCGGGGCTTTGCGGCAAGGGCGAATCGGGTTGCGAGTGTAAGCCGGCCAGCGGTGGCGCCTGCGAGACTCTGGCCGACTGCATCTGGCTGCCCTGGATCGTCGACTGCAACGGTTTCTGGACGTGCGCCAAGGAAAGATGCCAGCCGGTCTGCGACACCGAAAAGTGTGGCGACGGCACCTGTGCCGCGGAGATCGGCGAGACCTGCAGCAGTTGCCCGCTTGATTGTGTTCAGTGCGCGGCGACCGGCGACTGCGGAAAATCCAGTTTTTGCTTCAAGAACGTGGGCGCCTGCCGCGGGGTTGGCTTCTGCCAGCCCAAACCTGCTTCATGCCCGGAAATCATCGACCCGGTCTGCGGTTGCGACGGCAAGGACTACGAAAACGCGTGCCTGGCCGCGCAAGCCGACGTCGCCATCGACTACAAGGGCAAGTGCCTGCTCTGACGGCCGACCTGCCGTTGGCCCGATCGGGCCGACCTGGGCCGTGGCGATGCAGCGGCATCGGGAATCAGCAGGGACAATCGAAGTCCGGGATGGGGTACATCTCGAGCGGTGCCAGAATCGGCCCGGCCTGTCTGACCATCGTCTGCGGCGCGAAGAATTCCGGGGCGCCGTCACCATCCACGTCCGCAGCGGCTTCGGGCACAAACAGGACCCCCGGGTCGCGTTCATCGGTCATCAGCACCAGTCGCGGCCCGCTCCCGTCTTCGATTACCTCCCAGATGGCCCACAGACTGGCCGAAGGGTCGCCGCAGCCCCTGCCGAACTGTGCCCATGTGGTCAGGAATTTTCTGCCGCCGGCTGGATCCGTGAACAGGTCAAAGTTTCCCTCGCCCTCCCAGGCGGCTCCAACTTCCTTGCTAGCCGCGACGTATCCCCTCAAACCACGGAATTTTGCGCGGCCCAGGGACTTCAGCGACGGTGGGACCGAGGCCCGCTGATACAGCGTTGGCGTATCCAGCGTCGCGTCCCTGGCCCATGTTGCCCCGGCGCAGTTCTGTCCCGGCTCCGGATTCACCTTGGCTCCGAATACTCTTCCCATGTCTATCGACATCGCCTCGGCCGCTATCGCGTCACGGCTAGCCGGCTTTGTCCCGTCCTCGCCCTCCCACATCGCCCGCGTGCCGAAATGCGGCAGGTGGCGGCTGTAGACCGAGATGGTTCCCAGCGTGCCACGGCAGACTTCTCCCCGTGAACCGTACAGGACCACCTTCCGTTCCTTCATTCCATTGAGTCGCGCGTCAAGCATCTCGGCATTCGCGGCCTGGCCCGCGACCACCGGTGAGCCGTCCGACAACAGCCGGGCCCTGCCGGTGCCCGCCCTGACCATCGTCGCGTCATCCAGCAAGACCACCGGTCCGTCCAGGTCCTCGACCGGCATCCACTGCCAGTCCAGCAGCTTCAGCGGACTGCGCTGCTGGGAACCGACGTCCGAGCTCAGCATCTCTTCACGCGAGACCTTCAGGGCGCCGTACTCGCGCACAAGGATGATCTGCTTGGGCCCGACGTCGCGAAACGTCCCGGTGCTGAAGGTCTGCACGAACTCGACCATCGCGAAGGCAGAAGTGGCGGAAAGAATCTTCAGGTCGGTAATCTCGACAACCATCTTCTTGCGGAACATCTTGCCGCGATCGACCATCCAGCCTGCGTTGTCCATGTACTTCGTGATGGCCCCGGTGCGCCTGATCCCGGTCATCCTGGTCGCGTAGAGAGACCGGTAGTCTTCAAACCGGCCATCGTTCTGGGTCGCCAGCCAACTATCGATGAATGCGCGGATTTCGGCCTCGCCGATCGGGGCCGCCACCGGCACCGGAGCGATGTCTTCCCCATCCTGCAGCGCCTGGCCCTGTTCCTGGACCTGGCCCTTCTTCAGAATCTTTCCGGCGCACGACATGGGGTTCATCCCAGTGCCGCCGCATCCGACCAGCAGAATCGTGACCATCAACACGGGAAGCCAACGCATGGGCAAAACCTTTTTCAGATAGGGTGGTTATATCCTTGCCAAACCGGGCGCGTCAAGGCCCGCCGTGGTCGCCGTTCGGCGTCCCGATTTGACCCGTTGTCCCCTTTTGTTCTTGACAAATCCAGTCGTTTCGGGAAAATCCCCTCTGCCTTTTGGCGGCGCCAACGTAGCTCAGTCGGCAGAGCACTTGATTCGTAATCAGGGGGTCCGGGGTTCGATTCCCCGCGTTGGCTCTGTAATTCCAAGTACTTACGCGATTCAAAATCCT
>Ga0209604_1001124_pt1 | contig 22516 bp, 25 predicted proteins | sample AD_UKC097_MetaG_FD_184405 | JGI IMG/M metagenome (GOLD analysis project Ga0209604, IMG submission 184405) | Active sludge microbial communities of municipal wastewater-treating anaerobic digesters from USA - AD_UKC097_MetaG (SPAdes) (version 2) | ecosystem: Engineered > Bioreactor > Anaerobic >... | reverse complement strand
CGGAAATTAATACATTTTTAATAATATTGAAAACATTATCGGGCATCAATATCCCTCATCAAAATACTGTAATTGGTTCTATAAACCAACTATCGGTTTGTTTTATTTCTTCTAATAACTATTGTTTTTCCTATTGCTATTCACTCAATAATTGCTACCCATCAAGTTGAATTTGGCCCACCGTTGTATTTATTGACTAGATTTTACTTCTGACTCTTCCTAATATTTCCTTACATTCCTATGTAGAAAAATTTATAATCCAGTTAATATCATTCTAATATATATCTTCAATTAGCGGAATTACAAAATAAAATATTAATAATCGTGTCTAACTTTCAAATCTTCTATAAACCACTACCTTACTATCTCGTTGCTAAAAAGTCCATTCTACTTCTGGTCTTAAAATTTTACGCTACACATCATAATATGACATTACTTTTATTATTTCTTCTATGCCAGTTCGTTGCAGTAAATACTATTTATAAATATTTGCAAAATTTATAAATTCATCATCTGCTACAACTACTTCTTTTAACTATGTGATTCTTCTATTTTTTTGGTCATATAATTGAGCAGAATAACCATCACCAGTAGGGTTATCTGGATCAATTGTTGCTATTGTCCAGTCTAAATATAATATTTCTTTTGAATATTCCATTAACTATTTTGTAATCTAAAATGTTAATTGTTGTGGTGTTAATTCGACATTTATAGATGGATACCCAAGTTTCTACAAAATCTAATCTCTTATAAATTGTATCCTAGTTTCGCCCTCTTCGGGTATTATGTCAATTACGTTTTGTGCCATATAATTTACTCCTTATTAAAGAGATTTGGCTATTTCTCTGACTTCCTATACTTTAAGTTTATTTAATTGTGACTTTGTATAATCACTACTACGTTCTAATATAAAATCTATTAATACCTATTTAGTCATAGTTTCAAAATCAAATTCAGGTTCTTTTTCTTCTACTATAATTTCTTCTTCAATAACAGGTTCTTCGGCTGGTATTTCTTCGATTTCTATTTCTATTTCTTCTTCGATAATAGGTTCTTCAATAGGTTCTTTGTCTAATACAATTTCCTCCACTTTTGGTTTTAATATTTCTACATTTTTAATAATTTCAAATTGTGTGGGGTTTTTAGTAATTATATATTCTATTGCTCGTCTTAAATGTTCTGGAAATTGCAATATATCATAAATAGTATTTGGGATTAATTTTATTGCATCTACCCCAATCTATAAATATTTGGTATCATATACTTTAAACTTCATATAATCTCACTCCTTATTAAAAAATAACGGGGGCAAACTGCTTTGCCCCAGTTATTAAAACTATCAAAGTTCATCAATCATCTATTTTAATTCATCTATTGCCTACTGAACAGTAGTCTATTCTAATTCAGATGTTGTATTGTCATAAGGCAATTCCGGATAAGATGGCGGATCATCTTCGGTAATGGCAAATATGCCGGGGTTTCTCTTGGCAATATACGCAATCTACTATCTTAAATCTTCTGAATAAGAATTTGTGTCATATATTACTATATCGCTTAACCCCTTTTCTTTAACTTCAAACAATATATTACCCTAAATTTGATATACGGGTGTTTCCTATTTTAATATTGGTAATAACTGATTATATGCCTAAGCATATCCTGATGTTTCAAAAGTTTCCAATATTGTTTTACTTAATGAAAGATCGGGATCTAATGTTTCTAATATAAATTTACCTTCTGTATCAAGTTTTACGATAACATAGTTTAAATAATCAGATGTGGAATACAGGCTAAATCCTTCATCAACCTATCCGGATATGATCTAGCATTCTTCTTCATCTAAATTGGGATGAAAATCAATTCCGCCTGTAAATGATGTTGGTCCTTCCTACTAAAGTATTGGATCTTCACCTTGCTATTCCTAAATAAATACTTGCTATTCTTCAACTTCAATCTATTCAATCTACTACTAGATTAAAGTCTACGTGTTCTTGGTAGGCGATTGAATATCTTCAGTTCCGCCTGTAAATGATGTTGGTCCTTCCTACTAAAGTATTGGATCTTCACCTTGCTATTCCTAAATAAATACTTGCTATTCTTCAACTTCAATCTATTCAATCTACTACTAGATTAAAGACTATGTATTCTTGGTAGGCGATTGAATATCTTCAGTTCCGCCTGTAAATGATGTTGGTCCTTCCTACTAAAGTATAGGGGTTTCACCAGTACCCGATGCAGACTAAGTAAATACTTGCTATTCTTCAACTTCAATCTATTCAATCTACTACTAGATTAAAGACTATGTATTTTTCTATGGGTCTAACTATCCCTAACCATCAGTACCTAATGTTACCGTTATCTAATTCTAAAGTAACTAAGCTGATAACTACTGATCATTACCGGTTCCTTCTTTTACTTCTACGGTATAATCATTCATCTATTCTCCAGTGCCGATTGTTTCTATATTAACAGTACCATCGTCCCCGGAACCAATACTAGCAGACTATGTTGTTTCGGGGTCAGTACCTAATGTAACAGTTAACTAATTGCCCAGTAACTAAGCTGATAACTACTGATCATTACCGGTTCCTTCTTTTACTTCTACGGTATAATCATTCATCTATTCTCCAGTGCCGATTGTTTCTATATTAACAGTACCATTATCCCCGGAACCAATACTAGCAGACTATGTTGTTTCAGGGTCAGTACCTAATGTAACAGTTAACTAATTGCCCAGTAACTAAGCTGATAACTATTGATCATCACCAGTACCTTCTTTTACTTCTACGGTATAATCGTTTGACTAATCAGATCTTTCGATAGTAGATATTATAATTTCACTATCATCCTACCCAATAGACTACGACTATACGCTCCCAATAAGATATTCAGGATCTATCTCTGTCATAGATCCAATTTCTGTTTCATGGTCTGTCTAATCAACACAAGTTAATGTCCAAGTTTCAGTATCAGAATCATATTCATACTTAACATCATTCTTATCTTCCAATCCATGAACCAATAATTCATGAAGTGGATTCTAAGATGAAATTTTTCTAACTACACCCTATTCAAGTGAAATTTCATCCGGTGTCATAACAATCTAAATTTCAGAAGCATAAGTCTAAACATCAACATATCTAGGAATAATAGAAATATTAACTTCTTCGCCCAATTTTAATGTAGAAGTTTCTACATCAGTAATCATTTTAGTTACACTATCTACTGGTATGTTATCCTATTGCTACCAATTAGTCTAAATATCTATATATCTATCACCTAATTCTGTTATTGTGCCATATTCATCTTCAAAATAGAATTTAATCCTGTATACTCCTTCTTCTATTTGATTTTTACCCTAAGAAGACTATAAAGTAAGAGGCAACTTAAATGTATTATTTTCAATCAAATAAGATAATAAATTATCTATTTTAGACCCCACTACATAACGGCTATTATCCGAATCCCATGTAAAAGATAATGGGCTATCCTACATTTCTACACCATCCGCATCATATACTTGCATTTCTGTTGTATCTAACCCGTCATAATCTGTCCATGTTTCATTTCTAACTTTAAACGATAAAAAAGTATCGCCAATACCTTGAACAGTATCTCTTAAAACATAAAATTTCATGTTATTCCCCCCAAATCGTAGATTTGTTTTTATTCAACGCCTTGCACTGTTTGTTGTTCTTCTGGTATTAAATTTCTTTTAACTACTAAATAAAAATTACTTGTTCCCATTTGATCATACGTACGACTTTTCCCTAACTATTTGAAATCGTATGATAACTAAATATCTATGGGGATTATCATATTTCTAAATATATTATTAACTCTTGTAATGGTTGTATAATCAATCTATCCTGGTATTACAGACCATGAAGTTAATAATCTTACTGTATCCATTAATAATATTGAATTATCTATATCCTGTGTTTGTTCTGGTGTAGACACTTTACTAATCTTAAATACTACCTATATACTATTTTCAAAATCACGTATTAAATCTTTATTAAAATCAATATTTATATTTGCTGACTAAATATGCGTTATTTGAAATTCATGATTATTTTCTAATAACTTATTCTATCTATCATACATAATCTAACAAATTTGATTCTGAATGGGATTTAATTTATCACTTTTTATTTTCAAATAATCTTCATACATTGGATCGTTCATTATAAAATTATTATCTTCCAATATATTAATTCCCTTAGACTAATACATAAACAAGTAATCGTAAAAATCTATTTCCGTTTTCTTTTTAAAGAACATTATTATCCCTCCATCAAAATGACAATATAATTTAATTATATATTTCTAATCTACTAACTTAATAAAAAAAGAGACGTTATTAAACGTCTCTTATCTGATATAAATTAATTATTACTAAGTAATTTCAAGTTGACCGAACCAATCAGGTCTGAATAACTTTGTACCATATCTTGTATGGAATACAATACCCATTTGACCCGTAGATTCTGTCCACGGAATAGCTGTTAAAGGCACATATGGAGAGTAAACATAACCAGACTCTTCAATCTTAGAACCTTTATAAATAAACAATATCTTTGATGTGTCTACAAGGTTTGTAGAATATACAGTATATTGACCAGCGTTAATGTCAAACTTGTTATATCCGACTGATACACTTTCATCGTCAAGGGGTTTCATTCCACCAGCGGAATAACTTGCTAAGGCATTTCTAAGATACTGCAAAGCTGTTGGGTGCATTACAAGTATATTAGGCTGTGCAATATTTGTTCTGCTCTACATTGTAGCTGCAAGTTCATTTATTTTGATCATAAGAGTTTCATACCATTCTTTTCTAGTACCATAGAATCCAGCACCAGACAAGTTAGCAGGTTGTGTAGATGACCATGTAGTTTCATTGGCTGCCTAATGACCAGCATAAAGTTCACTTAATATCTGTGAATTAATTTCCTGTGCTAAAATATTCTAAACATTCTCATAAAGTTCACTCTGAGCATCAATACCATCAATAGCCGAAAGATCTTCTACAAACTCTGGTTTCCAAGATGTTCTCAATTTTCTTTCAGTCTATATGATTGTTTCTTGTCTGATCTCAAATGTTACTTCTCTATTTGTGAAGTCTGAACTTTCTGCCATTTGCCAATCTTTAGAACTAGCGACTGATAAAATTCCCCTACCATAACTTGCAACAGTAGCATTGGATATATAGAGAACCATAACGCCTGTTTTGTAATCTATTGTTCCATATGTATTACACTTATGCTCTGTCCATGTCGTTTCGCCTGAAAGTTGCCTATATACAATAAATTCACCATTCAATTTTCCATGTCCATCGTCTCTAGCTACTGTTTGAACTGGAGTCTTAACATTATTAGCACCTTCGGTTCCTGTTGCTTCAACTAAAACCTTAACTTCAATAGAACCAAGCTAAAGATTTGTTGAAAGGGTTCCCTAGTTAAGGAAGTAAGTCTGTTCAAATCCAGTAGTAGGATCAGCGGTTGCTAATGTTTCAACTGATTGAGGAATCTGCTAATCTGAAGCAGGAACCACACCAGGAAGTTCGGTATTCTAATAATTAACTACCAATCGTCTGATGAAACCAGTAGGAGCTGTTAATGGCTGCGTTGATACTATTTCATTAGCAATAAGTTTAGGCCAAAATCTCCTAACAAGAGGAAGAACAATCTTCTAAACTTTTGCAACGTCTAATGAAGAGTTATCTGACTATTCAGTTAATATATACTTACGCTCATTTTCTAAAACTTTCTAAAACTAAACTTTTTTACTTGGAGTCATCACTGATGATTCCGTTATCTTACCTAAAAGTCTACCCCACAAAACATCACTTTCAATAATTTTCTGGAATCCACTTTCCAATTCTTTTTGTTTCTTATAATGTGTACTTATACTAGATGTTGGATTATAAGACATTTATTTATCCCCCTATCATTTTATGCCAAATTTGGCTAATACATCTTGTGCAATCTATTCATCGGTTGGAATCTATTTTTTTACTTGACTCTACTTTGGTTTACTAAGGAAATCTTTTTCAGGATCTTTCTTATCCTAAATCTTATTTACCTTACCATCAGCAAAACCAAATAATTTTACAAATATAGATTCTTCTAATACGCTCTCATCTATTTTCCCACTTTCGAAGAATGGATCACCTTCAGATTCATCAAACGGATCAGCCTCAAACATCTAATCATCATTATCATCAAAAAAATCCTCTGCTTCTGTTTTAACTGGTTCCTCTGGTTCTTCGGGAAGTGTAAATGGTTCTTCTTCTGCTCCCTACCCCTATGGTTCTTCGGGCGGTGTTAGATCCTATGGTGATTCATTTGGAAGTTCCTAGGCTGCCTATCCCTAATCTTTTGACGATGTTTCTTCCCCCTACTAAGGAACTTCTGGTTTTTCTGGTTCTTCTGGTTCGGGTTCAACTTCGCCCTAAATATCACCATTATTGGTTTCTATACCTAAATCTTCTCCAATAGCCTATTTAATTTTATCGGCTAAACTATCTGCCTATTTTGAAATTATACCCTCTAATGCATCTTCTAATTTAGAAGATAATTCTTCTTTAATCCCGCTAAAAATATCTTCTTTTGGCGTTTCTGGATTAACTTCTGGAATTTCATTCTAAGCAGAGGTAACATCAGTATCAGTTACTTTTGGCTTATCTAAATCTTCGGCCTCTTTTAATACTTTTTTCTGGGATTTCTATTTGGGCTTCTAATCCTTTGCCTATACTTTGGATTCTTTAATCGTACCCTTAGATTTTTCTTTATAAAAAAGTATAGCCTATTCTTTTATAATATCTTTTATCTATTTCATATTATTTTCTTTTTGATTAGTAATTTTTTTATCAGGCATCTCATTTCCCCCTTTTGTTTCATTAAAATTAAAATTATTTTTACGTTTCAATTTGTTGTTAACAAATTCCCGACTTTCTTTTACAATAGTAAAACTATTTATATAATCATCCAAATTCCATAACTCAGATTCATCCAATTTATCGTCATTCTATTCAGGCTCTTCTAATTCCAGTATATCTTCATCTGATACTTCTTCTGGGTTTAAAATATCCGATGTTAATGTAGGTAATATTTCTTCCAATTCTTCTTCGGCTTCCTAAGACTATTCTTCCCCTACCACTTCTTTAATATCCTGAAAATCTTCGATGTTTGCTCCTTCGGCTTTTAATTTTTCTACAATATTATCTTTTATAACATCAATAACATTTTGCTAAATAGAATATAATTCACTTTGTGTTTTAGGATCAGTTTCTATTGATTGTTTAGTTTCTTTATCTTTTTCCATAATCTGATCCCTCCGCATTTAATAAAATATCCATTTCTTTTATTACCTATTCATTAATCATTTTAATGTTTTCTTCTGTATGCTTTAGTTTAAGACTCTCCATTAAATTAAACGTTACTATATCAATCAATCTGTCTTTATATTTGTTCCACTACTATTTATCATATAATTTATGTTGCTTATCTGATAATACATAACGTAAACTCTCAATAATACTTTCTCTTGTAAAATAAGTAATATCATATGATGGATTAGATACAATATCCCAAGTTATAATTTCCACATTTTTAGCAATAAATGTATTATCGTTTGATGGATATAATTCACCTGCCTATCTCAAACTGGTTCCTAACTATACATTACAATTAATTAATTCTGTTACTTTCCTTCCATTATCATTAGGAAATATTTCAAATACTCCCACAACTAAATTTCCATTAAATTTAATATCAGAAATTAAATGCGAACTTTCTTTTATATATACTAATTGCTATCGTTCTTCACCGACTGGATGATCTAATTCACCTATCAACTATCTATTTTTAACTTTATTTTGAATTCTATCAACAGATTTTTTAAAATCATCCAATGGATAAATTCTTCGATTTTGACCTTTTTTATCACATTCTAATAATTCAAGAGAAATTTTTAACTGTCCAGATTGATTCTATTCAGAAATAATTGTTGGTCTGGATGTGGTAACTTCTGTTAATATCATATTTTACTCCCCCGTTAAATAGAAGGAAATCCACCCATGCCCCCGCCTGATTGTTCTTCCGCTGCTTGCTATTCTTCTGGGTGTTCTTTTATATATTCCTTTTTGGACTTTTCAAACTAATCAATATCATTTTGATCAAATACACCAAAATGAATTAATAAATCATTAACTGGAAACTTTGTCATACCATAAATCGTTGATATCTAATTTAAACGAGATGCCATGGCCTCAGCTTTTGCTTGTTGTTCAACAGTTTGTGGTCTATTTAATATAATTGAATATTTGTTATTTAAATTTGCTATTGTTTGGTCTATTGGGTATGTATATCTATCATTATGCTACTATAATAATTCAAATGATTTTTTAATTAATTCTTCAATTGATCCGTTTAAATCACTTTGATATCTCATAATTGTTCTCTATACTCGTTGATCTTGTATTGATAATACTGTCTAATTTCCCGACAAACTTTCTTGAAATCCCAAGTATGAAGGAGGTAATCCCAATGCCTATAATAATTTTTTATGCCAATAATCCATGTCATCAACCTGTGATTGTATTTGCCCACCTTCCATATTTTGAACATCTACTAACTCTATACCATTCTTACGCAATACAAAATAATCTTCTACCATTGTTACTAAATCTTGGTTCTCATCTATGCCGCCATTGGTATTTAACACTTTAGTTGATTTTAATTCATTTTTAATTCTTTTTACATATTCTGGTATTTTATCTTTAGGTATTCCCGTAATATCAATTACATATTTTTTCCTGTCGGGTGCTTTTATTAATCTGTAAATAACCATAGAATATTCAAGTAACATTATTAATGACTATAAAGATCTAACGGGTTCAAGTATACCCTAACCATACGGATAATACTGATAATCTGTTAAACCAAAATGAACCATATTTTGAGGCTATACATATTTAGCTTCAATTGAGCCTAATAACTCCTACATTTTACTGTCCACTTCCATTAGCCTATCTACATCCTATTGCTAAACCCCCATAGTCTAACCCCCAGATAAATACGGAGTCAAATCTATTTGAAAAATGAATGGCTACTATCCTGTTGCACTATAATTAAATGTCGACTATTCAATAATAGTTTTCTATTTTCTTAAAAATTTATCTTTTATTACTTCTGATCTATTTAATGATTCTACGATATTATTTATTTCGGTTGTATCTAGATCTGAAATATGCTTACCTTCGGGTATTTCAATATCCATAAGTATATCCATTTCGGAAAAATACTATTCTTTATTTAATATCGTATCAGAAAATATTTTTAACTAATCTGGATCTAATCTATCTACAAATCTTAAAAGAAAATCTATAACTAATCTTTCTTCATCATATTCTAATTTATCTGCTAATTGCGGCAATACAATATAACCAAAAGTTTCATTGCCCACTTGTAATTTAACAACTTTAGATGGAGGAATATTTTTAAAATGTATTTCATTCTAAACATCTTTCATTATTATTTTAGTTGGAACATCTTCATAATCTTGTTCTATTATTTCTACAAACTAATCCCCATATAATAGTGAATCATATATCTATTTTTTTGTTATATCATATATCTAATTTGTTTTCATAAACTATTTAATATATTCTTTAATATCAATCTCTTTTGAAACAAAAGTATCAGAACCATCTGATGGAGTAAAATACTATGTTTGTTTAGATATATCTTGATCTACTTCTATTTTTAAGAAATCTTCTGTATATACTTCTGGATTAATTACCATATCATAATAGAAAATTAACTATTTTTTCTATTCAGAAATATTCTATATAATAGTTTCATATTCGGAATATCTTCTAAACCTCTTTTGCTAAAGCATTGTCTATTTTTCTTGAATACCAGAAGTTTTTAATGTTTCGTTTATTATATCTGTCATTTTTCTGGTTCCAAAATAGTCATAATACTTTTCTAACTATTGATCAATCTACTATTGCACATCATCCTATACTTTATCTTTAGTTTTCCGTATAAATAAATTTTTAAATCTATTTATTAATTTTGGTTTATTTTGTATATCAGGCATTAATAATCCCCCTCAATCTCTTCCTCGGCATCTATCCTTAAATCTGGTAAGTATAAATTATTATCTTCCTCAAAAAACTGATTTAATAATGTTATTTTATCTAAATTAATAATCCATTCATTTTTAATTTCTATCTAATCCCACTAATCTCCCTGTTGTGTTTGGTGATACCATTTATGATATGTTTCTGCTAACGGTATATATGGAACTAAATCAATTAAATGCTAATCCTAAATTACACGTATTACATCAAATTCTGGAACCTGATTTAACACATGATATCTTTCATCATACTTTTTATTTGTTTCATATATTCTTATAACTTTTTCCTACTATTTTATACATAAATCATATAATGTAAATGGATGATGATGTAATTCCAATAAGTTATACTATACATCTCCATTAATACCACTAAATGGGCATATCAGAGTTCTCTTAGCATATTGCATTTTTACCCAAAATTTGTATGAATATGATTGTCTAAACAATTGTTCTATTTTTTTTATATATCGAGAAAACACTTTTTCTTCATTTAAATCAAAATCATTATATAACATTATCATAATATTAATCTTCTTTTATTATAAAAATAATACATGTTCTATCAAATAAAGGCAAACTTTTCTATATAAACTTAACCTAAATTTTACTTCTAGTTTTTGTAATTGAATTAATTTCGGTTTCACCACAACTTGTAGTAGTTAATATTTTTTTTATCCATTCATCTATTTCATCTATTGTTAAATCCCAAAGATCATAAAGAAATAAATTATTGAATCTATCTATTGTATATTCAAATAATTGCTAAGATTTTTCATTAGAAAGTAATATTTTTTTTGTTTCCTAGTCAATTAATATTGATGGATAATTGCTTTCTTTTATTAAAAACGTAATTGTATCTTCTAAATTTTGAGATTCTTTTTCAAGTATATCCTAATAATCTATATCTCTAAAAATAAAGAAATAATTAATTATTTCACCTTGATTATTGGTAATCTATGAAATATATGACTAAAGATTATATATATTATTATGAGAATCTTTCCAAGCAATATTTTCAATTATCTATTCATCCTTACTTACATATGATAAAATTTTATTTTTGATCGCATTCTACTTTTCATTCTATATAAATTGATCTATGTGTTTATTCTATACCTAATTCTATTTTAAATTAAATTTTTTAGTAAACTACTAATTAACATATTTTATATTAAATTCTCTATCCACTATAATCATTGGCTAGGGATATTGAAAATACTATTCTCTAAATAATAAACTCTTATTTTTTAACTATTCTATATTTGTAATATCATAATCATAACAATAAAAACCAATTAATTGCCCGTTTTCGTTTATTTTAGGAAATCCCGTTGTTAAAAACGTTTTTATTTCTCCGTTTTTTGTTTCTCTTTGGTTTCTAAAGTGTCTAAATGGCTATTTTTGTGTTAATAGTAATCTTAACCCCCCATTAACACGGGTATTTTCTTCCTATGTAAGAAACTCCTAAAAATACTTACCAATTATTTCATCTTTAGAATATTCTAATGTCTAATAAAAATTATTAGATGCGTCTACTAATTTTATAGTTCTATCAACTTCCCACCAAGAATCAAACATAGTTTCTCTAGCAATCTATAATTGCTCTATTTTTTCTTTTAATAATGTTTTTTTGCTGATATTAGTAATTATTATAAAATACAATTGACCTATTATAATTATACCTAGTATTAAAAATAAATAAAAACTAAACTATACCTCATCGGATTTCATGATAAAATCATTGTATAATATACTCATGCCCATCTAGACAATATAATTATCATTATCTAAATTTATAGGAACAATCAATTCTATTATTTTTTCGCCATCCAGATTATTAATGGGTTTATTAAATTCAAATACTGTTTGTTTATATTCTGTCTAATCATAAAAATAATTTGATATCTACTAATAGGGGGTAGAATAATTCGTTGCCTATAATATACTCCATCCTGTATTAGGCGGAGTATTATACTAAATATACATATCTGTAAATTGCATATCAAAACTTGCTCTAGTCTAATTTTTTGTAATAGTTAACTAATCTTCTAATGTTAAGTATGTATTAAAATCATTATTATTTAGCGTATCTAATATTTTTTCATTTGATAATGCCTATCTAATATTCATCTATACTCTTTTTAATTGTGAAGCTACATATTCATCGAAAGAATTCCTAGACATTAATACAATAGATAGCTACTAAATAAATAAAACTATAAATACCTATACGGTTTTAAATATTGTGATTAATGAAATTTTCATTTTATTACATTCCTCCGCTTAAAAGTTTTAATAATCCAATCCATAAATTTTGAAAATCAGGATTAGATCCCTATTTTATTCCGATAAATAAAGTAACTATCTAAATTGTAATAGTAATTAAAATAGTTCTAAATCTTTTGGTTTTTTCACCTTTAGATTTATCCTACTAAGATACTAATTTATTATATGTATCTATTATACGACCATATTCCAATCGTATTACTTCTATTTGTTCATTAAACCCCTCTTTATCTATTTTATCCAATCGTTTAATTAGACCTTCAATCAAAGAAATAATATCATCTAATTTTGATAATATATCACGTTTTTCTATTGCGGGATTTCGTTTTGAAATAGATTTTGACATTTTATCATCATTGGTTTTTGGTTCAAAAGAGAATTTATCTAAATTTGAATCTTTATTCATATTTACCCCCGCAATTATTGACTAATTTCCCACTGTTTTGGCTTATCTTTAACATTAGTAACTACCATAGTTCCCTATCTAACATCAGAACTTCTATAAATAGAATCCTATGATGTTTTTGTTAATACAAGGGAATTTATTGTATCATTCTATCTATAATATTTTCCGCCAATAGATATACCAGAATAAATTTTAGATGGATCAAAAAATCCCAATAATTGACCAGTCATTTTATCATATAACTAATATTTTACAAATAATCTTTTATTTTTAACTAAGTCTACTATCTAATCCAAAATTTCTAATAATTCTGAATTTCGTTGAGTTAAAATATTAGCACTTGATGCTGACCGAATTATAGTTTTCCAAAACTCAACGTATGGTCTATCTACTTTATTTAATACTATTGATTTATAGTCTTTAGCCACAATATTTCCTCACAATATGGAATTAATCAAAATTATCATATTTTCTATCATCTAAAAATATATTAAACTAAGATAATTGATCTGGGAATACAAATAAATAACCAGTTTTCTCTTTATTCTAAATTTCAAGAATTTTTCCTGTTTTTTTAGATTCAGCAATTTCTTCTTTTGTTTGAATAAAAATACGTTTCAATTCGTCAAAATTTTTCTATTCTATCTCCCCATATGTAAATTTAGTTACTTTCCCACTGGTAAAAATAAACTATATAACAACTTTAGATTTTAGCATAATCACGCCTCCAATTAAATTATTATTTCTTTTATAATTTTATCTACTTGCCTAAATCGTATAAATTCATCTTCTGACAATAGTCTTAATGTAATAAAATTATCCATACTTATAAACATTAACTAATTCTTATATTGATTAACATTTATATTATTAATTGTTTTCTAATACCTTTCTATTTCTTTTTTTGCATATTCCATTATTTTATGCGGATTTCGTTCTGAATTCTATATACAAAATCTTTTTATTTGATATTTTAGATAATAAATTAATTTTTCTGGTATTTCCAAATTATTATTATCAGTGAGTATTATATAGCTATTATGCTATTCAAATAATATAATACCCCTAAATACTATCTCCTATGAGCTAATATTTACAAAATACTATTTATTTGTCATTGAAATCCCTCCGTTAATTATTGACCCCTAAATATAGTATTAGGATCATACCCGTAAACACTTTGCATAAATCTGACTATTTCTTTTGCAATACTATCAATTCTACCCCAATACTACATTACTTGATCATCACTATATTTACCAAAATTCTATTCATCAAATGTAAAATCAATACTATTTGTTTTATTATCAATACCAATTATTATGCCTGGAAATGTTTTTACTAATCTTGAATATTCAGTTATAAACTATGTCATCAATTGCTATATTTTCTAAAACATATTCACGTTATATTTTTGTATTGATTTGGTAAATATGGGGAGCTATGATACTTTAAATACATTTTGAATAAAGGTCTACTATATATTAACACTTTGTTGTAGAATTTTAATATCATTATTAAATCTATCTATTAATTTCATTCTTTGTAATTCCTATAACACAGCTTCATTTTTTATCTAATTGGGAATTATCTGAAATTTTTCATTTATTTCATATGTTACATATGGATATTGCGAATTCATTCTTTGTAATAATATTCTAATATTATTGATCTATGTAATTCCTCTGTTGTATTGAACTGGTATTGTGATTGGGGTAATAACCTTTTCTTCTTTTTTAGGTTTATTAAAAGTCTATATTGATATTATTTTTGGCATATGTTTATCCCATGGATTAAATAATTCTCTTGGGTGTTCAAAATACTTACCCGTAAATTGCTATTCTTCCATTCTGTCTATTCTAAATAATTTCCACCCTTTTGTTACCCCACGTAAACTACCACCAATAACCTGATACTACCTAATCTACATATTGTTTCGTCTGGTATAACCTAAAACAAATGGTTCTATAATTCGCCATTGATTATTATACTTAATTTTAAGCACCTATTTATCTTTTACCTATTTCTATACTACCTAAAGTATGTCATTACGTATCTATTCATCTAGAACCAATTTGCTCATTGTGTTTTACCACCATTTCAAGACTATTTTAAACTCAATTATTTAAATGGAGATAATGACGGATCATTATTAATAAGTTCAATCTATTGATTTATAAGTTTATAATCTATTGAAATTCCACTAAGAGAAACCTAATCTACTTTTAAATCTTTAATAATTTTTGACATTTGTTTCTATTCATTTAAATTTCTGAAATTCCCGATAATATCATGAACCTACTATTGAACTGGTGTTTTTTTGCCCCTTTTAACCTAATTATCTGATTCCATAATCTTAATATACATATCAAAAGAACACATATTACCCCTCCGATTATTCTATAAATATTAATATCATATTTAATTTAACTGAATAAATATAATTAAATTAAAAGTAAAATTATTTGGAGATGATTAGATGTAGATACTTAAAGAATAGTTTGCCGAAGAAAAAAAGGTCATGGGTAATAATAAATCACTTTTAAATAAAATTAATATTGGATTAGAATTTGAATTTATATTAGATCCAGCCAAGTTTAAAGTAGAAAAATACCTACCTGAAATATCATCATCTATTAAAAATAATCGAGATATAATTGTTAAGTATTTTAAAGAACAATTTAGTGATTATTTAGCAAATAATTTTAAATTAAAAAGTGAATGGAAATATCATAGTACTGATGATCCCACTTATTTCAGGTTTGAAACTGATGCATCATTAAAATGGGAAGAAGACGAAAAAACAAATAAGTTTGGAATAGAATTAGTAACACCCGTTTTAACTTTTTAGCAATAGATAGATGTAACAACTAGAATTCTAAAATTTATAAATGATATTGGGGGATATGTAAATTCCAGTTGTGGATTTCATATAAATTTATCTAATGTTGATAATTTATCTGCAAATTATCCTTTGTTATTTAGTTTTTATGATGAATCATTTTATCAGGTTAATTTTAGAAAATTAAAAGTTAATGACACAAATAAATATTAGTTTCCTATGTTTACGCAATAGTTGGCACTTACAATGAATGAAATATTAAAAAATATAAATATGTGGGGAATCGAACGAGACACAATAAATCCAGTAAAATTATTTTATGCTCCAACTATTTCAGCCATTTCAAAAAATATTTTAGATCTTCTTGACAATAATTTAGTATTTCTGTCTAAAAGTAAGTATGCATCTGCCCATTAGAAAGTATTTACAAAAAATGAAGAAGAACAAGATAAAATAAAAATACCAGGGCTTGAATTTAGAATTGTAGGTAATGAATATTCTGATACCAAAAAATTAATAAAATAGATATATTATATTTCATCTTAGTATTAGATTTCATGCTATAAACCAGAAGAATAGAAAAAATTATCTACTGAAAAATATACCAAAATTTTAACTCGTGTTATTAAAAATAGCGAAAAAATCAAAATTATTGATTCATTGAAAGATAAAAATTATTTAATAATTTTTGATCCAGCGGACAACAAAAATAATACCCCTAATTGGTATATTAATGATAAAAATGTAAAAATAGAGGAAACAACTATTGTTTCACATACAAAAATTCCAAAATTAATTAAAATTAAAAATGATAACACTAATTATTATATATATTTATCTGATAGATTGTTATTAGATATAATATCTTATGTAAATTCAGAGTTCAATTTTTCCGTGGATAAATATTATGATGATAAAACATTAACTATGATAAAACAAGTAACAACAAAATATAAAGAAGATATTTATGATGAAGTATTATTAGATATTAAAGGAAATATTATTAGTCAGGGTACATACGAATATACAACACATAGAGTATTATTTAAAAAATCTTATACTCGTAATCCAGACAGTCCAGATATTATTAAAAGAATAAAAGATAAAGATGGTAATGATGTATTACTTACAATGGAATATAATAATTATGGATCAATTGAATCTGAAAGGTTTACACCAGAATTATATAGAAAAGTAAAAGATCTATTATTTAATGATAAAGATTTTAATAAATTAATATATATAGGATAGTTATGGGAATCTAAGGATATTATATTATAGCTATTTGAATATTTTTAGAGAAAAAATCTTTCTCTTGTATATGATACAAATAAATCTAGTTTAAATACATACCCAACCGATAAAACCCCATTACTAATAGATTTTTATGGTGATAGTATTATAGTAAAAACATATATAAATAAAAATTATAGTAAGGAATATGTTATTAAGATAAAAGAAGATTGGGACGCAGAATATTATATATATTAGATAATGGCATTTATCAAAAAAGACAGTTATTTTACCGTCAATATATTTGAAAATTATGATAATATTAACAGGGCAATGAATGAAGATCCTATGATGAGTAAAGATATTGAAAATATTAAAAATATATATAATGGAATACCAGTAACCGTGTATCGATACCCAGAATATCCCAGTATATGGTCAACTTCTCAATAGGAAAGCAATATAATCCCAACCACAAAAGTATATTCGAATATTCATAAAAAATTAGGAGCTTCATTCAAATAGTCAGAAATTGGTTATATTATAGAAAATATTTTTAATTCTATTCACACTGGAAATATAAAAAATGTTACTGATAGCGAAACCTTACTTTATAATAGGTTTATATCGCCTTTTAATAAAGATTATATGATAAGCCATATATTCTATCCAAATGGCAAACTAAAACGAATCGTAGTTAGAAAGCAACATGGCAATTCACCCTTTGAAATAATATTAGATAAAAATGAATAGGGTAAATATAAAATAACAAGGGGACACATATGATTAATAGACAAATATTACTAGAAACTGAATATACTGATTTTATTTCTAATGATAAACCAATTTCAAATAATGTTGCGGATTGGTTCATGCAAATATATGAACTTGAATTTAAATTAAATCTTATAAATAGACACCCAGAAATGTTTGATATATAGGATAATACATCAAACATATCACTTGATACAGTAAGAGAAACATTAGAAAAAAGTTCAAAAATAATTGGAAAATACTTAATTTCTGTAATATATTAGTTGATATAGAATTGGAAAAATTTTCATGATGTCTCAAAATTTATTCCAAATATTATATAGGCAGGTAATATATATGACAAATCTCATGATGATTTTCCATATATAGACGAAGCTATTTCTAAATTAAAAATAGAAAATATACTATTAAATTACCCGAAAAAAGGAAATAGAGAAGAATTATATAATATAAATATAGAAAACCTTAACCAATTACTTTATAAAACATTTAATAAACCAACTAAAAATGGGTATCAAATAGAAAAAATTTTGGCCAATACATGTAATGCCCTTAAAATAAATAATACTCCCAATTATGTTTTATTTTATACTAAAATAAAATACATAATAAAAAAATATTTTGATAAATATCCTAATAATCCAAAACTAGATTATTATATAATTAATGATATTAATACAAATGCATCTAAGTTTTATTCGCATTTTTTTCAAATAGGAACTGTTTATCAGATGTTAAAGAAAGTATCAAATAAAGATTAGGAAAACTATAAACAAGAAGTTATAATTGAAATATATAATAAATTAACCGAAGCACAAAATGAGTTCATTTCAGACTTAGCCCGAAGATATAAGAAAAGCACAGGGGAATTAGTAGATAACATAACTAAAATAGTAGATGATCTATATTCTATGCTAATAAATATAGACCACGTTTCATAGTCTAATATATTAATGAATAGTAATATAGCAATTACTACTGTTCATCATAGATCAGATTTCTAGGATTTATTATCGTACATTGGATATGGAATATGGTTCTAGTCTGATACATATAAATATTATCCATATGATGTAAGAGAAATAATTCCTAAAGAAATTATAGATTTCCCAGTAAAAAAAGGCAATCTAACATTTGATTCAAAAGAATAGGTTAGGGGAGCAATAAGCAGATTATCTTATATGTTTGAGGATAAAGATGAAGCCCAAGAATATATTGCACATAAATACTTAAAATATGTTAATAAATATGGGGAAACCAAAATAATAAGACTATCATCTCCGTCTGGATTTATGAGGTTTTTAAGTAATTTACCTAAACCAGAATTACGATATTGGTAGCAAGAATTAACCAAATTTGGACTAGATAGACACATCCATTTATTAATGGATATTGATGGGAGTAGATTAAAAAATGATAAACAAAAAAATATTACTGGAAACAGAGATTATCGATTTTATCGTGAATGATAGACCCGCCACAAATAATATAGCAACTTGGATAATGCAATTATATGAATTAGAATTTAAATTTAGCACTATAAAGTATTATCCGAATTTATTTGAAAATGTTCCTGGAGTTAATTTAGATGAAATAAAATCTAAATTATCTCATATTATTAATGTTATAAGTAAATAGTTTGTAACTACAATATATTATGTTTATTAGTCTTGGTATAATTATCATAATTATTTTAATTCTATGTAGGAAATGATATCCAGATATTCAACTAATAATTCGTTTAGAGATAAATTATTAGATGAAAATTTTCGTAATATGGTGGGCAAGTTAGGCAGATTAACATAGGAAGAAGAAGAATATACATTTGATTTAGACTAGAAAGTAATATATGAATATGTTAAAGATGATATTGTGGGATTATCTAATTTTAGTGATTTTTCTACAAGAGTAGATAATTATAGTATAAAAGATTATACAAATGAATTTATGTATGAATTGTAGATGTTAATAGATAGTAATTTAGTAGAAGAATTTTATAAAGCATTTAACACAAAGTTATAGATAAATAAATTCATAGAATATGTTCAATCAGATGAATCATTTCCCGTTAATAAAAAAGAAAGATAGTATAATTTGTTATATAAATATATAAAAAAAATATTAGAAGTAAACTCAAACTATATGAAAAACGAATTATCCCGCCATTCAGAGGATCTTGATCCAAGTTCAGTATTAATACGAATGGAACAATAGGTTAAAGAATAGTATTATATATTAACTGCAATTAATAGAATATCATAGCACCAATTATTAATAAAATCAAATTTATTGCTTCATAAAGTTCATTATACGGGGATTATGGCAAATTATTTATCTAAAATAAAGCAAGGATTGTGGTTTAATTCTGAATTTACTAAAATATATCCGTATAATATTAATGGTGTATAGGATCAAAATATTATAAATGATATAATAAAAAGAAAATTAACATTTGTTCCAAGAGAATAGATTATACCCAGTTTACGAAATATATAGAATATGTTTTAGGATAAAGCAAAATAGACAGAATATTTAAATAAAAACTATGGTGCATTTGTTTCATCACATTATATAGAATAGACTTCATTCCTTAACTTTTTAAGCAATCTACCAAAACCCGAATTAAGATAGTGGGGTAAGGAACTGAATCAATATGGATTAGATAAACATTTTCATATATTAATGAATATTTAAGGAGAATAATATGATAATAAATAGAAAGCTATTATTTGAAACCGAATATAACGAATTTACTTCTAATAATAAACCAAAATCAAATAATGTAGCAGAATGGATAATGCAATTATATGAATTAGAATTTAAATTAAATATAATAGATCATTATTCAGAATATTTTGATAAAGAAGATAATATAACTAATGTTTCACTCGAAGAGTTAAAGAAAATATTAGAAAATAACGTTAAAGTAATTGGTACATATTTGTTATCTATTTTATATGAACTTTCATAGAGCTGGTTAAATTATCATGATACAGAGAAATTATTTCCTAATTTACTTTCGGTGGGCAATAGAAAAAAAGTATATAATAATGGGCAAAAAATGATTCCTGAATATATTTAGTTATTGGGAATTGAAGATTGGTTATTAGACTATCCTAAAATTAATATCAGCGGTTCTACAGAATAGCTTAATACTCCAAGAATAGATATGAGATTTTTATATAAATTCTTAGATATATTTTTTGATAAATAGTATACTAATGAATATTTATCTCCAATACATATTATAGATAAGTATATACAGGGAACCAAAACAAATTTAGATCCAAATTTATATGAGTTTAGAGAGAATTGCTTTGAAATTTCAAAATCATATTTTGACACATATGAATTAGATTTTGGTTTAACAAATAAAATGCTACAACGAATTGATACATATTATTATACATTACGTGAGTATCTCGAACCCATTAGGGATATATATTTAAAAATAAAACAGATAAATCGTGATGATTAGAATAAATATAAATTAGAAATAGAAAAAAATGTATATAAAGTATTGTCTAATAAATAGAAAGAATTTCATACATGGTTATAGGATTCATTTGATAATATAACTAACGAATTACTAACAAAAATGAAAAAATTAATTACTAAATTATATACTATCCTTAGTAATATAAAAAATATGTCTTAGAAACAAATTTTAACCGAATAGAATGTAGTAATAAATTTTGTTCACCATACAAGTTCATTCTAGAATAATTTAGAAGATATACATATTGGATTTTGGATGTAGTCTGATGTATATAAATATTATCCATATGATGTAAGAAATATAATACCAAAAGATATTATATCATATATGTATATGCCCAGTGATTTGATATTTTCAGGAATAGAATAGTTGAATACATCGTTATCCCACATTTAGACATTTTTTACAGATAAGGAAAAAGCCCGACAATATATTGAAAATACTTTTTTTAGAATAAAACAAAAAGATGGAAAAACAACATATATTTCTCCATACAACCCAAAAAATTTTTTAACTATATTAAGCAATTTACCTAAACCAGAATTACGATATTGGTAGCAAGAATTAATGAAATTTGGTTTAGATAAACATATTCATTTATTAATGGGAATATAATATATTACTAAATATCAGTTACTTTAATTTCATATTTAGAAAGAAAATTTCTTAGCGCCTTATCCTAAGTTAGTTCTTTGGACTCTACTGTTATTACAGTATTTAAATCTCCGTAAATACTAACAGTAATAATTCCTACATCATAATCTATCTCAGTATAATAAAAAGCATAAATTCCATTATCAGTAAATACATCAAAAGAAAGAGTTTCATTTGGGTTATATATATATTTACTCTTATCAAATGATAATTTGGGGGTTTCTATATAATCTATTCTTTTTATTTTTTTAAGCTCATCCAATATTTGTCGTGTTGTAAACGTTCTTTTGTTCATAAAATGGTGGCTGTGGAGACACGTGACTTTAGTCATGTGAGGAAACAGCCACATCTATCCCCCTTTCCCATAATAATGTTTTTGCCTTGCTTATAAGTTTTAAATCTTTACAATTGGCACTCCTATGAATAACTGTACCATCAAGTTTTCTTAAATCAAAATAACCAGAACTGCGTCTACCAAATATAAAACATTCTTCTCCTTTGTATTTTACCTTGTCAAACAATCTGAATCCTTTTACTAAATATGGCGCTTGATTTAATTTCTTTTTGCTGCCCTTTAATATATTGGCTTTATGAATTTGTCTATTGTGCCTTCTTACTTGCTTAATATAATGCCAATAATCTAATCTTTTAACATTAGGATTACCACTTA
>Ga0209604_1001121_pt1 | contig 22525 bp, 16 predicted proteins | sample AD_UKC097_MetaG_FD_184405 | JGI IMG/M metagenome (GOLD analysis project Ga0209604, IMG submission 184405) | Active sludge microbial communities of municipal wastewater-treating anaerobic digesters from USA - AD_UKC097_MetaG (SPAdes) (version 2) | ecosystem: Engineered > Bioreactor > Anaerobic >... | reverse complement strand
TGACTGGGGTCGTCGGTGTAAACCCTAGATTTTAGCGGGCGCCGCTCATGCATCGGCGCCGGAAATACCCCGATGGGATAATCCCGGCGCATGACGATTACCTACAAAGATGCCGATGGCATTGCCGGCATGCGCGTGGCCGGTCGGCTGGCCTCCGAAGTGCTCGACTACCTGACGCCCTTCGTCAAGCCCGGCGTCACCACCAACGAACTCGACCGGCTGGCGCATGACTACATCACCCAGGTCCAGGGCGCGATTCCCGCGCCGCTGAACTACCAGCCCTCCGGCTACATCCCCTACCCCAAGTCGATCTGCACCTCGCTGAATCACCAGGTCTGTCACGGCATCCCGAACGACAAGCCGTTGAAGAAAGGCGACTCGATGAACATCGACATCACGGTGATCAAGGATGGCTGGCACGGCGACACCAGCCGGATGTTCCTGGTGGGCGACTGCTCCATCGCGGCCAGACGCCTGTCGGCGCTGACCTACGAAGCCATGTGGCACGGCATCGCCCAGGTCCGGCCCGGCGCTCGGCTCGGCGACATCGGCTGGGCGATCCAGAAGTTCGCCGAGGGTCACGGGTTTTCGGTGGTGCGCGAGTTCTGCGGGCACGGCATCGGCCGTGTCTTCCATGAGGAGCCTCAGGTCCTGCACTACGGCAAACCGGGAACCCTGGCGGAGCTGGCGCCCGGCATGACCTTCACCATCGAGCCGATGATCAACGCGGGCCGACGCGACATCAAGGAGCTCGGCGATGGCTGGACCATCGTCACCAAGGACCATTCCCTGTCGGCGCAGTGGGAGCACACCGTCCTAGTCACCGGCGATGGCTACGAGGTGCTGACGCTGTCAGCGGGCAGCCCGCCCCCGCCCGCTTTCATCTCCGCCTGAGCCTCGCCCGCCGCCCGCACAGCGCCTGATCCGCCATGACGGACCTCACCGAAATCCGAAACCGGTACCGTGCCGAAAAGGCGGAACTCCTGCGCACCGCCATTGAAGGCGGCGCATCGACCCGCGGCGTGCACACGACCTTGCGGGCGCTTTCCGCATTGACCGACAACCTGCTGCATGCCCTGTGGCGCCACGCCGGCCTGGATGCGCCGTTTGCGCTGGTCGCCGTCGGCGGGTTCGGTCGGGGCGAACTGTTCCCCCATTCGGACGTCGATGTGCTGCTGATGCTGCCCGACGACCGCTCGCCCGACACCGACGAAGCCCTGAAGGCGCGCATCGAAACCTTCATCGGCAGCTGCTGGGATGTGGGCCTGGAGATCGGCTCCAGCGTGCGTTCGCTGTCCGACTGCCTGGCCGAGTCGGCCAAGGATGTGACGGTGCAGACCTCGCTGCTGGAAGCCCGGCTGATCGATGGCGACGCTGGCCTGTTTGACGATTTCCGGCGGCGATTCGACGTCGCCATGGACCCGCAGGCCTTCTTCGTGGCCAAGACGCTGGAGATGCGCCAGCGCCACACCAAGTTCGAAGACACGCCCTACGCGCTGGAGCCCAATTGCAAGGAATCGCCCGGCGGGCTGCGCGACCTGCAGATCATCCTGTGGGTGGCCCGCGCCGCCGGGCTGGGCAAGAGCTGGGACGAACTCGCGCGCAAAGGCCTGGCCACCCCGTTCGAGGTGCGCCAGATCAAGCACAACGAAGCCCTGCTGAGCCTGATCCGGACCCGGCTGCACCTGATCGCACGCCGTCGCGAAGATCGGCTGGTGTTCGACCTCCAGACTTCGGTGGCTGAATCGTTCGGTTATGCATCGGCCGCCAACGCCGACCTCCGTGCCGGCCACCGTCCGGGCGAAGCGCTGATGAAGCGTTACTACTGGGCGGCCAAGGCGGTGGCGCAGCTGAACCAGATCCTGCTGCTCAACATCGAGGAGCGCCTGCAGTCCGATCGCGGCGCCGCCACCCACGCGCTGCGGCCGATCAACGAACGTTTCTTCGAGAAGGCCGGCACGATCGAAGTGGCCAGTGACGACCTGTACCAGAAGCATCCCCATGCGATCCTGGAGACCTTCCTGCTGTACCAGACGCATCTGGGCCTGCGCGGGCTGTCGGCCCGCACCTTGCGCGCGCTCTACAACGTGCGCACCGTGATGGACGCGTCCTTCCGCCACGACCCGATCAACCGCAGCACGTTCCTGCGCATCCTGCAGCAGCCCACCGGCATCACGCACGCGATGCGGCTGATGAACCAGACATCGGTGCTGGGGCGCTACCTCTGGGTGTTCCGGCGCATCGTCGGCCAGATGCAGCATGACCTGTTCCACGTCTACACGGTGGACCAGCACATCCTGATGGTGCTGCGCAACATGCGCCGCTTCTTCATCGCCGAGCACGCGCACGAGTATCCGTTCTGTTCCCAGCTGGCGGCCGGCTGGGACAAGCCCTGGGTGCTGTACGTGGCCGCGCTGTTCCACGACATCGCCAAAGGACGCGGGGGCGATCACTCCGAACTGGGTGCGGTCGAGGTGCGGCGCTTCTGCCGCGAGCACGGCGTCGGCAAGGACGATACCCGCTTGATCGAGTTCCTGGTCCGGGAGCACCTGACGATGAGCCGCATCGCCCAGAAGGAAGACCTGAGCGATGCGGACGTCATCGGCGCCTTTGCGCGCCGGGTCGGCAACGAGCGCTACCTCACCGCGTTGTACCTGCTCACCGTGGCCGACATCCGCGGCACCAGCCCGAAGGTATGGAATGCCTGGAAGGGCAAGCTGCTGGAAGACCTGTATCGCTACACGCTGCGCATGCTCGGCGGCCGCGCGCCCGATCCCAGCGCCGACATCGAAGCCCGCAAGCGCGAGGCCCTGGTGCAGCTGGCCTTGCACGCCGAGCCGTTCGAAGGCCACAAGGCGCTGTGGGACACCCTGGACGTCGGCTATTTCATGCGCCACGACCCGGCCGACATCGCCTGGCACACCCGGCACCTGTCACGCCACGTCCCCAAGCCGGGTGAGGCCGGAAAGACGCTCGTGCGAGCCCGGCAGTCCACGGTGGGCGAAGGCCTGCAGGTGGTGGTGTACACGCCCGACCAGCCCGACCTGTTCGCGCGCATCTGCGGCTACTTCGACCAGGCCGGCTTCAGCATCCTGGACGCCAAGATCCACACGGCCAACAACGGTTGTGCGCTGGACACGTTCCAGGTGGTCACGTCGATGCTGCCGGAGCACTACCAGGAGCTCGTGACCATGGTGGAATCGGAGCTTGCCGACACGCTGGAGCATCCGGGGCCGCTGCCGCCACCGAGCCGCGGCCGGGTGTCGCGCCGCGTCCGGAGCTTTCCCTTTGCGCCCCGGGTGGACCTGCAACCCGACGAAAAGGCCCAGCGCTGGCTGCTCAGCATCTCCGCCAGCGACCGCACCGGCCTGCTCTACCGCGTGGCGCGCGTGCTGGCCCGCCACCACATCAACCTGCAACTGGCCAAGATCACAACCCTGGGTGAACGGGTGGAAGACACCTTCCTGATCGACGGTCCGGAGCTGCAGCAGAACCGCCGCCAGATCGAGATCGAGACCGAGCTGCTGGAAGCGCTGGCAGCCTGAGACACGCGTCAGGCCACCGGTGCGTGGGCCCGCCCATAACTGTGCACCCGCCCCTTGTAGGCCGTCTTTCCGTCGGGCAGGCACGAGATCCGGCTTTGGTGGTGGGTGTAGCCCAACCCGGCCATGCGCCGGTTGAAGCCGCAGATATTGCCCCGGTCCGGATCGACGATCACCACCTCGACCGTGGCACAGGAATGCCGGTCGATGAAGGCCGAGAGGGCCTGCGGCTGGTCGCGGTCGTACAGAACGTCGCTGGCGATGATCAAGTCGAAGCGGCCGATATCGCTCTCCCCCGCGCCCCAGTTGCCCGCGCGGTATTTCATGGGCGGGAGGTGATTCAGGCGCAGGTTCTCTTTCAGGAAGGTCTCGGTCAGCGGATGGCAGTCGCTGGCCGTCACATCGCCACCCCGCCGATGGATCACCAGGCTGGCCAGCGCGAGTCCGCAGCCAAGTTCAAGAATGCGCTTGCCGTCCAGTTCAAAGCTCTGCATCGCATGGGCCAGCACCTGCCCGGATGGCCAGAGCAGCCCGAACAGCGGCCACTGGGCCGACGAAATGCCCGCGAGCTCCGCAGCGCCAAGGGGATCATGGTATTGCTGCCGGTCCAGCAGGGAACGCATGCGCAGATCGGCTCCACTGCCACGCACGGTTTCAAATTTCACCTCGTACCCGAGAGGCGACGGGCCGGCACCGGCATGGACTGGATTCAATGGGTTCAATCGTCCTGGGCGGCATCCAGCCCGGGAAACAGCACCTCGGTGAAACCGAAGCGGGTGAAATCGCGCATGCGCATCGGGTACAGCGTGCCCGCCAGGTGGTCGCACTCGTGCTGCACCACCCGGGCGTGGAAACCGTCGACGGTGCGATCGATCGGGTCGCCGTAGGGATCGAAGCCCGTGTAGCGAATGCGCGACCATCGCGGCACCACGCCGCGCAGGCCCGGTACCGACAGGCAGCCCTCCCAGCCGTCCTCTTCGGTTTCGCCGATCGGCGTGATCACCGGGTTGCACAGCACGGTGCGCGGCACGAGGGGTGCATCGGGGTAGCGCGGATTCGGCGCGTCGGTGCCGAACACCACGAGCTGCAGGTCCACGCCGACCTGCGGTGCCGCCAGCCCCGCGCCGTCGACGGCCGCCATGGTCTCGAGCAGGTCGCGCACCAGCTGGTGCAGTTCGTCCGAGTCAAAGTCGGTGACAGGCTGCGCCACCCGCAACAGGCGGGGATCGCCCATTTTCAGGATCTCGCGCACGGTCATTCGGCTTCTCCGGTTTCGGCCATGCTTTCGGGCGCGGCGAGCATGGCCAGCAGGGCCTCTTCATCGAGCACGGGCACGCCGAGTTCGCGCGCCTTGTCGAGCTTGCTGCCGGCCTCGCTGCCGGCAACGACGTAGTCGGTCTTCTTGCTGACCGAGCCCGCGACTTTCGCGCCCGCGGCCTCCAGCCGTTCTTTCGCCTGTTCTCGGCTCAGCGTGGGCAAGGTGCCGGTCAGCACGAAGGTCTTGCCCGCCAGAGGCCTGGAAACCTCGGCGGCAGGCTCCCCCTCCTCCCAGCACACCCCGCAGGCGCGCAGCTGCTCGACGACCTCGCGGTTGTGCGGCTGGTCGAAGAAGGTGCGGATGCTCTGCGCCACCACCGGGCCGATGTCCGGCACCTGGAGCAACTGGTCCTGCGTCGCGGTCATCACCGCGTCCAGCGAGCCGAAGTGCCGGGCCAGCGCCTTGGCCGTGGCCTCGCCGACATGGCGGATGCCGAGGCCAAACAGGAAGCGTGGCAACGTGGTCCGCTTGGACGTTTCCAGGGCCTCAAGGATGTTCTGGCCGGACTTCTCGGCCATGCGCTCCAGGCTGGCCAGCGCGCTCAGACCCAGCCGGTACAGGTCCGGCAAGGTATTGATGAGGCCGCCGTCCACCAGCTGGTCGACGAGCTTGTCACCCAGTCCCTCGATCTCGACGGCCCGGCGCTGGGCGAAGTGCAGGATGGCCTGCTTGCGCTGGGCGCTGCAATACAGGCCGCCGGTGCACCGTGTGTCGGCCTCGCCCGGCTCGCGCACCGCCGCGCTGCCGCACACGGGGCAAACCGCGGGCATCGTGAACACCGCGGCGCCCGGCGGACGCCGCTCGGGCAGCACGCCGACCACCTCGGGGATCACATCACCGGCTCGGCGCACGATCACCGTGTCGCCAACCCGCACATCCTTGCGCCGGGCTTCGTCCTCGTTGTGCAGGGTGGCGTTGGTGACCGTGACGCCACCGACGAACACCGGCGCCAGCTTGGCCACCGGCGTCAGCTTGCCGGTGCGACCGACCTGCACGTCGATGTCGAGCACCGTGGTCAGCTCCTCCTGGGCCGGGTATTTGTGCGCGACCGCCCAGCGCGGCTCGCGGGTCACATAGCCGAGCTGGCGTTGCAGAGCCAGGCTGTCCACCTTGTAGACCACACCGTCGATGTCGAACCCGAGCCGGTCGCGCCCGGCACCGATGCGCTGGTGAAACGCTATCAACTCAGAAGCACCTTGTGCCCGCTGGACGCTGGATTCAACCGGAAGACCCCATGATTTCAGGGTCTGTAGCACGTCAAAGTGAGTTTCAAACGCCGGCCCGCCGTGCTCCGGCGGTGTCAGCTCGCCCAGGCCATAGGCGAAAAAGCTCAGCGGCCGGCGCGCCGCGATGGCGGGATCCAGCTGGCGGACCGCACCCGCTGCGGCGTTGCGCGGGTTGACGAAAGTCTTTTCGCCGAGTTCGCGCTGGCGCGCATTGAGCGCCTCGAAGTCGTCGCGCCGCATGTAGACCTCGCCGCGCACCTCCAGGACGGGGGGCACCGGCCAGGCGCCGCCGACGGCCCCCGCCGCACCACGCGGACCGGCCGCATCGACGAGCTGCAGCACCAGCGGGATCTGCCCGATCGTGCGCACGTTCTGGGTGACGTCCTCGCCGGTCTCGCCGTCGCCGCGCGTGGCGGCCAGCACCAGCACACCGCGTTCGTAGCGCAGGCTCATGGCCAGACCGTCGAACTTCAGTTCGGCCACGTAGCCGACCGGTGGATCGTCCTGGGCCAGGCCCAGTTCACGCCGCACCCGGGCGTCGAAAGCGGCCGCGCCGCTCGCACCCGTGTCCGTCTCGGTCCGGATGCTGAGCATGGGAACGGCATGGCGCACGCTCGCGAAGGCCTCCAGCACCCGGCCACCGACGCGCCGCGTCGGCGAATCGTCGCTCGCGAGTTCAGGATGGGCGGCCTCCAGTGCCTGAAGCTCCTGGAACAGGCGGTCGTATTCTGCGTCCGGAATCTCCGGGTCATCGAGCGTGTAGTAGCGCCAGGCGTGGTGGTGCAGTTGCGCACGCAGGGCACGGGCCCTGGCCGAAGGGGATGCCGGAGTGGAATCCGGCGCCGGGTGCTCAAACAGGTCCGAGGTCGCCATGGTCTGGAACGCGCCGGCAGCAGCCTGCTGGCACCGGCATCAGGAAAACAGCCGGCGCGCCTGGGGCGAGCCCGCGGCCAGGTCATGCGCATCGAGCGTGTCGTACAGCTGCTCCAGATCGGCGCCGATGGCGTCCAGCGATTCGGGCCGGATGATCTGGGCGTTGTCATCGGTGATCACGCCGTCCATGGTCGCCGCCAGCGCCATGGCCGCCTCGCGCAGGCGCACAAACGGCCGCTCGGCCCGCTGCACCAGCGGCACATCGAGGCTGAGGCGAATCTCGCGGATGGCCGACTGGTCCGGGTCGTCGGAAAACGCGGCCTGCGAATCGAAGGCCAGACCCAGAATCGGCGGCAGACCGGTTTCACTGGCGGCCAGCACCATGCGTCCCGGAATCGCCCCCGGCACAAAGCCCAGGCGCCCCGCCGCCTGGTGCACGAAGCCCGGGCTCCAGGCCGCGGCCCGCGCGCGCAGGGTGAAGGCCAGGTGGGCATCGTGATCGCTGGCGAACTGGTCAAGTTCACGCGCCCGGCCCACCTCCTCGATCATGTCTGGGAATTCAGGCGAGCCATTGACCGCGTCGGCAAAGCCCTGCGCCTTCATGACGAACTCCGAAAACTCGATTTCGTTGAGGTGGCCGGTACGGTTGGCCAGCTGCACGCCCGCCTGGAAAGCGCGGTAGCGTTGTCCGGCCTGCGGCATCTCCCAAACACCGGTGGCGTCGTTCTGCCCTTCGATCGCGAAGGGCTTGCTGCCAGCGCGCCGCGTCGCCGGCATCGCCGCCAGCGCCGCATCACCCGAGACCAGCCCGTCGAGCGCAATGGGCGCGATGACGTCGATCAACGCATCGAGCCCGGGTCTCTTCTCCAGGTGCGGCAGCGGCATCGCCTCCAGCGGGCCGTCGAATCCGGGTTCGCGACGTTGGTCGTCGGCGGCCGGACTGTCCGCGCCCGGCTGGGGCTGCGTGTCCGGCTGGGCCTGTTTGGGCGCGTTGCGCCGAGCGACCCAGGCACCGTGCGCGACCAGGGCCGCCAGCACCACGCCGCCGGCAACGGCCAGGCTGATCTGGAGTGAACTCATGGCTGTTTCACCGTTTCCTCTCTGCGCTCATTCGGTGGCGGCCAAGCTGACGGCCGCCTCCATGTCAACGGCCACGATGCGCGAGACGCCCTGCTCCTGCATGGTCACGCCGATCAGCTGCTCTGCCATCTCCATCGCGATCTTGTTGTGGCTGATGAACAGGAACTGGGTTTCCCGGCTCATCGCGGTGACGAGCCGGGCGTAGCGCTCGGTGTTGGCGTCGTCCAGCGGGGCATCGACCTCGTCGAGCAGGCAGAACGGCGCCGGGTTGAGCTGGAAGATCGCGAACACGAGCGCGATCGCGGTCAGGGCCTTTTCGCCGCCGGACAGCAGGTGGATGGTCTGGTTCTTCTTGCCGGGCGGCTGGGCCAGCACCTGCACACCGGCATCGAGGATCTCGTCGCCGGTCATGACCAGGCGCGCGTTGCCGCCACCGAACAGCTCGGGGAACATGCGCCCGAAGTGCTCGTTGACGGTGTTGAAGGTGCCGGACAGCAGCTCGCGCGTTTCGCCGTCTATCTTGCGGATCGCGTCCTCCAGCGTCGTCATCGCTTCGGTCAGGTCGGCGTTCTGCGCGTCCAGGAAGGTCTTGCGCTCGCGCGCGGTGCCCAGTTCCTCGAGCGCCGCGAGGTTGACCGCGCCCAGCGCCGTGATCTCGCGGTGCAGCCGATCGATCTCGCCCTGCAGGCCCGCGAGCCGCACGCCGCCGTCCGCGACCGAGCGCGCCACCGCGTCCAGGTCGGCCTGCGCATCGGCCAGCAGCTGGGTGTATTGCTCCAGGCCCAGTCGCGCAGCCTGCTCCTTGAGCTGGACATCGGTGATGCGCTGGCGCATCGGATCGAGTTCACGCTCGATCTTGAGCCGGCGCTCGTCACTGGCACGCAGCCTGGCGGTGAGGTCGTCATAGGCGCTGCGCTGCGCACCGAGCTGGCCCTCGCGTTGCAGCTTCAGCGCCAGCGCGTCCTGCAAACCGGCCTGCGCGGCGGCATCGGTCAGCCGGGCAAGCTCGTCCCGGGCGCGCTGCTCCTCCAGCGCGATGCCGGCGGTCTGCTGCTCGGCGGTTTCGATCGCGCGCGCCAGCTCTGCCTGTCGCGCCGCCAGGCTGCGTTGCGCGTAGCCGGCTTCCTGCGCCTGCCGCTCCAGCTGGCGTTGCTGCTCGCGGCACCCGGCCAGACCGCGCTCGGCGGCGATCACGCGCTCGTCGAGCTGGGCGTGGCGCTCCTGCTGGTCGGCCAGTTGCATGTCGAGTTCTTCGAACCGCGCCTCGGCAGTGACCCTGCGTTCCTGCAAAGCCTGCAACAAGGCCTCGACTTCCGCCAGGTCTGCGGCGATCTGCTCGCCACGGTTGCGGGTCTGCTCGGCCAGTTGCGACAGCCGCAGGGTTTCGACCTGCAGTTCGTGCGCCCGCGCCCGGGCCTCCGACGCGTCGCGCCGCGCTGACATCAGGCGCTGCGACGTGTCGGCATACGTCGCTTCGGCGCGGACCAGGGCCGTGCGGGATTCGTCGGCAATCAGCGCCTGGGCACGCAGTTCGCGCTCCAGGTTTTCGATTTCCTGAGCTCTGGCCAGCAGGCCAGCCTGCTCGTTGTCCGGGGCATACAGGCTGACGCTGTGCTGGGTCACCGCGTGGCCGCCGGGCACGTAGATCGCCTCGCCGGCCTGCAGCTGGCCACGGCTTGCCAGCGCTTCGTCCAGGCCGGGCGCGGTGTAGCAGCCCTTGAGCCAATGGACCAACAGGGCCTGCTGACCCGCATCGTTCAGGCGCAATCGCTCCGCCAGGCCGGGCAGCGCGCCGGGCGCAACCGCGGCGCCAGCGGATGCCGGACTGTAGAACGCGAGCTTGGCCGGGGGCGGATCGGTGGCAAAGGCGCGCACCATCTCCAGGCGCGACACCTCCAGCGCGCCCAGCCGTTCGCGCAGTGCGGCTTCCAGCGCACCCTCCCAGCCGGGCTCCACGTGCAGACGGCTCCACAGCCCTTGCAAGGCTTCGAGTCCGTGCCGCGCCAGCCAGGGCTTGAGCTTGCCGTCGGTACGCACCTTGTCCTGCAAGGCCTTGAGCGCGTCCAGGCGCGCCGACAGGGCCGACTGCCGACCACTTTCGGCATTGACCGCCTGCTGGCGCTCGCGCCGCTCCTCGTCGCAGCGGGGCAGCGACTCCTGCAGCTCGTGCAGGCGCGCGTCGGCCACGTCGGCGGCTTCCTCGGCCTGGCTCAGCTGCTGCTGCAGCGCCGCCAGGCGCTGCTCGTCCGGCGCGGCGAGCGCGTTGCGATCCGCCGTCAGGCGCTCGCCGCGGGTGGTGTGCTGGCGCGCCTGATCCTCGATGTTGCGCTGTTCCACAGCCAGCACCTGGATCTGCTGCTGGACCTGCGTCACCTGCGCGCGTTGCTCGTTGGCACGGCTCTGTGCCAGTCTCAGCGCCTCTTCGAGGTCCGGCAGCGCAAGGGACTGCTCCTCGACCTGCGCGGCCAACGTGGCGGCCTGTTCTTCGGCCGTCACCGATTGCTCGGCCAATGTCGCCACTTCCACCTGTGCGTCATCGCGCCGCGCCGCCCACTGGGCCGCCTGTTCCCTGAGCTGAATCAGCCGTTGCTCGACCCGCTGCCGCCCTTCCACCACGAAGCGGATCTCGGCCTCCAGCCGGCCGACTTCGGCGCTTGCCTCGTACAAAAGGCCCTGGGCCTGGTTGACTTGGTCGCCGGCGGCGTAGTGCGCCTGGCGGAGCGTTTCGAGGTCGGCCTCGACGTGCCGGAGATCGGCCATGCGGGCCTCGAGCTCGTTGACCGCCTTGTCGGCGTCGGCACGGAACCGGGCCTGGTCGGCTTCGCTTTCGGCGCGGCGCAGGTACCAGAGCTGGTTCTGGCGCAGGGCGACGTCCGATTGCAGGGCGTTGTAACGCTGGGCCACTTCCGCCTGCTTTTCCAGCTTCTCCAGGTTCGCGTTGAGCTCGCGCAGGATGTCTTCGACGCGGGTCAGGTTTTCGCGGGTGTCGGCAAGCCGGTTTTCCGTCTCGCGGCGGCGCTCCTTGTACTTGGAGACGCCCGCCGCCTCTTCGAGGAACAGGCGCAGCTCTTCGGGGCGGGATTCGATGATCCGGCTGATGGTGCCCTGGCCAATGATGGCGTAGGCGCGCGGGCCCAGGCCGGTGCCAAGGAACACGTCCTGCACGTCACGCCGGCGCACCGGCTGGTTGTTGATGTAATAGCTGCTGGTGCCGTCGCGCGTCAGCACGCGCTTGACCGCGATCTCGGTGAACTGACTCCATTGACCGCCCGCGCGGTGGTCGGCGTTGTCGAAAATCAGCTCCACACTGGAGCGGCTGGCCGGCTTGCGGCTGGTGGTGCCGTTGAAGATGACGTCCTGCATCGACTCGCCGCGCAGTTCCGAGGCCTTGGACTCGCCGAGCACCCAGCGCACCGCGTCCATGATGTTGGACTTGCCGCAGCCATTGGGACCGACCACCCCCACCAGCTGGCCGGGCAGCATGAAATTGGTGGGCTCGGCAAACGACTTGAACCCGGACAACCTGATCGAATTGAGACGCACCGTGACTTGCCAGCCATTCAACAGCGGTTGCCCAAACTGTTGATTTCAAAAGAGATTCGGCTGCGACGACGGCAGCCGGACTACCCCAATGATACCCGGCGCTGCCAGCAGCGAACGCATCCCACCCCGCACTCTCTTTTCAGGAGCAGCCCGTGTCCATTCCGCGCTGGAGACTGGCCTGAAACATCAAGAAACCTGCCAGTTCCCGCCTGTGGCGCCGCAGACTGTTGCCAGCAACGATAATCGACGCCTCATGAACCCTCTCCTGTCGCGCCTGCAGCCCTACCCGTTCGAGCGGCTGCGCCAGCTGTTTGCCACCGTCACACCCAGCCCCGAACACCCGGCCATCAGCCTGGGCATCGGCGAGCCGCGCCATGCCACGCCCGAATTCATCAAGACTGCCTTGACAGGCGCCCTGGGCAACGGGCTGGCCAGCTACCCGGCCACCGCCGGCGAACCCGCCTTGTGCGACGCCTGCGCCGGCTGGCTGCACCGGCGCTACGGGGTCGAAGCGAACCCGGCCACGCAGATCCTGCCGGTCAACGGCTCGCGCGAAGCCTTGTTCGCGCTGGCGCAGACGGTGATCGACCCGACCCGCCCGGGCGCCACCGTGGTGCACCCCAATCCGTTCTACCAGATCTACGAGGGCGCGGCGCTGCTCAGCGGCGCCACGCCGTACTACGCGCCCAGCGACCCGGCGCGCAATTTCGCGGTCGACTGGGACAGCGTGCCCGACGAGGTCTGGGCCCGCACCCAGCTGCTGTACGTGTGCTCCCCGGGCAACCCGACCGGCGCGGTGATGCCGATGGACGAATGGCGCAAGCTGTTCGCGCTCAGCGACCGCCACCGCTTCGTGATCGCCTCCGACGAGTGCTACAGCGAAATTTACTTCCGCGACGAACCCCCGCTCGGCGCGCTGGAAGCGGCCATGGAGCTGGGCCGCACCGACTTCCGCAACCTGATCGTGCTGACCAGCCTGTCCAAGCGCAGCAACGTGCCGGGCCTGCGCAGCGGCTTCGTGGCCGGCGACGCGGCGCTGATCAAGCCCTTCCTGCTGTACCGCACCTACCACGGCAGCGCCATGAGCCCGGTGGTACAGGCTGCCAGCATCGCCGCCTGGAACGACGAGGCACACGTGGTGGACAACCGGCGCCTGTACCGCGAAAAATTCGCCGCCGTCACGCCATTGCTGTCGGCGGTCATGGACGTGGCGCTGCCCGACGCGGCCTTTTACCTGTGGGCGGGCGTGCCCGCCGCCTGGGCCGGCGACGACACCGCTTTCGCGCGGGAATTGCTGGCTCAATACAATGTCACCGTGCTGCCGGGCAGTTACCTCGCCCGCGAGGCAAACGGGCACAACCCGGGCCGTGGCCGCGTTCGCATGGCACTGGTCGCAGAGACCGCGGAGTGCCTGGAGGCCGCCCGGCGCATCGTTCGATTCATTCAATCCCGAGGCTGAGAAGCCCGATTTCCCGTCATGACCCAACACCTCCAGTCCCTGATCGACACCGCGTGGGAAGACCGCGCCAACCTGTCACCAAAATCCGCCCCGAAAGAGGTCACGCAGGCCGTCGACGAGGTCATTGCCGGCCTGAACAGCGGGGCCCTTCGCGTGGCCACCCGCCAGGGCGTGGGCCAATGGACCGTGCACCAGTGGATCAAGAAGGCCGTGCTGCTGTCCTTCCGTCTGAAGGACAACGAGATCGTGCGCGCCGGCGACCTGGGCTTCTACGACAAGGTACCCACCCGCTTCGCGCAGATGAGCGCCGACGAGATGGCCGCCTCCGGCGTGCGCGTCGTGCCGCCGGCCGTGGCCCGCCGCGGCAGCTTCATCGCCAAGGGCGCGATCCTGATGCCGTCCTACGTGAACATCGGCGCCTACGTGGACGAGGGCACCATGGTGGACACCTGGGCCGCGGTCGGCTCCTGCGCGCAGATCGGCAAGAACGTGCATCTCTCGGGCGGGGTGGGCATCGGCGGCGTGCTGGAGCCGATGCAGGCCAACCCCACCATCATCGAAGACAACTGCTTCATCGGCGCGCGCTCCGAAATCGTCGAAGGCGTGATCGTCGAGGAGAACTCGGTGATCTCGATGGGCGTGTACATCGGCCAGAGCACCCGCATCTACGACCGCGCCACCGGCGAAGTGAGCTACGGCCGCATACCCGCCGGCTCGGTGGTGGTGGCCGGCAACCTGCCCGCCGCCGACGGCAAGTACAGCCTGTACTGCGCGGTGATCGTCAAGCGCGTGGACGCGCAGACCCGCGCCAAGACCAGCCTGAATGATCTGTTGCGGGATTGAGGGCATCAACCCTGGTCAACGTGAATCGCCTGCGCACGGCAACTTCGGAGCTTGAACCATGAGCATGATGGACCGGATTCTGCGATTGATGGCGGAGCGCAAGGCGTCCGACGTCTACCTCTCCGCGCACGCCCCAGCGGTCATCAAGATCAACGGGCAGTACATCCAGATGAACAGCCAGATCCTGCCGGTCGAGGCCACGATCAACCTGCTGTCCGAGGTCGTGCCACCGAACCGGATCGAGGAGCTGAAGGAGACCGGCGAACTGAACATGGCGATTCCGGTGCTCGACGTGGGCAATTTCCGCCTGAGCGCCATGCGTCAGCGCGGCACCTATGCGGCGGTGATCCGCTACATCTCGTCGGACATCCCCTCGCTGCCATCGCTGAACCTGCCCCCGATCCTGGCCGACCTCGTGATGGAAAAACGTGGGCTGATCCTGATGGTGGGCGCCACGGGTGCCGGCAAATCGACCACGCTGGCATCGATGATCGACCACCGCAACGAAAACACCATGGGCCACATCCTCACCATCGAGGACCCCGTCGAGTTCGTTTTCCGCAACCGCAAATCGGTGATCAACCAGCGTGAGGTCGGCACCGACACACAATCGCTGGCCATCGGCCTGAAGAACGCGCTGCGCCAGGCACCGGACGTGATCATGATCGGTGAAATCCGTGACCGGGAAACCATGTCGGCGGCGATTGCCTACGCCCAGTCGGGCCACGTCTGCCTGTCGACGCTGCACGCCAACAACAGCTACCAGGCCCTGAACCGGATCCTCAGCTTCTACCCGGCGGAGGTGCGCCCGTCGATGCTGGGCGACCTGGGCTCGGCGCTCAAGGCCATCGTTTCGCAGCGGCTGCTGCGCACGGTGCACAACACCCGCATCCCGGCGGTCGAGGTGATGCTCAACACCCGGCTGACGTCCGAGCTCATCGAACAGGGCAATTTCTCCGGCGTCAAGGAGGCGATGAACAACTCCCTGGCCGAAGGTTCCCAGACCTTCGAACAGGACATCGCGCGCCTGATCATGGAGGGTCAGATCGACCGCAAGGAGGGTCTGGCCTACGCGGATTCCCCGACCAACCTGATGTGGCGGCTGCAGAACGACTTTTCCCGGGCAACAGCCGGCGAAACACTCGAAATCGCTTCGGACGAAGCCCTGTTCACCGATATCACGCTGGAGGTCCACCCATCGGACAAGGCGCCTGCCGGCCCAGCGCCGGCCTGAACCCGACGGTCAAAGGCCGCCCCGACTCGACCAATCCCCATGTCCGCCACCCTGCGCCTCGCCGAACACCTGATTTCCCTGCCCTCCGTGACGCCCGACGACGCGGGCTGCATCGAGCTGATCGTCGAGCGCCTGCGGCCCCTGGGATTTGCCTGCGAGCTGATCGAAAGCGGTCCGGCGGGCCAGCGGGTCCGGAATTTATGGGCAAGACGCACCGGGCCCAGCACCGGACGGCCGCAGAAAGCTACCAAAACCATAGCGTTTGCCGGTCACACCGATGTCGTTCCCACGGGTCCGCTGGACCAATGGCGCAGCCATCCGTTCACGCCGGCCCACCGTGACGGCCGCCTGTACGGCCGGGGCGCGGCCGACATGAAAACCTCGCTGGCCGCGATGGTGGTGGCCGCTGAGGAATTCCTCTCCACAAACCCCGACTCGCCGCTGGGCATCGCCTTCCTGCTGACCAGCGACGAAGAAGGCCCTGCGGTGGACGGCACCGTCGTGGTGGTCGAGGCGTTGCGCCAACGCGGCGAGGCGCCCGATTTCTGCATCGTTGGCGAACCGACGTCGGTCGAACGCACCGGCGACATGATCAAGAACGGCCGGCGCGGCACCCTGAGCGGCAAGCTCACGGTCCAGGGCATCCAGGGGCACATCGCCTACCCGCAACTTGCGCGCAACCCGATCCACCAGGTGGCGCCGGCGCTGGCCGAACTGGTGGCAACCGAGTGGGACGCGGGCAACGCGTTTTTCCCGCCCACCACCTGGCAGGTCAGCAACATCCATGGCGGCACCGGCGCGAGCAACGTGATTCCGGGCCATGTCGTCATCGACTTCAACTTCCGTTTTTCCACTGAATCCACGCCTGAAGGCCTGCAACAACGGCTGACCCGGGTGCTCGAGCGCCACGGCCTGACGTACGAACTGGCGTGGACGCTGGGCGGCCTGCCCTTTCTGACCACCCCAGGCACCCTCGTGGGCGCCGTGCAGGCCGCGATCCTGGCGGAAACCGGGCTTCAGACCGAGCTCTCCACCACCGGCGGCACCAGCGACGGGCGTTTCATCGCCAGCATCTGTCCGCAGGTCATCGAACTGGGTCCGCCGAACGCCAGCATCCACAAGATCGACGAAAACGTCGCCGTGGCCGACATCGAGCCGCTGAAGAACATCTACCGCCGCGTGCTGCAGACCCTGCACGACGGCCTGTTGCCATGACCGCAGGCGGCACCCGCCTGATCGAGCTGATCGGCACCGCCGCCCGGCAGCTTCAAGAAGCAGGTGTGGCCTTCGGGCACGGCACCGACAACGCCTTCGACGAGGCCGCCTGGCTCGTGCTGTGGCGGCTCGGGCTTCCCCTGGACACCCCGCTGGACGGGCCCGAATCCGCTGCCGACCAACCGGTACCGGCCGACCGCTGCGCGCAGGTGGCCGAATTGCTCGGTGAGCGGATCCACTCGCGCAAGCCGGCCGCCTACCTGACGCACGAAGCGTGGCTGCAAGGCGTTCCGTTTTATGTGGACGAGCGCTGCATCGTGCCGCGAAGCCTCATCGCCGAACTGCTGGCGCACCCGGAGCACGGCGGCGGCTTCGACCCCTGGCTCGGCGAACACACCACCCGCGTGCTCGACCTGTGCACCGGCAACGGCAGCCTGGCCGTGCTGGCGGCCATGGTCTACCCGGACGTCACCATCGACGGCGCCGACATCTCCCCCGATGCGCTGGCCGTGGCCCGCATCAATGTGACGCGGCACGCGCTGCAGGACCGCATCCGCCTGATCGAGTCCGACGCGCTGGCATCGGTCGGCCGCTATGACCTGATCCTGTGCAACCCGCCCTACGTCAATTCCGACAGCATGTCGGCCCTGCCCGCCGAATTCAGGGCCGAACCCGCGCTGGCGCTGGCCGGTGGCCCCGACGGCATGGACTTCGTGCGCCGCCTCCTGGCGCAGGCCCCCGACCATCTGGAGACCGGCGGCGTGCTGGTGCTGGAGATCGGCAACGAACGCCCCCATTTTGAAGCCGCGTTTCCCGCACTGGAAGCCGTCTGGCTGGACACCAGCGCCGGCGGCGACCAGGTCCTGCTGCTCACCCGGGACGCGTTGCTGGCCTGGCGGCGCGGACACCCGGAGTCCACCGCAAGCCCATGATCACTTTGAAAAACGTCGTCCTGCGCCGTGGGACGAAGGTGCTGCTCGACGGCGCGTCCGTCACCCTCAACCCGGGCGAAAAAGTCGGCTTGGTGGGCCGCAACGGGGCCGGCAAGTCCTCCCTGTTCGCGCTGTTCAACGGTACTTTGCATGAAGACGGCGGCGAGTGTTTCATCCCCGCGCAGTGGCGCGTGGGCCAGGTCGCGCAGGACATGCCGGAAACCGACCAGTCCGCGACCGACTTCGTCGTCGAAGGCGACACCGCGCTGCTCGCCGCGCAGCGGGAAGTCACCGCCGCGGAGGCCACGGACGACTACGACCGCATGGCCCATGCCTACACGGCCCTGCACGACGCCGGCGCCCACGACGCCGCCGCCCGCGCGCAGGCGCTGATCCTTGGCCTGGGCTTCAAGACCACCGAGTTGAACCAGCCGGTGAACAGCTTCTCGGGGGGCTGGCGCATGCGCCTGCAACTGGCCCGGGCCTTGATGTGTCCGTCCGACCTGCTGCTGCTGGACGAGCCCACCAACCACCTCGACCTCGACGCGCTGGTCTGGCTCGAAGCCTGGCTCAAGCGTTACGCCGGCACAATGCTGGTCATCAGCCACGACCGGGAATTTCTCGACGCGGTCACCGAGGTCACCGTCCACATCGAAGGCGCCCGCCTGACGCGGTATGGCGGCAACTACAGCAACTTCGAGGACCTGCGCACCGAACAGATGGCACTGCAGCAGATGGCCTACGCGCGCCAGCAGGAGAAGATCGCCCACCTGCAGAAGTTCATCGCACGGTTCAAGGCCAAGGCCAGCAAGGCCAAGCAGGCACAGAGCCGGGTCAAGGCCCTGGACCGCATGGAGAGAATCGCGCCGCTGCTGGCCGAGGCCGAATTCAGCTTCGAGTTCAACGAGCCGGCCAACCTGCCCAACCCGATGCTGGCCATGCACGACGTGAGCGTGGGCTATCCGCCACCGGAAGGCGCGCCCGAGGGCACACCGCCGACGGTGATCGTGCGCCACATTCACCGCTCGGTGCTGGCCGGGCAGCGCATCGGCATCCTGGGCGCCAACGGCCAGGGCAAGTCCACCCTGGTCAAGACGGTGGCGCGCGCGCTGGCCCCGCTGGACGGCGAGATGACCGAGGGCAAGGGCCTGAACATCGGCTATTTCGCGCAGCAGGAACTCGACGTGCTGCGGCCTGGCGACAACCCGCTGGAGCACATGATCCGGCTTGCCAGAGACCTGACGGCGACGGGCCGGATCAATGGCCAGGCCACGCGCGAGCAGGACCTGCGCAACTTCCTGGGCATGTTCAACTTCAGCGGCGACATGGTCAAGCAGGCCGTGGGCAGCATGAGCGGCGGCGAAAAGGCCCGTTTGGTGCTGTGCATGATCGTGTGGCAGCGCCCCAATCTTCTGCTGTTGGACGAACCCACCAACCACCTCGATCTGGCCACCCGCGAAGCGCTGTCGGTCGCCCTGAATGAATTCGAGGGCACGGTGATGCTGGTCAGCCACGACCGCGCGCTGTTGCGCGCCGTCTGTGACGAGTTCTGGCTGGTGTCGCGCGGCGGTGTCGAGCCGTTCGACGGCGACCTCGACGACTACCAGCGCTACCTGCTCGACGAGGCCCGGCGCCAGCGCGAGGCGGCCAGAACCACCGACCGGCCGCCCCCGCCCGCCGCCAATCCCGCGACGCCGTCACCAACCGCCCCGGGTGTGGTTTCGACGGCAGGCGGCGTCAGCGCGCAGCAGCAGCGCAAGCAGGAGGCGGCCCGGCGCCAGCAAGCCGCGGAGAAAACCCGCCCGATCAAAAAGGCGCTGGAGCAGACCGAGGCCCGCATGGCCGAACTCACCGCGACGAAAACCCGGATCGAAGAAAGCCTGTGCAAACCCTTGCCGGCCACGGAACTGGCGGAAGCCGGCCGTCAGCTCAAGGCCGCCAGCGCCGAACTGGACGAACTCGAAGTGACCTGGCTGGGCTTGAGCGAGCAGCTGGAGCAGGCCATGGCCGCCTGATCGGGGTCAAAACCCTGCGCAACCGGGACCGAAGCGGCATCGCGGTACAGTGGTGGTTCCACCCCCACTGCATGAAAGGGCGCTTTGCCATGATGTCCATCCTCGGAACCCTGTTCATCGGCCTGATCGTCGGCCTGGTCGCCCGCGCGCTCAAGCCCGGTGACGACAAGATGGGCCTGATCATGACGGCCTTGCTGGGTGTCGCGGGCTCGTTCCTCGCGGGCTACCTGGGTGCGGCCTTGGGCCTCTACAAGCCCGGCGACGTGGCCGGCTTCTTCGCTTCGGTCATCGGCGCAGTGATCCTGCTGTTCGTCTACGGCCTGATCAAGGGCAAGTCCAACTGAACCCACCGTGAGACCGACCGCACTCGACCTCGCGTCCGGCCATCCGGCACTGACGGCCGCCGTCCAGCGCGGACGCAAGCTGCTGCACCGGCGGGCCTTGGTGGCCGCGGCGGCTGGCGCGGTGCCGGTCCCGGGGCTGGACTGGGCCGTGGATGCGGCGCTTCTCACGCGACTGATCCCGCGCATCAACGCCGAGTTCGGTCTGATGCCCGACCAGCTGGACCGCCTGACGCCGCACGAGCGCGAGCGGGTGCAGAAGGCGGTCGCGATGGTCGGCTCGGTGCTGATCGGCAAATTCATCACGAAGGACCTGATCCTCAAGGCGGCCCAGGCGGTGGGCATGCGCATGACGGCACGCCAAGCCGCCCGCTTCGTCCCCGTGGCCGGCCAGGTTGCGTCCGCCGTGATCGGCTACACGGTGATCCGCTACCTGGGCGAGGAGCACATGAAGGATTGCGTGCGCGTGGCACTGAAGGCGCAGTTGCGATTGCCGCCGTAGCCGGGCGCCAACCACAGGCCCCACCGACGCCTGAAAACCGGCAAAACCCGGTTTTTTGGACAAAAACGGGCTCAACCCAGCGCCCAGCGGTCATAACACGCTACTTAACTGATAGCATTCGGGCCGGGCGTTCGCCACGGCGGCTGCCCGATGGTGCCTGCCTGTCGCGCTTTCGCCACAAAGCGATGCCGACTTGCATCAAGGCAAACCCTGAATCCATCGCGATCTAGGAATTTTCCGATAGCCGCACCGGCTGGCCGTTGGCAGCATAGCGGGCCATGGAGCACACCATCCAAGACCTGTCCGCCACGCCGGCGGCGCCGCCGCGCAACCGCCGGGCCGCCACCCCCCGAAAGGAGCCATGACGATGTGCGGCAACACAACCGCCCTTCAGAGCGACCTGGCGGAATTTGGCGCCGTGATCGACCAGGTTTATCAATCCGCGCTGGACGCCACCGCCTGGCCGCGAACGGCGGCGATGATGGCCCGTTACCTTGGTGCCAAAAGCGCGCTGTTGTACACACCCCTGGAGCCGCGAGACAGCCCGCGCTTCTGCATGTTTTCACCCGGACTGTCCGCCCGCTTGCTGGAACTGTGGTTTGGCAAGTACCGTCCGTTCGATGTGTGGACGCAGGTCGGCATCGAACGCGGACTGCTCGTGGAAGGCAACACCGCGCGCGGCACCGACCTGGTCCCCACGGAAGATCTGAAGCAAACGCCGTGGTATCGCGAATTCCTGAGCATGGAAGACATTCCCCAGGTCATGATCGGTATCGTCTTCGACGGCCAGACCCCCGGAACGCCGCCCACTTCGTTCTCCGTGTTCCGCGGCGAACAACAGCCCCCCTTCGCCGCCGATGACCTGGCGCGCTTCCGGCTGCTGGTGCCGCACATCTCGCGCGCGCTCGGTGTGATGTACCGCCTACGCCAGGCCGACCTGCGGGAGGCCCACAGCCGGGCCGCTCTGGATCTGCTCAACACCGGCGTGCTGCTGGTGGCGCCGCCGGCCACGGTGGTGTTCGCCAACCGCGCCGCCCAGCGCATGCTGCGCGCCGAAGACGGCCTGTGCCTGCGCGGCCTGCCGCACGGCAGCCAGCGGCTGCAAGCCGAATCCCCGGCCCAGCACGAGGCGCTGGACACCGCGCTGCGCCAGATCATGCTGGACGGTGATCTGCTGCACGCCACGCATTTCGGCAAGGCCTTGCGCGTGGACCGCCCCTCCGGGCTGGCGCCTTACGTGCTGCGCCTGTCCGCGCTGCCCGCGCGCAACGAATTTGGCAGCGACGGCGCCATGCCACGCGCCATCGTCTTCCTCAATGACATCGCCGAGAGTCCGCGCATCGAGCCCGACCTGCTGATGGAGCTGTACCGCCTCAGCCCGGCAGAGGCGCGCCTGGCCGTCACGCTCAGCGAGGGCGACGAACTGGCCGAGGCCGCCCAGCGCCACGGCATCAGCCTGAACACCGCCAAGAGCCAGCTGCAAGCCATCTACGCCAAGACCGGCACCGACAACCGCGCCAGACTCACCAAACTGCTGCTGGCGCTGGCCAGCGGCACCGTGACCGGCGGATGAGCGACGACCACAGCACACCGCGGTACGGACGAGAGCGTCACTCCATGACAAGAATTCAAGGCAATCTGGCGGCCTTTGGCGCCGTGGTCGACCAGATTTATCAGTGCGCGCTGGAACCCACCGGCTGGCCGCGTACCCTGGTGGCCATCGCCGACTGGCTCGAATCCAAGAACGCCGTGCTCTACACCCCGCTGGAGCCCAAGGAAAGCGACCGTTTCGTCCTGTTCTCGCACGGGTTCTCCGCCCAGTCCACGGAGATCTGGCGTGGCAAACACACGGAACTCGATGTCTGGACGCACGTGGCCGCACAGCGCCAGCTGATCGCCGAGGGCGTCTCGGTGCTCGGCACCGAGCTCGTCCCGCTCGAAGAACTCAAACGTACACGCTGGTACGACGAATACCTGCGCGTCGACGACATACCCGAGCTCATGGCCGGTGTCATCTTCGACGGCCAGACCCCCAACACCCTGCCCACGGTGTGCTCGATGTTCCGCGGCGAACAACAGCCCCCCTTCGCCGCCGATGACCTGGCGCGCTTTCGGCTGCTGCTGCCGCACATCTCGCGTGCGCTGGGTGTGATGTACCGCCTGCGCCAGGCCGACTTGCGAGTGGCCAACAGCCTGGCCTCGTTGGAGCGACTGGCCACCGGCGTGCTGCTGGTGGCGCCGCCGGCCACGGTGGTGTTCGCCAACCGCGCCGCCCAGCGCATGCTGCGCGCCGAAGACGGCCTGTGCCTGCGCGGCCTGCCACACGGCAGCCAGCGGCTGCAAGCCGAATCCCCGGCCCAGCACGAGGCGCTGGACACCGCGCTGCGCCAGATCATGCTGGA
>Ga0209604_1001094_pt1 | contig 22786 bp, 18 predicted proteins | sample AD_UKC097_MetaG_FD_184405 | JGI IMG/M metagenome (GOLD analysis project Ga0209604, IMG submission 184405) | Active sludge microbial communities of municipal wastewater-treating anaerobic digesters from USA - AD_UKC097_MetaG (SPAdes) (version 2) | ecosystem: Engineered > Bioreactor > Anaerobic >... | reverse complement strand
CCTCAAAAAATCTCCGGGGGAAGAAAATCTGAGTATAAAGTACCTCCCAACTATTAGTGCGAGGGCGAAACATGGCACAATACTACTTAAAACACTATGGGATGGTATCTGGCGATTATTGGGATGACCCATATTTAGCCCATTATGGAATCATGGGAATGAAATGGGGTATCCGTAGATACCAGAATGAAGACGGTTCTCTTACAGCAGAAGGCCGAGCCAGGTATGGAACTGTTGAATCTCTCGAGGCAGCAAGAAGGCTGAAAAGAGGTGGAACTTTCGGAGTTGTCGGTACTTCGGTTACTGGTGCTAGAATGAAAAAAGATGGCAGTATTAAAAATTTGCGTGATAATTTTAGAGGTAAATCTAGAAAAGAACGTGAACAGATGATTCGGAATGAACAGAAAAAAGAACGTGAACAGATGATTCGGAATGAACAGAAAAAAGAACGCGAAGCCAAATGGAATGAAGCTAAGAAAAAGTACGAAGAAAAAAAGAAGAACTTTGCTGAATTTTATGGAGATCCTAGAGAAGGAAAGTATAGAAGCATTCGAGATGACGATAATGTATTTAATTACGTGCATAAAAAGATGCTTAGAGAAGATCATGATGGCAGCTATAGAAAGAAATACGTCGATTCCGGATATTTCGATGCTGTAAAAGCAGATCGTGAATATTTAAAGAAGCATTCGTTCGAGGATGATTCAATTCAGGATTTTAGTCAACAGGATTATGCTGATTGGTGGGGGGATGTCTCACGCTCAAATACAATTTCGTGGGATGAAATTGAGTGGAACCGCACCAGAAGACGCTAATTATATTTAACTCACACCTCTTGATAGGGGTGCCAAAGCAATTACTGGATCCCGACGGTAATGTAAGATTTGTGGTTCTCCTTTCAGGCAAATGATTATGCGCTAAGGCACCTCTAATAAGGGGTGTGGATTATATTTACAATTGGAGGTGATACCAATGCCTCGGAAAAAGAAACCCGAAGTTGCGGAAGAAAAAGTACAATACAAATTACCTCCAGCCTTAACCGAAGAAGCTTTAGAGAATAAGATGATCATGAAAGCATACGAAGTTGTCTATCAACGAATGTGCGATGGAACAGTAACTTCTCCAGAGCTTGTTCATTTTTTGAGATTAGGTTCGACTAAAGAAAGAGAAGATCGGGACTTGCTCAATAAAAAGAAGGAATTGCTGGAGGCCAAAACAAAGGCAATTAACGAATCTAAGAGTATAGAAGAGTTATATTCTAAAGCTATCGAAGCTATGCGCAGTTATAGTGGATCATTAGAGGAGGAAGAAGATGCTTAAATCCTACTCAGAAATGATTAAGCTAAAAACTTACAAAGATCGATATGAATATTTAAAAATTGGAGGATCTGTTGGAGAAGAAACATTCGGAGGATCCAGATGGTTAAACCAAGTTTTATATTCTTCACCAGAATGGAAAAGATTCCGAAGAGAAATAATACTTAGAGATAACGGTTGCGATCTAGCTTGTAAAGATAGACCAATAGTGACCAAAGTTTACATCCACCATATAAATCCGATAACACCAGAAGACATAAAGAAGAGAGCCGATAATGTCTTTGACCCAGATAATGTTGTATGCTGCAGCCACGAAATGCATCAAGCAATACATTATGGGGATGAGTCGCTCTTATCAATAGATGTTCCAACAAGAAAACCAAATGATACTTGCCCATGGAGGAATACAAATGTCTAAAAGTATATTAACCTCTGTGAAAGAAAACATTAGCGGAATAACCGAAGACTATACGGCCTTTGACAACATACTAATACCAATTATTAATGCCGAGTTTGCAAAATTATGCCAGCTTGGGGTTGGGCCAGCTGATGGGTTTTCAATAGCAGATAAAACAGCCACATGGGACCAGTTCACAACGGACCCAAGACTTGATTTTGTAGAAGAGTACGTAACTCTAAGGGTTAAGATACTCTTTGATTCGTCAGACATGCCATCATTTGTAGTAGAAGCTCTCAAACAAGCAGCCGTTGAATACGAGTGGCGCCTACAGGTCGCAGCCGAGGAACTTACAGCGGAGAAAGATGATGGCATTTAAGTTCCACAACCCGAATCCTAGACGAAATTCGTAACTGATTTATTATTGGTTGTGATCAAATTCGAGTGAAAGGAGGGTAATATGTACGAAGATCATGAAAATCTGAATTACCTCGCACACCATGGAATATTAGGTATGAAGTGGGGTAAAAAGAATGGACCCCCATATCCATTATCGGACGCTAAACATGATAAGGTTGTTCAGCGAGCTGAAAAGAAAAGGCTCAGAAGAGAGAAAGGAGCCGAAAAAAGGAAACAAAATATACTAAAAGATCCGAAGAAAATAGTTAAATACCAGAATGAATTTAGTAAAGAAGAGATAGAATCTGCCATTGATAAAATAGATACTGTAAATAAAGTGAAAACTCGCATACCAGAGTCTAATTTACAGAAAAAAATAAAAAAGGTCAGATTGTCTAAAAAGAAAAAAAAATGGGCATCTACACCGAGCAAATTAGAAAAGAACGCCCATAAGTTTACAAATGAAGAAATGCAAGAAGCATTGCAATATTTAAAAAATACAGAAAATATATTTGACTTAAAAGTAAAAAGAGCGAGAAGACCTCTAGAAATAGGTAATACTGTCAGTGATTATGTAGGATCTATGGGAAGATTACTTGGTAATTGGAACACATTACGAGATAATTCTGTAAAAACTAGAGGTGCGGGGCTCACAAATGACGAACGCCATAAAATATGGCTTAAGGAAAATGTTAGTCCAGAATATTTCGAGATGCTAGTAAAAGGTGGAAAAAAGAAAAAATAGCGTTTCGTTTTAATAAATTTTTATAAGAAAGGTTGCACAGACAGGTGATGAAATATGGCTGAATATTATATTGAACACTACGGCTATGTTGACGATGGCCGCTCACTTGCCCATTATGGTGTAAGAGGAATGCGCTGGAGACGGCATAAATATACTGGAAATTCTAGTCGCGACTATGATTATTCTACTGGCGATAGGTCTAGAGCTAATTATTACAATGTACAGGGGCAAATAGCAGATACAAAAAGATTTCATGCACAGAGAGACCCCCAAAGAATTATTAATACTAGAAGACAGAATGAGCAACATAAAAAGAAAATTAATAAACTTGTGAATACAGGTGACGCAGCTAGAGCGGCATATTACAGAAATCAAGGGGAAAATAATGTAAATGTCGTAAGAGAAAATTACGAAAATTATAGAAATAGGCAGAACGAAAATAGATCGAATCATGGTGCTAATAGAAGACCAGAACAGCAGATGATGGAACGCTGGTTAAAGAAGAGACAAGATCGCCAGGATGCCCAAAATGATGCTGTAGCTGCGGCTCTTCGTTCTGAATCAACTGCAGAGAGACGAATTAGACAGAACATCGTCCAGCCAAGAGAACATTCAAGAGAACTAGGATGGGCTAATATTAATGCAGAAGTTGCAAGACAGCAAAGAGATCGTCGTAATAAGAAAAAGCATTAATTTTATAAAATAGGAGAACCATAAATGTCACTATCAAACACGGCAGTTCCTCGATATTATGGGGAATTTAGAGATGCTGTGGTTCGGGGCGAGATAGCTATAAATCAGTATATTGCTATGGAAATGAATAGGATTGATCGTCTTATTGCAAATCCTGGTATATTTTATGATGACCAAGCTGTTGAAGGTTGGGTTAGATTCTGTGAAGCTGAATTAACTCTTACAGATGGTTCCGACTTACATATGCTGGACTCTTTTAAATTATGGGGAGAAGAGATATTTGGTTGGTATTATTACGAAGAGCATCAGGTCATGGAAGAAACCGACAATGGTGGCGTAAGATACGTAACAAAGCTTATTAAACAGCGACTTACAAAAAAGCAATATTTAATAGTTGCCAGAGGTGCCGCTAAAACAATGTATGATGCGTGTATTCATGGGTATTTCTTAACAGTTGATAAGACAACAACTCATCAGATAACTACAGCACCTACGATGCGTCAAGCGGATGAGGTTTTAGCTCCTTTAAAAACCGCTATAATCAGATCAAAAGGTCCGTTATTTCAGTTCTTAACCAGTGGCTCATTACAAAATACCACAGGCCCAAAATCTAATAGACAGAAATTAGCGTCTACCAAAAAGGGAATAGAGAACATGATGACTGGATCACTATTGGAAGTTAGAGCCATGGACGTTGATAGTTTACAAGGTTTAAGATGTAAAATAGCAACAATTGACGAATGGCTCTCTTGTGATACAAGAGAAGATGTGGTAGGTCCTATTGAACAAGGTGCATCCAAGTTCGATGATTATTTAATAGTATTAACGAGCTCAGAAGGAATAGTCCGAAACAGCATAGGCGATACTATGAAAATGGAGCTAATTGATATTCTAAAGGGTGAGTATGAGGCACCGCATGTTTCGATTTGGTATTACAGGTTAGACGATCAAAACGAAGTTGGTGATCCTCGAATGTGGGAGAAAGCAAATCCTAATATAGGAAAAACCGTAAAGAAGTTAGTATATCAGTTAGATGTAGAAAGAATGGAGAAAGCCCCGTCTACAAAGAATGATATATTAGCTAAAAGGTTTGGAATACCTACAGAAGGATACACATATTTCTTCACATATGATGAAACTATAAAACATGCCAAATCTGATTTTTGGGGTATGCCATGCTCACTTGGAGCAGATATGTCACAGGGTGATGACTTCTGCGCATTCACATTTTTGTTCCCTTTACGAGATGGTTCATTTGGCGTTAAAACTCGAAGTTATATTACATCATTAACATATGCTCGATTGTCGCCCGCTATGAAGCAAAAATACCAAGAGTTTATAGAAGAGGGAAGTCTAGTAATATTAGACGGAACTGTTCTTAAATTGGATGATATTTATGATGAATTAGACGGCTATATTCAAGAGCATCAGTATGACATATTAACTTTTGGCTTTGACCCATATAATGCTAGAGAATTTGTCGAAAGATGGGAACGAGAAAATGGGCCATATGGGATTGAGAAAGTACAGCAGGGTGCTAAAACAGAAACAGTTCCTTTAGGAGAAATAAAGAAATTATCCGAAGAGCGCATGCTTATATTTGATCAAGAGCTAATGTCTTTTACTATGGGTAATGCTATAGCATTGGAAGACACAAATGGTAACAGAAAATTGTTTAAGAAGCGTCGAGATGAAAAAATAGATAATGTTTCAGCATTATTAGACGCTTATGTCGCTTTTAAAAGACATAGTGATGACTTTGAAAACTAAGGAGGATCAATTAATGGCATCATTAAGAGAACGCCTCCGCAAATCGTGGAATGTTTTCGTAGGAAAAGACAATGCTCCATATGCAAATTATGGGCCGTCTTATTTCAGAAGACCTGATAGATCGAGAACACTTTACGGAGGCACTAAGCAGTCGATTGTTTCTTCTGTAACAAGTCATATAGCTATAGATTGTGCTGCAGTCAATGTTCTGCATGCTAGAGTAGACGGAAATCATAGGTATGTTGAGACCATAGATGATGATCTTAATAAAATATTTACGTTGGAGGCTAATCTAGACCAAACAGGCAGAGAATTTAAGCAGGATATTATACAGTCTATGTTTGATGAGGGGGTCGTAGCAGTAGTACCAGTCGAGACGAGCGATAAGATAGATGAGAATAGCGGAAGCTACAAAATTTATACAATGAGAGTTGGTAAGATTGTATCTTGGTATTCTCAGCATATTAAAGTCGACTTGTATGACGAACGAATTGGCCAACATAAGCAGATAATCCTTCCCAAAAGAGAAGTTGCTATAGTTGAAAATCCATTATATTCTGTAATGAATGAGCCAAATTCCATACTGCAAAGATTAATAAGAAAAATGAGCTTGCTCGACACTATTGATGAGATAAGTGGTTCTGGTAAACTTGATCTTATTTTTCAACTTCCCTATTCTGTAAAGACTGAAACAAAAAGAAGAGAAGCTGCTAAAAGAAAAGCTGATATCGAAAAGCAGTTATATGAAAGTAAATATGGAATCGCTTATATAGATGCGACAGAAAAAGTTACGCAGTTAAACAGATCTATAGAGAATAATCTCCTCGCCCAGATCCAATATTTGCAAAAGCTATTCTACAATCAACTAGGTGCTACAGAAGAAGTATTTGCTGGCACAGCAACTGAAGCAGTTATGCTGAATTACTATAATAGAACCATTGAGCCAATATTGGCCGCGTTCGTAGATGAATTTAATAGAAAGTTCATAAGCGACACGGCTAGATCGCAAGGCCAAGCTATAATCTATTATAGAGAGCCGTTCAAGCTAGTACCTGTTGATAAGCTCGCAGACATAGCTGATAAATTTACTAGAAATGAAATTCTATCTTCTAACGAAGTCAGAGCGATCGTCGGTTTCAAACCAATTGATGATCCTAGAGCTGATGAACTTAGAAATAAGAATATTAATGCATCGGCAGAGGTATTACCTCCAGCTAATACAAATCAAGCCGATTATTCACCTGAAGAATGGCAATACTTAGATCATAGTGCAATCTATAATATATTACTACGATCTAGAAAGGAGAAAATTCAAAATGGCACCAAAAAACTGTGATTTCTGCGGCTGGGTAACAAAGAACGATACTCTTTGTTCAGATGGTAGAACAATCAGAAGAGATGCTTTCGCACATCAGGATGGCCAGAAGGTCCCTATGGTGTGGATGCATAATCACTCTACTCCTGACGCGGTCGTAGGATACACTATTCTTGAGAACAGACCAGAAGGTGTTTATGGATATTCCTATTGCAATAACACCGAGAATGGTAGAAAGATTAAGGAGCTTGTCCAGCATGGAGACATCAATTCGTACTCCATATTTGCAAACAAGCTTAAGGAACAGGCCGGCAATGTACTTCACGGAATTATTCGTGAGGTAAGTGTGGTACTATCTGGCGCTAATGATGGCGCTAGAATTGAAGAAGTGTCGCTATCCCATTCTGCTGCAGAAGTCGATGACTATGAGTATAATGGATACTACGATGCTATTATTGTAACAGGAGATAGCGAAATGAGTATAAATCATTCAAGTGATGATAATACACCTACAATTGGTGAAGTTCTTGATACAATGGATGAACCAATGCTCGGCGTTGTCAATGAAGCCATCGGCAAGGCTTTAGCCCATGCCAGTGAAGAAGAATTCGAAGAGTTCTATTCTGAGAACGAGGATATTTTGGATTCTATGGACGATGATCAGATTGAGGCTCTCGGTATGCTTATCGAAGAGGCTTACAATCAGGGATTCGAGGATGCTTCTTCTGATGATGACGATGAATATGACGATGACGATGAAGATGACGAATATTATGATGACGAAGACTACGAGGACGACGATGACGAAGAGTTAGCAGTAGAGCATTCCGCAATGTCTTCAAACGAATTTTATGGAGGAGAAAACGACATGAAGAGAAACGTATTTGATAACGAGTCCATGCCTAGTGAGGGTGGATATCTCACACATTCCGATTTAATCGAGATTGTTAAGACAGCTAAGGATACACATGCTGGCTCTATGAAGCAGGTGTTCCAGGATTATTGCGATGATCTTGGTTTGCAGCATGATGCTGATTCTGATGCTGGTATTTCTAGATCTACAGATATACAGAACTATGGTGTTAATGACCCTAGCTTCCTGTTCCCTGAGTATAAGTCTCTCAATAATCCGCCTGAGTGGATTCGTAGAGACATGGACTGGGTTTCTGCACTCATGAATGCGATTCATCATACACCTTTCTCGAGAGTTAAGTCTCAGTATGCTAACATTACAGCTGATGCCGCTCGTGCTCGAGGATACATCAAGGGTAAGCAGAAGGTAGAGGAAGTATTTACACTCTTGAAGAGAGTAACAACCCCTCAGACTATTTATAAGCTTCAGAAGTTTGACCGTGATGACATGATCGATATCACGGACTTCGATGTAATCGCTTGGATTAAGGGTGAAATGGACTTCATGCTTAATGAGGAAATCGCTCGTGCGATCCTTATTGGCGATGGTCGTTCCACAGCTTCCAACGATCATATCGGCGAAGATCACATCCGTCCTATCTGGGGTGACTCCGATCTATTTACAATCGAGAAGACAGTTACTGGTGACACAGATGTAAAGTTCGCTAAGAACATGATTGAGCAGTCTATCAGAGCTCGTAAGGATTATAAGGGTTCTGGTAATCCTATCCTTTTTACAACTGATGACTTCCTTACAGAGATGCTTCTCCTCGAGGATACAATCGGTCATCCTCTTTATAAGACAGAGGCCGAGCTCGCTACAAAGATGCGTGTAAGCAGAATCGTAACAGTCCCTGTAATGGAGAATGTCGTTAAGAATAGCAAGCAGATCGTTGGTATTATCGTTAACCCTATCGACTATAATGTCGGCAAGGATGGCAAGGCTGATGGTCTCTTCGACGATTTCGATATCGACTACAACCAGTACAAGTATCTGAAGGAGACCCGTATGTCTGGCGCTCTTGTAAAGCCTTATTCTGCTATTGCCCTTGTTAAGACAGTTTCTTCAGGCGAAGATTCAGGAGAGACACCTGGTGACAACGGCGAAGGTTCAGGAGATCCAGAAGGTTCAGGAGATCCAGACGGCGAAGGCTGATCTATAACGGAGAAAATTCAAAATGGCTAAATTTTATGGGCCCGTAGGATATGCTTGCCAGGAAGAAATACGACCAGGTGTATGGGCACCGGCTCATATTGTTTGGAAAAACCACTATGGCGATATTCGAAATAATTTCCGTCATCAAGATAATCAGGACAAAGTCTCTGACGATTTGACGATTTCTGATGAAATAAGTATAATTGCGACTCCATTTGCCATAAAGAATTTTTCTAATATTCGGTGCATAACTTATATGGGGGCTAACTGGAAAGTTACCGCCGTTAAGTTAGCATATCCTAGAATAAAATTAACGCTTGGAGGTGTGTATAATGGAAGAGAGGCCGATGGATGCCCTTCGAAAGAAAATTCTTGAAGTGACAGATATTCCTAATCTTTACATAGACCCTCCAGCGTCTTTAAAAATGAACTATCCATGCATAAGGATAAGTAGATCTAGTGGCTATACACAATTCGCTAATAATATGCCATATAGGCATACCGTTAGTTATGATGTAAAGTTAATAGACTATGATCCGGATAGCAAGTATTATAAACCTTTGGTGATGGGGTTGCCTATGATACGATTTAACAGACACTATGTTGCTGACGATTTACATCACGATTCTTTTATACTATATTATTAGGAGGACATAAATTATGTCAAAACTTGTTTGGGATAAGACAGGCGAACGTTTTTATGAGACAGGTGTTGACCACGGTGTTCTTTATCCGTTGGCCAAGACTGGTGAGTATGAGGCTGGTGTGGCTTGGAACGGTCTCTCTTCTGTTTCCGAGAATCCTTCCGGTGCAGAAGCAAATGATATTTATGCTGATAACATTAAGTATCTCAGCTTGATGTCAGCAGAAGACTTTGGTCTTACAATTGAGGCTTACACATACCCTGATGAGTGGGCTGAGTGCGATGGCTCTACAGCTCCCGTTTCCGGTATTTCTGTTGGCCAGCAGACAAGAAAGGGTTTCGGATTCAGCTATAGAACAAAGGTTGGTAATGATGTAGACTCTGATCTTGGTTACAAGCTCCACCTTATCTACAATTGTAAGGCTTCTCCTTCCGACAGAGCTTACAATACAATCAATGATAGCCCGGAGGCCATCTCCTTCAGCTGGACAGTTACAACAACTCCTGTTGAGACAGGTGTAGCTAATCTCAAGCCTTCAGCTCAGATCACTCTCGATTCTGCTAAGCTCATCAAGGACGGCAAGGGTGCTCAGCTTACTGCTCTTGAGGATATTCTTTATGGTAAAGATGCTTCTGGTGATGATGCTGCTGTAGATCCTAGACTCCCTTCCATCAATGAAGTTATTGAACTGTTTAAGGCAGAAGATACACCTGATACTGTTACACCTAGTATTACTATTGCTGAGACAGCTACTGTAGCTGTTGGCGACACAGCAGAGATTACAGCTGCTGTAGTACCTGTTGGAACAGCTATCACATGGGGTTCCTCTGATGATACTGTTGCTACAGTTTCTAACGGAACAGTAACAGGTGTTTCTGCTGGTACAGCTGTTATTACAGCTTCTATCGAAGTTGACGGCAACACATACACTGATACATGCACAGTAACAGTTACTGTTACACCTAGTATTACTATTGCTGAGACAGCTACTGTAGCTGTTGGCGACACAGCAGAGATTACAGCTGCTGTAGTACCTGTTGGAACAGCTATCACATGGGTTTCCTCTGATGATACTGTTGCTACAGTTTCTAACGGAACAGTAACAGGTGTTTCTGCTGGTACAGCTGTTATTACAGCTTCTATCGAAGTTGCCGGCAACACATACACTGATACATGCACAGTAACAGTTACTGATACACCTAGTATTACTATTGCTGAGACAGTTACTGTAGCTGTTGGCGACACAGCAGAGATTACAGCTGCTGTAGTACCTGTTGGAACAGATATCACATGGGTTACCTCTGATGATGCTGTTGCTACAGTTTCTAACGGAACAGTAACAGGTGTTTCTGCTGGTACAGCTGTTATTACAGCTTCTATCGAAGTTGCCGGCAACGCATACACTGATACATGCACAGTAACAGTTACTGGTGGCGAAGGCTGATAAGTCTTAAAAATTCAAAATGAATTAGATTCCCTCGGTATTCAGCCCGTGAAAGCTCACTCGTAATGAGAAAGGTCTTTATTTCATTTATACAAACTAATTATATTTTAAAGGAGAACCAAAATTATGTATAAGAAGTCACTCACATATGAAACATTTGATGGCGTTGAGGTCACAGAGGTATTCAGATTCAACTTTACACCTGTTGAGCTCACAGATATGGAACTGGATATGCCAGGCGGAATGCAGAAGTACATCAATGATATTATCGAGGCTAAGGACAATCGGGAAATGGTTAGGCTCTTTAAGGAGCTGTTGATCAAATCCTATGGTGTTATCTCAGAAGATGGCCGTAGGTTCATCAAGAACGATGAACTCAGAGAGGAATTCAAGCAGACAAATGCATACTCTGAATTGTTTATGTTGTTTGCTACAAATGAAGACGAAGCTAGTAAGTTTATTAATGGAATTCTTCCCAAGAAGCTTGTTGAGCAGGCTGAAAAGCAGAAGGCCGAGACAACAGCTATTAACGAAAAGTCTAGCAATAATTAATGTTGACTATAAATGTGCCTACGGTTGTTGATGTATGGGATGAAACCAAAGAAGAATTTTTGTCGGGGGAAGAGATAAAAGTTACTATGGAACATTCCCTTAAGGCTATATCTGAATGGGAATCGAGACATCACAAGCATTTTTTGCACAATAAAGATTTAACAAGTGAAGAATTAGCTGATTATTATAGATTAATGATTGTTGAACCAAAAACTTTAACAGTTAACGATTTTCTAAGGATTATCGCAGATTCAAGCACACTTGAAAAAATAGCAAAATATGTAAATGACCCGTATACAGCAACAACATTTTCAGAAGCTCAAAAGAATTCCGTAAAAAGTAACGGGTTAGGAAGAGATATCATCACTGCAGAAATCGTGTATTATTGGATGGTATCTCTCCAAATCCCATTCGAATGCGAAAATTGGAACATAAATAAACTTTTGACTCTGATACAGGTTTGTAATATAAAGAACACCCCTCCAAAGAAAATGAACATGAAAGATGCTATGAGCCAGCAAAGATCTATAAACGCTGCAAGGCGAGCTAAGCTTGGCTCAAAAGGATAAGGAGGAATTTTTATGATTTCTAATTGCGGTCATGATGAAAATGGCAAGTATATCGGCGGTAAACCAGGTGATCAGACAGGTGGCGAATACACCATTAGAGAGTGGTATAAGCGACCTTGGAATTATGTTGCTAGATACCCAGATGAAAACATTCGGAAACAGATTGCTAAAGATGCTGAGTTAGCAGCTAAAAACAATAAAATAGGCTACGCTCAGGATACAAGGTTGTCGTTTTGGAATGAACTTGTAAAGGTTAAATTTCAGGTAGATAAGATCATGACGAAATGTAATGCTGACTGCTCTTCAAGTACAGCAGCAATCATTAAAGGTGTCGGCTACAAGAACTCTATTGATGCGCTCAAGAATTTAGTTTCCGAAAGCATGACAACATTCAATTCTAGAACAATGCTTAGGAAAGCCGGATTCCAGATTCTAACAGCGTCCAAGTATCTTAATTCAGACGCATATCTTATGCCAGGAGACATCTTGGTAAACGATAACCATCACATGGCAATTAATCTCTCTACCGGAGACAAAGCCGAAAAAATTCAAAATGAACCTAAAAAGTCTACAGAAGAACTGGCTAAAGAAGTTATAGAAGGAAAATGGGGAAATGGCGAAGATAGAAAAGCCAAACTCCAAGCAGCTGGGTATGACTATAGCACTGTTCAGAAGAAGGTAAATGAACTTCTTAAAACTAGTAAGACAACTAAATACAAAGTCATTAATGTAAACTCATTTCTTAATGTTCGAACAGGACCGAGTGTTAACTACGCACCAGTTGGCAAATACTATAATGGGGATATTGTCGAAGTCGAGACTATCACAAAAGGCTGGGCTAAGATAGTTAATAAGCACCCAAGATATGTATCTGTCAATTATCTTTCTAAGTTATCATGAGACATGAATACGGGAGGATAAGCATAAAAAGTAAAGGAGATTTTACAAAAACTCTTAAATTTTTACGGTTTATATCCTCCCGTTATTTTTATAATAAAATCGAACATTATGCTAAAAAAGGCGTAGTTGCCTTATCAGAAGCCACTCCTAAAGATAGTGGCGAAAGTTCTGATTCTTGGGATTACGAAATAGATATTTCTAATGATAAAACGACCATAACATGGACCAATTCAAACACTACTCCGGAGGGGGTTCCTGTAGTATTATTGGTGCAGTATGGTCATGCCACAAGAAATGGTGGCTATGTAGAAGGATTCGATTTTATAAATCCTGCTATTAAACCAATATTCGATGAAATGGCTGAGTCTATTTGGAGGGAGGTACAGAATGCATGAATGAAGTAGACAAGCGCGTTGTTCAAATGGAATTTGACAATAAGAAATTTGAGCAAAATGTATCTGAAACTATCAAATCTCTCCAAAAATTGGATGAGGCATTAAAAATTAATTCTTCGACTGACGGACTTGAAAAAACAGGGAAGTCAGCTCATAAATTAGATAAAGAACTATCTAATGTAAATGACACTCTGGTTGATACCCGATATCATTTTTCAGCCATAGAAGTCATTGGCGTTACAGCTCTAGCCACACTAACTAATTCTGCTATAAAAGCAGGTGCCAAAATAGCTAGAACATTTACTAAACCATTAAGTTTAGCTATAAGTGGAGGTAAGTCTAGATCTCAAAACATAGCAAATGCTAAGTTTATGTTGGAGGGTCTCGGTGTCGCATGGGAGCAAATCTCCGGCGATATTAACTATGGTGTAAAGAACACAGCTTATGGTCTGGATGCAGCTGCTAAAGTCGCATCCCAGCTTGTAGCGTCGAATGTTCGCCTCGGCGATGATATGCAGCATGCGTTAAGAGCTATCTCTGGTGTTGCGTCAATGACGAACAGCACTTATGAAGAAATAGGTGAGATATTTACAACTGTTGCCGGTCAAGGTAAGTTAATGACCATGCAGCTCAGGCAGTTGGAAGCTAGAGGTTTGAATGTTGCAGCCAGTTTAGCTAAAGTAAAGAAAGCAACAGAAGCCGACATTCGTAGCATGGTAACCACTGGAAAAATTGGTTTCCAAGAATTTGCTGATGCTATGGATGAAGCATTTGGTGCCCATGCCAAAGAAGCAAATAAGACATTCTCAGGTGCATTATCAAATACCAAATCTGCTCTTTCAAGATTAGGCGAAGCATTTGCGACACCGACTTTTGAAGCATTTCGCAAAGTACTAAATTCTACAATACCAGTTATAGATAAGGTAAAGGAAGCACTTCATCCTCTTATTGGTAACTATGAAACCGCAACGATCCGCTTATCAGAGTACGTTTCTAAATTCTTAGAGAGTAAAGAAGTAACAGAAGCTATAGAAAAGGGCGCTTATGCTTTTTACACATGGATTGGTTCTATAAGAGCCGCCCTTAATGTAATTGGCGTCAAAATGCCAGATTTAACTAATGGCGTTTCTGGAATAATCAAGCTATTAGACAAATTAACTCTAAGTGGTAAAAAGCAAGAGACCGTTGTTAAGGCTTTTGTTACATTATTTCAAACAATAAAGCTTATCCATTCAGTGATAAAATCTTTATGGAAGATGGTTTTTCCAATATTAAATCTTGCTGTTAAAATATTAGGTATTATATTTGGTGTAAGCGGCGATTTCTTTGAGATATTATATCAAGTTGAAGGAAAACTAATACGGATATTAGATGTAGTTTCTTCGTTGGTTGCTGCCGGTTTAGCTACAGCCATTAATTTGGTAATAACCGTACTATCCAAGATAAAATTTGAATACATCATAAAAGTTCTGCATATTATACTTGGAATAGTAACAGCACTGACGAGTGTAGTTTTACAGTTAGCCGGCGTTCTTATAATGATAGTCGCTGGATTAGTAACTAGTATACCCTCCGCTTTAACAGCTATATTTGGCGTATTCGGAGATCTTTTAGGTGGTGCTAATGTTATATCAGATCTTATCAGAAATGTATTTGGTAAGAAAAAGAAAACAACATTAGCGGTTGATACAGAAGGATTAGCGCAAGCCTCTGATGTTGAAAAAACAGCAGAATCTGTAGATAAGCTTAATAAAAAACTCCCTGAAACCGAGAAAAATATAAAACGTATTAATAAAAATATTTCCTCAGCTTCAAAAGAAATACAAAATCTTGGAAAGCATACAGATAAAGTAGTTAAAGGCTCTACCAATGCCATGAAGGGATTTAGCAATCAATTGTCCGAGGTTACTGATGGATATAAAGATTTGCGGATCCAAATGCCAGGTGGAAATCGTTCAAATATGGGCGATAAATCAAGAGCTGAATATTATGAGCAGTTAGGTGTATCTGAATTAGAAGAGACAGAAAAGGAATCTAAGAACGCATTCGAGAGATTCTTTGACCATATAGTAAATATACTTAATACAGGTAAGGGTTTCATAGCAAAGGCTATAGATGGCGTAACTTCATTTATAGTTATGGCGTATCATAAGCTAGAGGATTTCGTCAAACGCATAAATTGGTTCAAAGTTATATTAGCTTCTATAGCTGCTATAGCAGGAACACTAATATTTGAAATCCTCAGAGCGGTACATGTTGCTATATCAGCCATAGCTAGCGTAGGATATTTAGCTAAGGGTTTTGCAGATAAAGCCGCAGCAGCTAAACTTAAAGCATGGGCCGGAACAATACTTGCTTTCGGGTTTGTATTAGCGGCGTTGATGGTTGTAATTGATAGTGTCGATTCAGAAAAATTAATAAAGGGTCTCGAAGCGATGACCAAACTTATAACGAGAATCGGCATGTTTGTAATATCTCTAACTATAGTTTATAGTTTGGCGAGTATAATGCGCTCGATTGCAAGTGCTTTACAAGCAATGTCTAAGATATTTAATGTATCTAATCTTAGTGTTGTAATTCGACCATTAGCGCAGTTTATGAACACGGTCACTTCAATATTTAGATTGCTAATAGGCAGTATTATTGCATTCACACTATTATTTGATGGTGAAAGCGGGAAAGAAAAGTTCAAACAAGCTCTTTCTCAGGTTAAAGAAGTTCTTGGCCTTGTTGGTGTTATTTTTGCAATATTGGCAGTATTCGCCGCTGTACTTACTGGTTTAGCTAAATTCACAAATACTAGTGGATATTTGAGCGAAAAAACTATTGCTAAGACGACATTATTTAAAAAAACATCTAAAACAACTAGTAATAATCCATTCTCAGCCTTCGCGAAAGCATTGACCTCCATAGTGCCTGTTATAAAAATGGTATTTAGGGCAGTTATAGCTTTTGCATTATTAGATAAGTTAGTTGGTTCAGATAATATAGATAAAGCGATAAAACAAACAAGGCGTGTTATACTCATGGCTGTGCTGACAATAACTGCAGTAACAGCAATGCTGTCTATATTATACAAAGTTGTAGCTGGCGATAAATACACTTCTATATCTGATACACTTACTGAAGAGAGCGGTTTAGGCAGTGTAATGTCTAAATATAGCTATGGGGAAACGAAGAATGTCCTTTCCAGAAAAGGCATGAGTAACCCACAAGATATTACTAAATTCTTCGATAGTGTATCCAGCGTTTTACGAGCTGTATTCGGAAGCATCAAGACATTAATGTCGTCCGTAGTAATATTTACAGTTCTAACTAAATATTTCACAGATGATGAAATCGTGACTGCTATGGTTCGCACAGGATTCTTGCTGGCAGGTGTACTAGCAGCAGCGGCAATAATATTTGCTATGGCCTATAAAGCAAAAGATATAAAAGCTGAAAGCCTTGAAAAGATATCCAACATTTTAGATTCTGTAAGTCATCTAGTTATAATGATTAGCGCTTCTATGGCTATATTAGCTGTTGTAGGGTCTCGCACAGGCCCATATGGATTAATGGGTATGGGAATTGCGTTCGTGTCGATTTTTGCTATAATAGCTCTGATACTCACACAAATGGGTAACTTGATTAAAATAATGCAAGGATCCCCCCAATACGATAAAACCATTAATGCTATAAAGAAATTAATAAATAAGGCCGTAGTGCCTTTGATTTTATCGTTAGTTGTCGCTTATGCTGCAATATTAAAAATATCCACAAGATCGAATGCTAGTTACCTCAAAATGGTTGCAGCTTTTGCTATAATATTTGGTCTCTTATGTGTTATAGCCGCGTTCATTAAAAAAGTCACAGATGAAGCAGGCTTAGTAAGTGAAAAACAAGTAAAACACATCGAGCGAATAATTGGCGCAGCAGTAGCGGTGCTATGGTCGGTCATTGCTAGTGTTGGTATACTAAGCGTAATAGTGATGGCACTGGCTGGTACCAAAAATCTAACTATGGCATATACAAAGATGTCATTAATTCTCGCTACTGTTGTACTTATATTTGCTGGCATCGGGCTTGTTTTAGCAGAATTAATAAAACATAATGAGATATCATCCAATGTCAAGAAAGCTATACCATTCTTATCGGTAGTTACAAGCATAACTACGTTGCTTATTTCCTTAGTAAGCATACTAGCATATACATTGGTAGCTCTCGAGGAAAGTAATATTACTTCCCATGGTATAAAAATGTTCATAGGTGTCGCTGCTATAGTAGCGGCAGCATTCACGGTTGTTGGTATATTAGTGGCTTCCATAATAAGCACCACCGAATATATATCCGATGGACAAATACGAAAGATAATTCCTGTCTTAATATCTATAATGGCTGGAGTTGGCATGTATGGTGCATTGATTATAGCTCTAGCTACATTAGCAAACACGATAACTACAAGTTTCGATAAGATACTCGAAATGGCTGTCATTGCTGGAGTTGTCGCCGGAATTATATGGGTGATAAATCAGGTATTTATCGAATTGATAGCTGCATTTAATAGTGGTAAAATCACAACAGAAGCAACAGCTAAATCCTTAATTGTATATTTAGCGCTTATAGGCGGCGTTTGTACTATAGCCTCTGCTATGCCAATATTAGCTTCTGCCGCAGCGCAACTCGAAGATATAGATTTAACTCCTTTGTTATATTTGTCATCTATGGTAGCAATCATAGGAACTGTGTATGGACTTATAGCTTTGATTATAACGAAAGCGCCAGCTGGAAAAACCTCTATGGTTATAGCAATAGGCATTTTCGCAGCAATACTAACATTCTTTGGCGTATTTGCATTCGTCATGAAAAAGATTGCTGGGTATTTAAACGATTTGGCACATACGGATTGGTCTGGCTATAGAAAAATGTATGCTATATTTGGCACTTTTATAGGCATATTTAGTGCCATGGTTGCATTAGTATCAGTTATAGCTAAATTTGTCGCGGTCTTATGGCCTTTAGCTGTTGGATTAGTAAGCGGCGTCGTTATAATGGGCGTACTGGTCGAATTCTTTAACACATTTGCTAAAGCGATGTTGAATATAGCCACAGCAGCAGATATATTAGAGGACATCAATACAAATGTTATTGAAAGTGCCGTCCGAGCTGTAATATTTAATATTTTACCATTGATTACTGGCGAAGTATTATCCGGTTTGGATAATTTTCATTCGTTTATAAAAACTTTGACTGCATCAGTAACCATGCTAAATGATACGCCTGTTTCCGGTAGTTCTAACATCTGGAATTGGTATAAGTTTACCGACTTGGTAGAGAATCTGGCAGAGGCAATGCCCCTTATACAAAAATTATTTGATGGGGTCAGCATAGATCTCGTTCAGAAAATCTATAAGATTGGCGAAGGACTACAGGGATTGGCAGAATCGGTCGAAATGATGTCTAATACATCAAAAATGACATCGATGAGCAGATCCGCTGAAGCATTGAAGAAGTTATTTGATACCCTCGAAGGCATAAACTTAACTAATACTGTTGACGGTATAACAAAGTTTAAGGATGCGATAAGTGGTTTAGCTCCAGTTTTAATTACTGTGGCTGCCGCGATGTTCGTAGCCTCGATTATATTTGCAGGATCATTTGCTACATTATCAGCCGGACCAATTCTATTTGCCGCTGTTCTTGGAGCTGTATTTACAGGCTTGAGTTCAGACGATGGTCCGCTAGGAGCATTCGGATCGTTTATAGGTGGAATAATGACCCAGGGCGATGGCTTACTAAGTGCCCTCGGGCATATATTAGAAGGAACTAATACTTGGCATGATAACATGCTAGCAGCATTAGATCTGGGAGCTATTACTCTTGGGTACGCTCTTGGTGGCCCCCTTGGTGCAGGTACTGTGCTAGGAGCAGAAATTCTGATCGAGAAATTTGTAAATGCCGCTATGCCAGGCATAGTTGGTAAGCCTGCGGATTTACCGACCATGGAGTCTGAAGCTGCACTCAATGCACTCAAAGGCTACAGAAAATGGGATGAAGAAGCTGGCGAATGGCTTATAGATTTAGGAGATGTCTCAACTGATGAATTAGAAGCTATGATATTAGCTTTTACGGATGAATATCGAGATGGTGATATGCAATCCGGCGAAGATCGAGCTACTATGATACATTTTCTCGATCTTTTGTATAAAGAGTTATCTAAGAGAGTTGATGCTGATACTAATGTATTAGCTCAAGCCGATCCTACCAAGCAGTTATCTGCTTTAGGTAAAGCTATATATGAAGGTATCCGAGATGTTGAGCTTAGAGGAAGATTGCTAGAAGAAATGCGTGATCAGTTGGATGAAGGGTATACATTTAAGCCTGATCCTACTTTAAGGGATGACTTGCAAGAGTACTTTGATGATGCTGATAAATATCACATGCTTGGCGATTTCGAAGATCTGACTGGCATGACAGCCGACGAATTCTTAAGTGAGTTAGATTCCGGAATAACCTCTGATGTGTTGTATTTACCCGATATATTAGAAGAGGTTCGTGCTATACGTAGACAAACGGGGCACACAGATTCTAGCGACATAGGTGATAAATGGCGTTCACAATATTACAGCGGTACAGATTCTAGCGACATAGGTGATAAATGGCGTTCACAATATTACAGCGGTAAGGATCAATTGCTGCATACTGACGATCTCGTAAATCTCGGCAATTTCATTGGAGGTGCTGTATCAGGATTTGGCGGACTCCTTGGCGCGATGGATAGTAGACCGTTCGACAATATTAGACAGCCAATCGTCGGTTCGGCAATTGGCAACGGTAGTGTAAAAGAATCGTTCCAGAAAGTACCTTCTAATATAAAAGGCATAACCACAAATATGCCTATAATTAGAGATAATCTCTTCACAGATATTATATCCGGTTTAAATCTTGAAGATCTGTGGGAATATGTATCAAACTTCTTCGCCTGGATTGGCGCAAAAATCCCAGATGAAATAGTCGAGGCTTTTAAAACTGGTGATTTAGGCGCATTGAAAACCGCATTCCAAGAACAATTAAAAAACCTTGGATTGGATAGCGATTTTTCTTCATATATGAACCTTCTTAATGGTGACGCTTTTAATGGTGGCGCGAGCTGGGGTGAAAGCATCGCTGATGGAATGGCTTCGACGCTAATGCCTAACATAGCAAGAGCTATGGAAGACATGATGACACAATTGTCAAATGGCTTAGGCCATGCTGAGCAAGCTGCTGGTTCCACTACAGTTCGAGGAAGGTCCTTAAGTAGCTATACAGAAGCCGAAGCTAAAAAGTTGGGTGAAGAAAATTACCAAGCTTGGGTTAACTGGCATAATATGTATAACCAAATTCAGGGTTATAATGCCGCCGCAGCAGCATTTCATGGTTATTTAAGAACACATGGCGGAACAGCATCAGGTAGGGCATACCATACTGTTGACATCGACGGTAATGAGGTAATACTCGATGATGATTGGGCTTCTAAGGTAGAAGATTGGGCAGCTATTGACGCCGAATGGGTTAATAGATACGGCTCTAAGAAAACAGCTAGCGAAGACCCTCAAGATCCGTCAGGCCCAGCAGGAAACTTAGCCAACGATATCTCTAAATCTTCAGGCCCGAACTCAGGCATCAACGACGGATCCAAGAGCCTATCTGGTTCTAACGGAGGAGATGTTACTAACATCGATTCTAACAATGTAACATATAACTATGTACAAAACAATTATTCTCCTGAAGCTTTGTCTAGGATTGACATCTATAGACAGACTAATAACCAGCTTAAGACTGTGTTTGATGCGCTTAAGGGGTAAAAAACTAAAAGGAGAAAAATTCAAAATGATCAAAGCAGTTACAGTAACTAATCTGGAAACCCGCGATGATCTCAAATTGACACTGTCGGACCCCGAAAATTCTGGCGGGTTCGCAGTGCTTGATATGAGTGGATTGGGGCCAGAACAAGCCACATTAAACTCATCTGAATGGGTCACCATTGATGGTGGCACTATAGATGCCACTCATATGCCTGTACGTCATATCACAATGCGACTGAGATTCCTTCCAAGAACTTGGGGGGAATCCGTCGCTGATATACGTCGGTCATCTTACTATTATTTTCCACTAAAAAAGAAAGTCCGTCTGACTTTTCATCAAAAGACATTTTTTGGAAAAGAAAGGGCTGTATACATCGACGGGACCGTAATAAAGAATTCTCCTCCTGTTTGGAGTAAGGAAGAGGGCTGCGATATAGAGATAGCATGTCCAGAACCTAGATTCCAAAATGTGGGAGAGACAATTATATCCTACGATCAAATCAAAGGAATATTCCATTTTCCATTTATTGATCATGAGATGATAATCCCTACGGAAGATGACGGCAGATTACACGGCTTTGAATTTCCTATTGCAGAAATTCTTAATTTCAAAGAAAAGATAATTACCAATGGCAAACTGACAGATGGTTGCACTGATGTTGGCTGTATATTTGAAATACGGGCTATGCATGGAAATGTAAGGAACTTACATTTGTTCAACAGCACGACCAATGAGCGAATGGACTTCGAAATGACATTGAAATCTGGAGACACAATGTTCGTAGACACCAGAGAAGGACATAAAAATGTCTATAAGGGTGATGGAACTGAAGAAAAGCTCATACAATACATGGCTATTAATTCAGATTTCATACGGTTGATTCCAGGCAATAACATGGTAGGTTTTGGCGCTGACTTTGGGTCAGCAAACGTCAAAATGCAGCTTAGATTCAGAGAAATGTATTCGGGGATTTAATTTATGAAGTACTATGTGTTGGACACTAACCTCGATATAGTGGATGGTATCGAACTATTTACCTCGATGATCTGGAAAGATTGCTATTACGAATCCGGAGACTTCGAGTTATATCTTCCCGCTACAAAAGAGGCTATGCAGTTTTATAAGAAAGCTGCTCAAGAGCATTATTACATAATACCTGCTCAAGATAGATCCAGTGATTTAAGACATGTTCCAGCAATGGTTATAGAGCGAAGTAAATTAGATCTACAATTCGATGCAATGAATCACATAATTATCACTGGTAAAAGTTTAAAACATATTTTAAATCGAAGGGTTTTGTTAGGCTCGACCAATATCTCTGGTAACTTAGAGGTCGCCATTAGAAAGTTGGTACGAGATAACGCTATAACGCCAGAAGATACGAGCCGACAAATTCCTCGATTAATGTTTGGTCCTAATTATATTGGTAAACATGGCGAGACTATTACCGATTTAATCAACACCCAATCTAATGGTGGATATTTAGATGAAGCTATAACAGAAATTTGCAAGTTATATAAGGTTGGCTGGGATATACAGATAGACTTTATATCTAAGAAATTAGTATTTTTCTTGTATAAAGGAGTAGATAGATCATACAACCAGAAAGCAGATGAAACTTATGGCAAGTACCCTTATGTAGTATTCTCTGACAATTACGATAATCTACTAAAATCTACATTCGACGCTAATACCGAGAAATATAGAAATGTAGCGTATATCGACGCAGAATACCAGAAGACTAATAGGGT
>Ga0209604_1001091_pt1 | contig 22818 bp, 18 predicted proteins | sample AD_UKC097_MetaG_FD_184405 | JGI IMG/M metagenome (GOLD analysis project Ga0209604, IMG submission 184405) | Active sludge microbial communities of municipal wastewater-treating anaerobic digesters from USA - AD_UKC097_MetaG (SPAdes) (version 2) | ecosystem: Engineered > Bioreactor > Anaerobic >... | reverse complement strand
GTCCTTGAGGTCGCCGCCGGAGCAGAAATGCCCGCCCGCGCCGCGCAACACCACCACGCGCACCGCATCGGCCGCCCCGACGGTCTGCTCGGCCTGCGCGAGCGCCTGCTGCAGTTCCGCGACCATGGTCAGCGACATGGCGTTGCGGGACTGCGGGCGGTTCAGGGTGAGTTCGAGCACAGCGCCCTGGCGGCGCGCGATGAGGGTTTCAAACGTCACGGCCGTTTGCTCCCGTCTCAGCCCTGTTTGCCCGGCAGCGTGCCTTCGAGCTTGCAGATGATGCCCAGCATGATCTCGTCGGCACCGCCGCCGATCGAGATCAGGCGCCCGTCGCGGTACGACTGCGAGATCGGGTTGTCGGCCGTGAAGCCCATGCCGCCCCAGTACTGCAGGCAGCTGTCGGCCACTTCGCGCGTCAGGCGCCCGGCCTTGAGCTTGGCCATGGACGCGAGCTTGGTCACGTCCTTGCCCGACACGTAGCTCTCCACCGCACGGTAGGTGAGGGCGCGCAAGGCCTCGACCTCGGTGCGCAGCTCGGCCAGACGGAAATGCACCACCTGGTTGTTCAGGATGGGCTGGCCGAAAGTCTGGCGCTGGCGGGTGTAGTCGATGGTCTGGTCGATCAGGTTGTCGAGGGAGCGCAGCGATCCCGCCGCGCCGTACAGGCGCTCTTCCTGGAATTGCAGCATCTGCAGCATGAAACCCATGCCCTCCTGGCCGACCACGTTGCGCCGGGGCACCCGCACGTTGTCGAAGAAGATCTGCGCGGTGTCGCTCGAGTGCATGCCGATCTTCTCGATCTTCTGGCGCGTGATGCCCGGGGCATCCATCGGCACCATGATCAGCGACTTGTTCTTGTGCGCCGGCCCCTCGCTGGTGTTGGCCAGCAGGCAGCACCAGTCGGCCTGCATGCCGTTGGTGATCCACATCTTGGAGCCGTTGATGACATAGTCGCCGCCGTCCTTGCGGGCGGTGGTCTTGAGCGCCGCCACATCCGAGCCGCCGGTCACTTCGCTCACACCGACGCAACCCACCATGTCACCGGCGATGGCGGGGGCCAGGAACTCGTTGCGCAGCTCGTCGGAGCCGAAGCGGGCCAGTGCCGGCGTGCACATGTCGGTCTGCACGCCAATGGCCATCGGCACTCCGCCGCAATTGCAGTCACCCAGCGCTTCGGCCATGACCATCGAGTAGCTGAAGTCGAGCCCCATGCCGCCGAATTCGGTGGGGTACTTGATGCCCAGCAGGCCCAGGTCACCCAGTTTCTTGAACAGTTCATGCGCCGGAAACTGCCCGGCTTTTTCCCACTCCTTGGTGAACGGGTTGATTTCGTTGGCGACGAACTTGCGAACGGTGTCGGAGATCTGGTTGTGTTCGGCGGTGAATTTCATGATGGATCGGTCGGGTTTGAATGGGGTCTTGGATCGGAGCGGCGGGCCTACATGCGGGCCACGCCGAAGGTGTTGGGATGCAGCGTTCGGCCGTCGGCCTCCACCGCCATGGCCAGGCACAGGCCCAGGATGCGGCGGGTGTCGCGTGGGTCGATGATCCCGTCGTCCCACAGCCGGGCGGTGCCGAACAGGGCCGCGCTTTCCTTGTCCAGGCGCTGGCGCAACCCGTCCGACATCGCCTGCAAGGCCTCGTCGTTGACCGGCATGCCCATGCGCTCGATCTTGGCGCGGTTGACGATGTCCATCACCTTGGCCGCTTGCGCGCCGCCCATCACCGCGGTGCGCGCCGTGGGCCAGGCAAAGATGAAGCGGGGGTCGAAGCCACGGCCGCACATGCCGTAGTTGCCGGCGCCGAACGAGCCGCCCATCACGATGGTGAACTTGGGGACCCGCGCGTTGGCCACCGCCTGGATCATCTTGGAGCCGTGTTTGATGGCGCCCCCGCGCTCGGCCGCCGATCCCACCATGTAGCCCGTGGTGTTCTGCAAAAAGACCAGCGGCGTGCCACTCTGGTCGCACAGCTGGATGAACTGCGCGGCCTTGGTGGAGCCACTGGGCTGGATCGGCCCGTTGTTGCCGAGAATGCCCACCAGATGGCCGTGAATGCGCGCGTGCCCGCACATCGTCTCGCTCGCATAACCGGCCTTGAATTCGAGGAAGTCCGAGCCGTCGACCAGGCGCGCAATGATCTCGCGCACGTCGTAGGGCTCGCGCTCGTCGGCGGGCACGATGCCCAGCAGTTCCTGCTCGTCGAACAGGGGCTCGGCAAAGCCGGTCTGCGGCCGGACCGTGTCCCAGCGCAGCTTGTCCATCAGTTCTCGCGTCATCGCGATCGCATGGGCATCGTCTTCGGTCAGGTACTCGCCCAGGCCCGTGACCTGGGCGTGGGTCTCGGCGCCGCCGAGCTCCTCGTCGGTGCAGTCCTCGCCGATGGCGGCCTTGACCAGTGGCGGCCCGGCCAGGTAGATGCTGGAGCGCCCGCGTACCAGGATCACGTAGTCCGACAGGCCCGGCAGGTAGGCGCCACCCGCGGTGCTGGAGCCATGCACCACCGAGATCTGGGGGATGCCGGCGGCCGACATGCGCGCCTGGTTCGCGAAGCTGCGCCCGCCGTCGACAAAGATTTCGGCCTGGTACATCAGGTTGGCGCCGCCGCTTTCCACCAGGTAGATGACCGGCAGCTTGTTCTCCACGGCGATGCCCTGGGCGCGCAGTGCTTTCTTCAGGCCCATGGGGGCCACCGTGCCGCCCTTGACGGCGCTGTCGCTGGCCGAGATCAGGCAGCGGCGACCGGCCACCACGCCGATGCCGACGATGGAGCCGCCGCCGAGCACGGCCTTCTTGCCGTCGTCATCGTGCATGTTCAGGCCGGCCAGGCGGCTCAGCTCTAGAAACGGCGTGCCGCGGTCCAACAGGCGGGCCACGCGCTCGCGCGGCAGCAGCTGGCCGCGCTTTTCGAACTTGTCGCGCTTGGACTCGGACTCGGCAATCACCATGCTTTCGAGCCGCTGGACTTCGGCCAGCAACTCGGCCATGCGCGCTCTGTTGGCGGCAAAGGCGTCGCTTCGCGGATTGATCTTGGAACGGATGACAGGCATGCGAGCGGATCCCTTTCGGTTGAACTGTCCGCATTGGAAACGAAGGTAACGTTAACGTCAACCAAATACCCATTAGGGAATTCACCTATGCTTTACGGAATGGGTAGCCGGTAGGATCGCGCCGTCTTTGATCTCCAACCTCCACCCGAACAGGAACCCACCATGACCCTCGACGAATGCACCAACGCGATCCGCTCCAAAGTCGGCAGCGACAGCGGTCTCAACGCCAGCCTCAAGTTCGATTGCGGCGACGACGGCATCGTCTACATCGACGGGAAAAGCACGCCCAATTCGGTCAGCAACGACAACGGCGAAGCCGACTGCACCGTCGGCATCACGCTGGAGAACCTGACCGCCATGCTCGAGGGCGACCTGGACCCGGCCACCGGGTTCATGATGGGCAAGCTCAAGGTCAGCGGCGACATGAGCGTGGCGCTTCGCCTGCAACGCGTGATCTGATCCAGGGGCCACGCCCATGACCGCGACCGGCGTCGGCACGCCGCTGGAAAACCCGCAGGCGGGCTCCCGGGAGCAGGCCTTGGGGCCGGCCGATGCGCGCGCGTTCGTCGCCTCCCACCAGGAGACCGGTGCCACTGAACTGTTTGGCATCACCGAACTCTGCAAGGAGTTCGGCATCACGCTGCGGGCGCTCCGTTTTTACGAAGACAAAGGCCTGCTTTCGCCACGCCGGGTCAATGGCGCCCGGGTCTACACCCGGCGCGACCGCGCACGGCTGGCGCTGATCATCCGCGCCAAGAACATCGGATCCTCGCTGGCCGACATCAAGCGTTACCTCGACCTGTACGGCGACCAGGGCGAAGGGCGCACGCAGCAGCTCGACTACGTGATCGCGCGCACCGATGCGGCCATTGCCGAACTGGAGCAAAAGCGCGTCGAGATCGAAAAGACGCTCGCCGAACTCCGGGTCATCAACGCCACCTGCCGCGGGCACCTGGCCGCACGCACCCGGCAGTCAGACGGAGCGCCCTGACGCCGACGCAGCCCCTCTGGCGGGCAGATCGACCATGACCGGCGTTCCGGGCGCGGTGCAGCCGGCGTCGCAGCACTTGCCGGGCTGGCGGTTGCGCGTGATCGGGCGCGCCGGATCGTGAGGCGCCGGCGCGGGTGATCCGTCGGCGGCCATGCCGCGCTCCAGCAGGCGCTCCACCAGTTCCACCTTACTGCCCACCGGGTAGTGGCGCCAGATCTCCTGTTTCATCGCGGCCGGCGAGCCGCCTCCGTGCAGGCTGATCACGCTGTACCAGCCACCCTGGTAGCCGGCGGTGAGGTCTTCGATGAAGCGCGCGGTCTGGATGCGCTGCTCGTACGGGATGTCGGGATGGGCGCGCAACACGTCGCTCAGGCGGGCGGCGGTCTCGGGGTTGTGGTCTTCCTCGGGGCCGGGCAAGGTAACGATCAGCCCGCCGCTCACCGTGTGGGCGATGCGGTGCATGTCGTAGATCCTGGTGGCCAGCAGCAACTTGCCGATGTTGGCGAACACCGGGTCGGGCATGAAGGTCTTGCTGTACGGATCGGGTTTCGAGTAGACGCTGGCGGCCACCCCGCAGGCGTAAAAGCCCTCGGTGATCGTGATGAGCTCCACCATCTGCTCGCGAAGGTGCGACTCATTGCCGGGATCAAAGCCATTCGCCTCGGCCATCAGCGCGCCGGCGCCGATCAGCAGGTCGCCAAACCCGGCGCGGGCCGCGATGCAGGTGTGGCGGTGGTGGGTCGCGTAGCTGTAGGTCAGGTGGCCCGAGTGTTCCCAGTCACCGGCATAGAACACCTGCTCCATGGGCACGAAGACCCGGTCGAACAGGCACACGCCGGTGCTCTGGCCGAATCGGCGGCTGAACACCGCATCGCCGTGTTCGAGCTTTTCGCCGGGGCGGCCGGCCGGTCGGGCCACGATCGTCAGTCCGGGCGCATCGATCGGCACCGCGCAGCAGACCGCGAAATCCGCGTCCTCCTGGCCCATGTTGCGGCACGGCATCACGAGCAGTTCATGCATGTACGGCGCGCCCGTGACGATGGCCTTGGTGCCGCTGATGACGATGCCGCGCCGCCCGTTGACCACGGCGCTGTACTCGACGATGTGCACATAGCTGTCGGCATTGGACTGCTGGTGCGGATGCAGCCGACGGTCGCCCTTGGCATCGGTCATGGCCACACCCAGGGCCAGGTCTTCGTCCTGGATCCGGTGGAGGTAGTGGAGGAAGCGGGCCGTGTGCTCGGTGGTGCCGCGGGCGTCGTCGATGCGGGCGCAGGCCTGTCCGATGGCGTTCAGGGCGTCGTGCGTGAGGTAGCGCTGCGCGCAACCGGTTTCCTGGCACAGCAGGCGTACCGCTTCAAGTTTGTCGAGCAGGTCACCGCTGCTGCGGTCGATGTGGCTCATGCGGTTGACCGTGCGGCCGCTGCTGTGCTCGATGGCGGTCATCAGCCGCCGATGGTCAGGCCGCAGGGCGTAGTCGTAAGTCAAGGCGATTGCATTCACGCCGGGTCGCAGCGCCGGCTCGTCGGCGACCTGCTCGACCCGACGGCCATCGATGAACACCGTGGGGTGGTAGCGGCGCAGGGATTCGCGGTAATCGGCGCCGGACATCAACGTAGAGACGGAATGCTGGGTGTTCATGGAATCTGGGGGAAAGAAATAAGTTGAACGAGATCAGGAAATTCGACATTAATTTTGACAATTTGAACAGTGTTTAGAAAAACTCGCAATGTTCAAGAAAATCATTGGATGTTATTTCTTTGAGTATCATGTCTCGCATGCATGTTGAACTCGTTGATCTGGTTCCCGTGCCCACGCCGTCCGAGCGCGCAGAGGCCATGGGGCATCGGCAGCAGCGTCAACAGCGTCAGCAGACGCTGGTGGATGCCCGGCGGGCGCTCGTGCTCGACGCGGCCCGCGCCGTGTTCGCGGAGCAGGGGCTCGAAGGCGCCAGCGTCCGTGTCATCGCCAAGCGTGCCGGCTACACCGCGGGGGCGATCTATTCGTATTTCGCCAGCAAAGAGGCGATCTACACCGAATTGCTGCGCGAATCGCTGGCGCGGCTGCAGGCCGCCGTCGACGGTGCCCGAGGCCAGCGCAGCCGGCCTCAGCGTGCCCTGACCGAGGCCGCCAACGCCTGGTTTCACTTTTACGCCCGAAATCCCCGCGATCTGGATCTGGGCCTTTATCTGGTCCAGGGGCTGGCACCACGCGGCCTGAGCAACGAACTGGACCCCCAGCTCAATGAACTGCTGCTGGCCGCGCTGAAGCCTTGCGAGGACGCGCTTCGGGCGTTCGGTTTGGACGACGCGTCCGCAGAGCTCGAAAACACGGCTCTTTTTGCCCATGGCATGGGCCTTCTGTTGCTTCAGCACACCGGACGCATCCGCCTGTTCAGGCAGGAGGCCGAACCGCTGTTCCAACGCTACCTGGACCAGTTGATGCGCAGGCTGGACCCCGAAGGCCTGCTGTTGACGCCCGACGGGCAGCCGGATCTGTTTGGCCCCTGAGACCCGCTGCGCCCGGGATGGCGGGTGGCAAGGCGCCGGTAAACGGGGCTGCGACAATGCGGGCAGCGACCTTGCCCGGCCCTTCAACGGAGAAATGACCATGCTGCTCGACGCTGCCGAATCCCAACTTGTGCTGGTGGACTACCAGGCCCGCCTGATGCCCGCCTTGTTCGAGAACGAGGCGGTGCTGGCCAACGCGCTGCGTCTGGCCCACCTCGCCCACCTGATGCGGGTGCCGGCCTGGGGCACCGAACAGAATCCGTCCAGACTCGGCGAGAACGCGCCCGCGCTGCGCGCCCTGTGCCAGCGCACACTGGCCAAGATGCATTTCAGCGCGGTGGAGGAGGGATTGGGCGAATGGCTGCGCCCACCGGCGAAGGCACCCCAGGGCAATGCGCGCAGCCTGCCCAAACACCTGCAGAAGCCCGCCGCCCCCGAGCGCTCGATGATCGTCGTGGCCGGCTGCGAAGCCCACGTGTGCCTGCTGCAGACCGCGCTGGACCTGCTCGAAGACGAATTCGAGGTTTGGGTGGTGACGGACGCCTGCACCTCGCGCACCGAGCGCAACCGTGACGCCGCCTTCGACCGCCTGGCCGGCGCCGGCGCGGAACTGGTCACCACCGAGATGGTGGCCTTCGAGTGGCTGCGCACGGCCGAGCACCCCGACTTCAAGGCCGCCCAGGCGCTGATCAAGTAGCCATCGCCACGGTGGGCGCCCCCCGGTGGGTGCGGGGCGGGCAGCACTTGCGGAGGCATCCGACGATTGCCTATCTCGACGCGGACTGCGTTCGCTTGGGCGCAGGCCGCGCGGCCATGCTTGCGTCAGATTTCAGCAAGCCCGTCATGAATAATTATGAATTCAGAAGTCAAGCGGGGTGCCGTCACAGTGTCGGCCGATCCGCTTTTTTTGGTCGGGTAACGAGGAGACACGCATGACAAACTACGCAGACTTTCACCGCCGTTCCATTGCAGACCGCGACGGCTTCTGGGCCGAACAGGCCAAGCTGGTGGACTGGCAGACCCCGCCACAACAGGTCTGCGATTACAGCAATCCGCCGTTTGCAAAATGGTTCGTCGGCGGCACCACCAACCTGTGCCACAACGCGGTGGACCGCCACCTGAAAGACCGCGCCGACCAGGCCGCGCTGATCTTCGTCTCCACCGAAACCAACCAGGAAAAGGTTTACACCTTCCGCGAGCTGCACACCGAGGTACAGCGCATGGCCGCGGTGCTGAAGGACCTGGGCGTGCAGAAGGGCGACCGCGTCCTGATCTACATGCCGATGATCCCCGAGGCCGCCTTCGCCATGCTGGCCTGCACGCGGCTGGGCGCGATCCATTCGGTGGTGTTCGGCGGCTTTGCCTCCGGCGCGCTGGCCTCGCGCATCGAGGACTCCGCGCCGCGCGTCATCGTCAGCGCTGACGGCGGCCTGCGCGGCGGCAAGGCGGTCGAATACAAGCCGCTGCTGGACGAAGCGATCCGCCTGTCCAGCCACAAGCCCGAATCGGTGCTGCTGGTCGACCGGCAGGTCGCGCCGATGCCCCTGGTCGAGGGCCGCGACCGCCTGTGGGCGCCGTTGCGCGAGAAACACTTCAACGCCAACGTGCCCTGCGAATGGGTGGACGCCACGCATCCCAGCTACACGCTCTACACCTCGGGCACCACCGGCAAGCCCAAGGGCGTGCAACGCGACACCGGCGGCTACGCGGTGGCACTGGCCGCGTCGATGAAGTACATCTACTGCGGCAACCCGGGCGAAACTTATTTCTCCACCAGCGACATCGGCTGGGTGGTGGGCCACAGCTACATCATCTACGGCCCGCTGATCGCCGGCATGGCCACCATCATGTACGAGGGCTTGCCGATCCGCCCGGACGGCGGCATCTGGTGGAGCCTGGTCGAAAAGTACAAGGTCACCGTGATGTTCAGCGCGCCCACGGCCATCCGCGTGCTCAAGAAGCAGGACCCCGAGTACCTCACCAAGTACGACCTGTCCTCGCTGCGCGCCCTGTTCCTTGCCGGCGAGCCGCTGGACGAACCCACGGCGCAGTGGATCAGCTCCGGCCTGGGCAAGCCCATCATCGACAACTACTGGCAGACCGAGACCGGCTGGCCCATCCTGAGCATCTGCAAGGGTGCGGACGACGCGGCGAGCAAGTTCGGCTCGCCTGGCAAGCCCGTCTACGGGTACGACGTCAAGCTGCTCGACGACCAGAGTGGTGACGAGCTCACCGGCGGCGACGTCAAGGGCGTGGTCTGCGTCGAAGGCCCGCTGCCCCCCGGCTGCATGCAGACCGTGTGGCGCGACGACGCGCGCTTCGTCAGCACCTACTGGAAGCAGCTCAACGGCAAGTGGGTGTACTCCACCTTCGACTGGGGCGTGCGCGATGCCGACGGCTATTACTTCATCCTGGGCCGCACCGACGACGTGATCAACGTGGCCGGCCACCGCCTGGGCACGCGCGAGATCGAAGAGAGCATCGCCGGCCATCCGAACATCGCGGAGGTTGCGGTGGTGGGCGTGGCCGACCAGCTCAAGGGCCAGGTGGCCATGGCCTTCGCCGTGGTCAAGGACGCCAGCGGGCTGACCGACGAGGCCGCTGCGCTCAAGCTAGAAGGCGAGATCATGAAGCTGGTGGACCGCGACCTCGGCGCCGTGGCCCGCCCGGCCCGTGTGCGCTTCGTCACCGTGCTGCCCAAGACGCGCAGCGGCAAGGTGCTGCGCCGCGCGATCCAGGCCGTCTGCGAAAGCCGTGACACCGGCGACCTGACCACCATGGACGATCCGGCTGCGCTGCAGCAGATCAAGGATCTGGTGGCGCGCTGACGCGTCCGGCGCCGCCGCGCCGCTTCGACCGGAGGCAGGCCCGTTCGCCCCGTTGCCGCACGGTGACGGGGCGTTTCGTTTTGCGTGGCGGCCGGTGCTTGCATGCCGCACGGCCGGCTCCGGATTGCCGCCGAACGCACCGTGGCCGGTGCCCCGGCCACCGGGCCAGGCCCTTCCCCTCGGCGCTCCCAGCGCCTACGATCCGGGGTGTCGTGTCCACCGCCATTGGCAGCCCCGCGCATGTTCTTTTCGGCCGATCGAACCCGCCCCACCCGCGCCACCATCAACCAGACGCCCATTGAAGTGGCCCCGGGCCAGACCCTGCTGCAGGCCGCCCTGCAGGCGGGCATCGCGTTTCCGCACAGTTGCCGCGTCGGCGGCTGCGCCAGCTGCAAGTGCCGGCTGCTGGACGGGCGGGTGCGCGAGCTGACGGACGCCAGCTACCTGCTCAGCGACGAGGAATTTGCCCGGCGCACCATCCTGGCCTGCCAGAGCGTGCCGCTGTCCGACGTTCGCATCGCGGTGGACCAGCCGGCTCCGGCGGCGCGCCGGTCGGTGGCGGGCCGGGTGATCGGCCAGGAACGGCTCACGCCCGACATCACCCGGCTGCGGGTGCAGCTCGACGAAGCGCTGACATGGCGCGGTGGGCAGTATGCGCAGCTCGGCCTGGCGGGGTTGCCCGGGGTGCGGCGTTGTTATTCCTTTGCGAACGCCGCGCAGCCGGACGGCCAGGTGAGCTTTTTCGTGCGCAAGGTGCGCGGGGGCGCGCTGTCGACCTGGGTCAACGATCACGACCTGCTCGGGACTTCGGTCACCGTCGAAGGCCCGCAGGGCGACTTCTGGCTGCGTGAAGGCAGCGCCCCGCTGCTGCTGGTGGCCGGCGGCAGCGGCCTGGCGCCTTTGCTCGCGCTCTTGCAGGAGGCGGCTGCCGCCGGTGTGCGACGACTCGTCACGCTGCTGTTCGGCGCGCGTGCGCCGCAGGACCTGTACGCGCTCGACGAGATCGAAACCATCGCCCGGCAATGGCCCGATCGCTTTCGCGTGGTTCCGGTGTTGTCGGCGGTGCCGTCCGGGGCCGAATGGACCGGCGAGCGGGGGCTGGTGACCGACCGCATCCCCGCCTTTCTCGAAGACGGCGCCCATGCCTACCTGTGCGGCCCGCCGGCCATGGTCGATGCGGCCCTGCCGGTGCTGCGTGCGCACGGCGTGGCCGCCGAACACATCCATGCCGACCGTTTCACCACGGGGCAGGGCGCCGCGGCGACGGCTGCGGTCCCCAGCGCAAGCACGGCCCGCGCGCCGGCTGCCGAGCCTGCCGGGCACGCGGCCAGCGTCTGGGACTACCTCAAGTTCTTCCTGTTCCACGCCATCGCCCTCGCGGTGGCGGCCACCTTGCTGGCCGGCGGCCCGTGGATTGCCATCGGCCTGTGGACCTTTTCCGCGTTCTACCTGCTGGGCGACGGGCTGCTCGGCGACGACGTGCGAACGCCGCACTACCGCCATCCCGGCATCCTGACCGTGCAACTCTGGCTGGCCCTGCCGCTGCTGGCGATGATCGTGTTCATCGCGGTCTGGAGCGTCAGCCCGGGCGACCCGCTGGGCTTCGGCGCCTGGGTCAGCGCGCTCACCGGGCACGACGTGCTTGCCCGGCGGGTGGTGGCCATGCCCGAGAACGCGCTGGCCCTCGTGCTGCAGACCGGCCTGATGATCGGCATGGTGGGCACGATCACGGCGCACGAACTGACGCACCGCACCTGGGACAAGACCTCGATGGCCATCGGGCGCTGGCTGCTGGCCTTCAGCTTCGACACCATCTTCTCGATCGAACATGTGTACGGCCACCACCGGTATGTCTCCACCGTGGGCGATCCGGCCACCGCGCCGCGCGGGCGCAACGTGTACCACCACATCGTGGCGTCCACCGTGCGTGGCAACCTCAGCGCCTGGGCGATCGAAAAGCAGCGCCTGCGGCGCCTCGGGCACGGCGTGTGGAGCTGGCGCAATGCCGTCATCCGCGGGCATTCGATGAGCCTGCTGCTCGTGGCCACCGCCTGGACCCTGGGCGGGTGGCGCGCGGCCGTGTTCTTCACGCTGGCCGGGCTATGGGGCAAGGCTCTGCTGGAGATCGTCAACTACATGGAGCACTACGGCATGGTGCGAAACCCCGCCACGCCGGTGCAGCCGCGCCATTCGTGGAACACCAACAGGCGCCTGAGTTCATGGAGCATGTTCAACCTCACGCGGCATTCGCACCACCATGCCCAGGGGGAAGTGCCTTACCAGGACCTGCGCCCCCTCCCGCGGGCGCCGATGATGATCAGCGGCTACCTGACCACCATCCTGGTCGCGCTGATTCCGCCGCTGTGGCACCGCCTCATGACGCCCAAGGTGCTGGCCTGGGACCGCGATTTCGCCACGCCCGAGGAGCGTGAACTCGCGCGGCAGGCCAACGCGCGCAGCGGCATCGCGGCACTGGAGCGCGCGGCGGCGGGCTGAGCAAGCGCCCCGGTGCTGACCGGGCACCCCCACAAGGCTTCAAGTAGCTATCAATTGAATAGCTGCTTGTGGCCGGCTGGCGCTGGGAAACGGCCAATATCATTCGAAAAATTGGCTTCTGGCGGTCGCCAGAGGCAGGAAAACGGCCCCGGTGGGGTCCTGAGCATTGGCGCAGCCAAGCGGCCACGTTCAAGTTATACAATTGTGTAACTATTCATCGGAGCTCACCATGTCCACTGCAACCTTGCGCACCGTCGGCGGTTCCGTCGTGATGGCCATCCCCAAGCCCCTGCTGGAGCTGGTCGATCTGCGAGCGGGCTCCCAGGTGGACATCGATGTGCAGCAGGGCCGGTTGATCGTCGCGCCGCTACGAAAAAAACGGTACGAGCTCGCCGAATTGCTGGCGCAGTGCGATCCAGCCTTGCCCATCCAGGCCGAGGAGCAAGACTGGCTGGATGCGCCCGATACGGGCCTTGAAGATGCAGCGAAGGGCGCGTGATGCGCACCCCGTCACGCGGCGAAATCTGGTTCGTCAACCTCAACCCGACGGCCGGGCGTGAACAGCAAGGCCAGCGGCCCGTGCTGGTGGTCTCGGAAAAAGAATTCAACCGGCTGGGGCTGTGCGTGGTCTGCCCCATCACGCAGGGCGGCCAGCAGTCACGCTTCGCCGGGTTCGCGGTCTCGTTGATGGGCTCGGGCACCCAGACGCAAGGCGTGGTGATGTGCAACCAGCCCCGCACCGTGGACCTTGCCGCGCGTGGCGCGCAGTTTGCCGAGGATGCGGGCCATGACGTGCTGGACGAAGTGCTGGCTAGGCTGCAGGCGATCTTCAGCCACTGACCGGCACGCCGTCGAACAACCAAGGAGTCCTTTTGTCTGCCATCCATGACCTGATCGCGCAAATCAGCGATCCCCGCCTGCGCGAGCGCCTGGCTGCCGAGTGGGACAACGCCACGAAGGAAAAGAAATTCGGCCTGGTGTTTGAAGACCATCTGCCCGAGTTGCTGCCGCTGTACGGGGCCAGGCCGCGCAAGGGTGATCTGGTGTACCGGCGGGTCGGCGGCCAGGTCAGCGCGCTCAAAGACGTTTGGCAGGTCAAGTCGCTGCACGCGGGCGTGGCCACCTGCGTCAAGCCCAGCAACGAGGCGCACCCCAGCGAACCCACCCGCGCAGCCGCAGAGCCAGTGCAATTACCGGTGGACGAACTACTGGTGGTGCGCGAATTTGGCGAGCCAATCTTCCCGTCCCTGGTGCCGGTGGATGCGGTGGCCAACGGCCCGGCAGATGCCCCTTGGCACACGTTGATCGAAGCCGACAACTACCACGCGCTGCAACTGCTTGACTACCTTTATGCCGGCAAGGTGGATTGCATCTATATCGACCCGCCCTACAACACCGGCGCGCGCGACTGGAAATACAACAACGACTACGTGGACGCCAACGACGGTTGGCGGCACAGCAAGTGGCTGGCGATGATGGAGCGCCGGCTGCTGCTGGCGAAGCGGCTGCTGAATCCGGCGGATTCGGTGCTGATCGTCACGATCGACGAGAAGGAATACCTGCGGCTGGGCCTGTTGCTGGAGCAGACATTCCCCGAGGCGCGGATTCAGATGGTGAGCAGTCAAATCAATCCGGCGGTTGTTGCGAAGGCGAATGGTTTTGGTCGCGCGGACGAATACCTGTTCTTCTTGATGCTTGGTTCCGCTGGCCCGCAGCGCGTTTCGTTGGATAGAGAATGGGTTTCCGCGAAAGGACGAACACATACGGGCTCTGTGCGCTGGGATTTGCTGCGCCGTTCGGGGACAAACGCATCAAGATCAGATCGGCCCGGCCTCTTCTATCCGATTTACATTGACCCGGAAGGCCCGCGCATTGGAGATGTTGGAGAGCCGTTGCCGCAGGGAGTATCTGCGCCGATAGAAATCCCAGGTCTTGTGCCGGTGCTTCCAATACGAAAGGACGGCAGTGAAGGAAACTGGCAGTGGTTTCCGGCGACGCTCAAAGAACGGATGGCGAAAGGTCGTGTTCGCATTGGTGGCAGCCTGAAACGTGGCTTCGTGATCTACATTCTGAAAGACGGTGAATACGAGAAAGTACAGGACGGGGAGTTCACGCTCAGGGGTTACGACAAGAGCGGTGCACTGGAAGTCGAAAAAAAAGAGCTTGATACCGTCTTGGCAATTCCAGGCACCCAGTGGCGGTTGAGTTCGCACGACGCCACGCAGTATGGGACGCGGTTGTTCTCGAACTTTCTGCCCAGCAGAAAGTTCCCATTCCCAAAATCCCTCTACGCCGTCGAAGACGCGGTGCGCTTCTTCGTCGCGAACAAACCCGACGCCCTCATCCTTGATTTTTTCGCGGGTTCGGGGACAACCGCCCACGCCGTGATGCGGCTGAACCGGCAGGACGGTGGCCGTCGCCGGTGCGTGTCCGTCACCAACAATGAAGTTGCCGCCGACGAACAGGCGGCGCTTGCAGCGCGCGGGCTCTCGCCGGGAGACGCTGAATGGGAGCAGTGGGGCATTTGCCGCCACATCACCTTTCCCCGCCTGAAGGCCGCCATCACCGGCACCACGCCCGATGGAGACCCGATCAAGGGTGACTACAAGTTCACCGACGAGTTCCCGATGGCCGAGGGCTTCGAAGCCAATCTCGCCTGCTTCAAGCTGGACTTCCTGGAGAAGGAGCGGGTGTCGCTGCGCCGGGCTTTCCGCGAGATCCTGCCGCTGCTGTGGCTGAAGGCAGGGGCCGTGGGGCCGCGACCGGAGTTGAAGCGGAGCGATCCTGAGCCGGTGCTGTTTGCGCCGGAAGGCAGCAATTTCGTGGTGCTGCTGGATGAAACCCGCATGGGCGGCTTGCTGAAATCGCTGGAGGGGCGCACCGGTTTGTCGCAGGTGTTCATCGTCACCGACGCGGACGAATCCTTCAAGACCATGGCGCAGGACGTGCGCGAGGTGGCGGGCAAGGCCAACCCGGGCTTGCAGGTGGTGCAGTTGTACCGCGATTACTTGCTCAACTTCATGATCAACAAGAACCAGGACCCGTCACACGCCAGGTTGGCCGGTCAGGCTGGCACGCAGGGAGCGCGGGCATGAAGGTCACGCTGTTCGATTTTCAGAAGGATGCGTTGGGCGATCTGCGCAAGGCGCTGGTCAAGGCACGCCAGGGTGTTTCGTCGGACGATCAACACGTGGTGGCCTTTTCTGCCGCGACGGGCAGCGGCAAGACGATCATCATGACGGCGTTGTTCGAGGCCATTCTGGATGAGCCCGACGATCAGTTGGCCTGGCCGCTGGATTGGGCGCCGCAGCCCGATGCCGTGATCCTGTGGGTGTCGGACATGCCCGAACTCAATGAGCAGACCAAGCTGAAGATCGAGAGCAAGTCCGACAAGGTCTACAGGGTGAACCAGCTCATCACCATCGACGCGCATTTCGACGCGCCCCGGCTGGATGGCGGGCGCATCTATTTCATCAACACGCAAAAGTTGGCGGTCAATCAGCCGCTGACCAATCGGGGCGATGGGCGGCAGTATTTAATCTGGGAAACCCTGACCAACACCGCGCGGGCCATTCCCGACCGCTTTTATGTGGTGATTGATGAAGCGCACCGGGGTATGACGAGGGGGCAGGCGGCAGCACAGGCGCAGACGTTGATGCAACGATTTCTGCTGGGCTACCCTGAGGTCGGGTTGGTCAAGATGCCGATGGTGGTCGGCGTTTCCGCTACGCCCAAGCGCTTCTTGGACCTAATCACCAATGCGGAGCACACGGTGACCACGCACAAGGTGGCAGTGCCGGCCGAGGAGGTGCGCAAGTCCGGCCTGCTGAAAGACCGCATCCTGATCCATCACCCGGAAGCCGCCACGACGGCAGAGATGGCCTTGCTGGAAGAGGCGGCGCGCCGGTGGGGACAGATGACCCAGGCTTGGGGCGCCTATTGCACGGACGAGAACGAGCAGACCGTCTGGCCCGTGCTGGTGGTGCAGGTGGAAAACGGCAGCGATCGGCAGCTTAGCAAGACCGATTTGGGCGCAGCCCTGACCGTGATCGAAAGCGCGATTGGACGCCGCCTGAACGAGGGCGAGGTGGCGCACGCACTGCATGACACGGGCGATCTGGATGTGGGTGGCCGCCGGGTGCGCAAGGTGGAGGCCTCGCGCATCGATGCTGACAAGAACATTGGCGTGGTGTTCTTCAAGACCAGCCTGTCGACCGGTTGGGATTGCCCTCGTGCCGAGGTGATGATGTCTTTCCGCCGTGCCGAAGACCATACGTACATCGCCCAGTTGTTGGGTCGGATGGTGCGCACACCGCTGGCGCGCCGCGTCGAGAAGGACGCCGCGCTGAACGATGTGCATCTGTTCTTGCCATATTTCGACACCCATGCCGTCGAAAGCGTGGTGGCCTCGCTGCACAACGCGGAAGATGTACCGCCCGCGGAAACAGGCTCCAGCCGCAATCTGGTGGTGCTCAAGCGGCGGGAAGACAGCGAGACCATCTTCGCGGCACTGGATGAATTGATCACCTACCGCGTGAATGCCGCTCGGGCACAAAGCCCGCTGCGCCGGTACATGGCCATCTCACGCAGCCTGACCATCGACGAGATTGATGACGATGCCTGGGCGCTGGCGAAGCGGCAGATCGTCGAGTGGATGGAGCAGCGTATTGCCGCGATCAAGGTGGCGGGCCAGTTCGATGCCGCGGCCAAAGCGATCACGCAGGTTGGCCTGCGGACCTTGGCGGTCAACAACGGAACGGGCGTAGCCGAACCAGCGGCTGACTATCACATTGACGCCTCGGACGTGGACATTGATCGGCTGTTTGAGGAGGCTGGACGCGCCTTCAGTCATGGCCTGCAAATGGAATATTGGCGCGCCCACGCTGATCGCGATGCGCTGGAGGTGAAGGTCGAGGCCATCGTTCTGGCGCGAAACGCTGCAGAAATGGCGGTTCTGGAATCAAAGGCAGAGGCAGCCTTCGATGGTCTTTATGACCAGCACAAGAAAGCCATTTACAAACTCAAGGAGCAGCGGCGCATCAACTACGAGAAGTTGCGTCTGGCCACAGCCAAGCCCAATGAAGTGCCCTGGCAATTGCCGGCATCCATCGATTTCAAGCGCCTGCCGACCGACCCCGTCTGGGAGCGCCATCTGTATGTGGAGGGCAACGGCCAGTTCCGCGCCGAGCTGGGCAGTTGGGAGGCAGGGGTGTTGATGGAAGAGCTGGCCAAGCCTGAAGTGATCGGCTGGCTGCGCAATCTGGATCGCAAACCGTGGTCACTGGAAATTCCGTATGAAACGGGTGGTGACGTGCGTCCGATGTTTCCGGACCTCGTCGTGGTGCGCAAAAGCGGCAACGAATTCGCCATCGACATTCTGGAGCCCCACGACCCGAGTCTGAGCGATAACTTCGAGAAGGCCGTCGGGTTGGCAAAGTTTGCGGAGAAGCACGGCCCGTTGTTCGGGCGCATCCAGCTGATTCGCAAGCAGAGCTCTGCAGGAGGGGGCGAGCACTTCGCACGCCTTGAGATCAATCAGTCGTCGACGATCAAGAAGCTGCTGGTGATCACGAGCAATCCGCAACTGGACGGGTTGTTTGCCGAGTTGGCGGTTTGAGCGGCTGCGCTGTTCCTTGGCATCCCCGGCAAGGTCGCAGCGATCCTGATTTGATAGCTGCTCGTGGCCGTCCGACGCTGGGAGGGGGCAAAAAAACTCATCAAATCGGCCCACCGGACCCGGCCTGCGGGCTGTCTGAGCCGTCAATCCGCGCTCGCCGCCGGGTAGTTGCCGCAGGCGGGCGGCTGCGCAGCGTCACAATTGGCCCATGAGCCGCGAACCCGAACCAGCCGACGACCAGGACCGCCACGATCACCCGGACCATGGCCACGGACGTGCCCATTCGAGCAGCCATTCCCGTGCGCATGCGCACACCCACCACCACGCCCCCGCGAGCTTCGACCGGGCGTTCGGCACCGCGATCGCCCTGAACCTGGGTTTTGTGGGGGTGGAGGCGTTCTATGGCTGGCGGGTCGATTCGCTGGCACTGCTGGCCGATGCGGGCCACAACCTGAGCGACGTCGCCGGACTCGTGCTGGCCTGGGGTGGAGCCTTCGCCGGCCGGTTGCGCCCCGATGCGCGCCACACCTACGGCTGGCAACGTGCCTCCATCCTGGCGGCCTTCGCCAACGCCGTGTTGCTGCTGGTGGCGATGGGTGCGCTGGCCTGGGAGGCCGCGCACCGCCTGGCCGCGCCGCAACCCATGCAGGGCGCCACCATCATGGCGGTGGCGGGGGTGGGCATCGTCATCAACACCGCCACCGCGCTGTTATTTCTGCGCGGCCGGCATGACGACCTCAACATCCGCGGCGCCTTCCTGCACATGGCGGCCGATGCGCTGGTGTCGGCCGGCGTGGTGGTGGCGGGCGGTCTGGCGTGGTGGCTGGGCTGGAACTGGCTCGACCCGGTCATGAGCCTGGTGATCGCGGTGGTCATCGTGGTGGGCACCTGGGGCCTGTTCCGCCAGTCGCTGCACCTGCTGTTCGACGGCGTGCCCGATCACGTCGACCTGCACGCGGTGCGGGCCACGCTGCGGGCGCTGCCCGGCGTGACCGGCGTGCACGACCTGCACGTCTGGGCCATGGGCACGTCGCGCATCGCGCTGACCGCGCACCTGGTGATGCCCGCCGGACACCAGGGCGATGGATTCTTGAAAGACGCAACCGAACAGCTGCGCCACCGTTTCGAGATCACCCATGTGACCTTGCAGGTGGTCGAGGTGCCTTTCCAGCAGGCCTGTGATCAGCCTGACCGGTCTTTCGCCCAAGCGCCGGCCCCTGGCGGGAAGCATCGGCTGGTGGACCAGCGTCATCGTGACCCCGACCTGGGTCACAGCCATTGAACATGGACCCTTGAGCCGGCCGGGAGCCTTGAATGAAAACGATCCTTATCGCGGCGGTCGTGTTGATCGGCGGCGTGGCGTTTGCCGATACCGATCGGTCCAGCGCCCAACTGGCATTGGACAAGGGCTGCTTCGCCTGCCATGGAGAGCCGCCCAGGAAGAACTCACCCACGTTTGACCAGCTTGCCAAGGACTTTGCCCGATACCAGGGGCAGCCGGAGCAGGAGCTCAAGCTGGCTGACAAGCTGCGCGAAGGCCACATCTTTGGCGGTATCCAGGCCCACGAGAACCTGTCGGCCGAAAACGCCCGGTCGCTCATTCGCTGGATCATTCAGGGCGCGCGTTGAACGCGTGAACCCTGGCGGGTTCCCGGTGGCAACGTTCGCCGGTTTCATCAGGCTGTCACAACTGGGGTCCACACTGACGGGCGCCACCCAGGCGGTCGCGCCTGCCCAGCACTTCCTTTTCCGACTCCGATGACCAAAGCCCGCCACAAGCACCGCCATCGGCCGCATGGCCAGCCCCCGCACCCGGGTGACGACGCCTGGGACGAGGCCGAATGCAAAGACGTCATCACCCGCCTGTGGGCGTTGCGCGCGGCCATGCAGGCCAGCGAATCCCGGCTGGCGCCCTGGTTGCGCGGCGCCGATGCCACCTGGCAGGCCAGCGCGCGCAACCTGGCGCATTACCTGGCCCTGCGGCAGGACGACCAGCGCGCGTTGCAGGAGTGGCTGACCCACGCCGGCATCTCGTCGCTGGGGCGGGCCGAGTCGCACGCCATGGCCAACCTCGACAAGGTGCTGGGCATCCTGCACCGGCTCACCGGCCAGGCCTGGGCGCCCCACGACGGTGACGAGGCCATCGGCATCCGCAGCAGCCGCAAGCTGCTGGAGCGCCACACCGCCGAGCTGCTGGGCCCGCCGCCGGACGAACGCGCGGTGCGCATCATGGTCACGCTGCCGTCCGAGGCGGCCAGCGACTTCGCGCTGGTGCGCGAGCTGGTGGCCTCGGGCATGGACATCGCCCGCATCAATTGCGCGCACGACGGCCCCGACGAATGGAAGGCCATGGCCTCGCGTGTGCGCCGCGCCGCGCGCGCCGCGGGCCGGCCGGTGCGCATCCTGATGGATCTCGGCGGGCCCAAGCTGCGCACCGGAACCCTGGCACAAGGGCCGGCGCTGCTCAAGCTGCGGCCCGAGCGCGATCCGTTCGGCCGCGTCCTGGCGCCGGCGCTGGTGGGCCTGCGCGCCGCCGGCGCCACCATGCCGGTGGCGGGGGCCCCGGTGCACCTGGGCGTGGATGCCGACTGGCTGGCGCCGCTGGCGGCCGGCGATCGCATCGTTTTCACCGATGCCCGCGGCGCGCGCCGCCGTCTGGAGGTGCGGCGCAAGGACGAAACCGGCGTGCTGGCCGCCACCGAACAGACCGCCTACCTGGCGGCCGACACGGCGCTTCGGCATGACCACAGGGGCCATGCGCCCCGCCACACCTGCCTGGCGGGGCTGCCCCGGCAAGAGGGTGTGCTGCACCTGGCGCGCGGCTCGACGTTGCGCCTGACACGGGCCGACGCCCAGGCTGGCGAGCTTCAGCCCGAGGCGGTCACTTCCCGGTCGGCCGCGCCGCCGTCGGTGGCCTGTACGCTGCCCGAGGTGTTCACCCAGGTTTGCGCCGGCGAGCGGATCTGGTTCGACGACGGCCGCATCGGCGGCGTGATCGGCCGGGTGCACCCCGACGCGCTGGAGGTGGAGATCACCCACGCCCGCGACAGCGGCGAAAAGCTCGCCGGCGACAAGGGCATCAACCTGCCCGACAGCGCCTTGAACCTGCCGGCGCTCACCGACAAAGACCTGGCCGACCTGGCGGTGGCGGCCAAGGTGGCCGACATGGTGGGCCTGTCGTTCGTGCAGCAGGCCGCCGACGTGCAGGCGCTGCGCACGAGGCTGCGCGAACTCGGCAAGCCCGATCTGGGCATCGTGCTCAAGATCGAAACCCGCCGCGCGTTCGAGAACCTTCCCGAGCTGCTGTTCGCGGCCATGGCCGGGCCCTCGGCGGGCATCATGATCGCGCGCGGCGACCTGGCGGTGGAGTGCGGTTACGAGCGCCTGGCCGAGGTCCAGGAGGAACTCCTCTGGGCCGCCGAGGCCGCGCACATGCCGGTGGTCTGGGCCACCCAGGTGCTGGAGACGCTGGCCAAGACCGGTCTGCCCTCGCGTGCCGAGATCACCGATGCCGCGATGGGTGAGCGCGCTGAGTGCGTGATGCTGAACAAGGGGCCGCACATCGCTGAGGCGATGCGCACGCTCGACGACATCCTGCGCCGCATGCAGGCGCACCAGAGCAAGAAGCGCCCCTTGCTGCGGGCCTTGAAGTCGTGGCAGCCCGCGGCCGGCGAGGCGTCGGGCGACGACCCGCCATCACTTCAAAAAGGATAGCTGCTCGTGGCCATTGGGCGGAGGGATTTCGGCCATTTTGGGTAAAAAAGGGGGCAATTCAGGCCCGCACGCGCCGCCCCTGGGCGTCGATCACCAGCTGGCCGTCTTCCTTGGCGAAAGGCCCCTGTTGCGCTGCCGGCAGCAGGTCCAGCACGGTTTCGGACGGCCGGCACAGGCGGGTGCCCAGCGGCGAGACGACCAGGGGGCGGTTGATCAGGATCGGGTGCGCCAGCATCGCGTCGATTAGCGCGTCGTCGCTCAGGGCGGGGTTGTCCAGGCCCAGTTCGGTGTAGAGGGTCTCCTTGGCGCGCATCAGCTCGCGCACCGGCGCACCGGTGGCGGCGATCAGGCGCTGCAGTTCGTCGCGACTGGGCGGGGTCTTCAGGTATTCGATGACCTGCGGCTCGATGCCGGCGTTGCGGATCAGCGCCAGCACGTTGCGCGAGGTGCCGCATTTCGGGTTGTGGTAGATCGTGATGCTGCTCATGGCTTGATTCTCGCCGCGGGAAGGCCTTGTTCGTACCAGTCTCTGGAGCTGTTGACGATCTTCACCACCAGCAGCATCACCGGCACCTCGATCAGCACGCCCACCACGGTGGCCAGCGCCGCGCCCGAGTGGAAACCGAACAGGCTGATGGCGGCGGCAACGGCCAGTTCGAAGAAGTTGGAGGCACCGATCAACGCCGACGGGCAGGCCACGCTGTGTTTTTCGCCCAGGGTGCGGTTCAGCCAATAGGCCAGGGCCGAATTGAAGAACACCTGGATCAGGATCGGCACCGCCAGCAGCGCGATGACCAGCGGCTGGCGCAGGATCGCCTCACCCTGGAAGGCAAACAGCAGCACCAGCGTGGCCAGCAGGGCGGTGATGGACCACGGGCCGACCCGCTCCATCGCGGCGTCGAAGGCGGCCTGCCCCTTGGCCAGCAGCGACTTGCGCCAGAACTGCGCCAGGATCACCGGGATCACGATGTACAGCACCACCGAGGTCAGCAGCGTGTCCCACGGCACGGTGATGGCCGAGATGCCCAGCAGAAAAGCCACCAGCGGTGCGAAGGCGACGATCATGATGCCGTCGTTGAGCGCCACCTGCGACAGCGTGAACAGCGGGTCGCCCCCGGTCAGGCGGCTCCACACGAACACCATGGCGGTGCAGGGCGCGGCCGCCAGCAGGATCAGGCCGGCGATGTAGCTGTCGATCTGGTCGGGCGGCAGCAGTGGGGCGAACAGCTGGCGAATGAACAGCCAGCCCAGGAAGGCCATCGAAAACGGCTTGACCAGCCAGTTCACGAACAGCGTCACGCCGATGCCGCGCACATGTTGGCGCACCTCGTGCAGCGCGCCGAAATCCACCTTCACCAGCATCGGGATGATCATCACCCAGATCAGCAGGCCCACGGGCAGGTTGACCTTGGCCACTTCCATGCGGCCGACGGCCTGGAACACACCCGGCAACACCTGGCCGAGCGCGATGCCGGCCACGATGCACAGGAACACCCAGACGGTGAGGTAGCGCTCGAACACGCTCATCGGGGCGCGGGCGGCCTGTTTGGCCGTGACTTCACATTGCACACTCATGCGGGGCTCCGTTCTTGACCAGTTCCAGCAGGCGCTGC
>Ga0209604_1001080_pt1 | contig 22994 bp, 17 predicted proteins | sample AD_UKC097_MetaG_FD_184405 | JGI IMG/M metagenome (GOLD analysis project Ga0209604, IMG submission 184405) | Active sludge microbial communities of municipal wastewater-treating anaerobic digesters from USA - AD_UKC097_MetaG (SPAdes) (version 2) | ecosystem: Engineered > Bioreactor > Anaerobic >... | reverse complement strand
GGGATGAGGCTTGCCCCGGGTGACATCGAAAGCGGTTACCATAAGGTCAGAGCTGAAATGTCCCGGGAAATGGTGGTTCACACGGTTCAGGAGCAGTTTTTGTCCCGAACCGGTAACCAGGACGCGGATCAGGCCTTGGGAGGCAATAGTATTAAGCAGAGCGGGAGCTCCCTCCATCACCGGGGCTTCGGGCATTGAATCGAACAAACCTGCTTTTTTACCGTAGATGCGCCTGACTTCTTCCTCAGTAGGATCCCGATGTAAGTGTTTGCGGAAAACGATTTCTATGGTCGATCGTCCCGTGCGGCCTTCGTGTAGGTAGGCCTCTTCTTCGCTCATGTGCAATCCTTCTTCGGCGATGGTTTTGTTCCAGGTATAAGCATGAATAGGCATGGAATCGAACAATACTCCGTCCATGTCGATCAACACGGCTTTGAGGTCTAATGCTGTCAGCCCTTGTTTAGCCAGAAAGTTCTCAACGGCCTTTGGAATGGTCGTGTTAGTCATAAGCGGGAACGTATTGCGGCCGACTCGGCTTCGTAGCCCGGTTTTTGCAACAAGGCAAACATGTTTTTTTTGTAGGCCTCTACTCCCGGCTGGTCGAAAGGATTGATGCCCATCATGTAACCGCTTATTCCACAGGCTTTTTCGAAGAAGTAGAGCAATTCACCCAGGTGATATTCGTTCAACTTCGGCAGTTCAATTTTGATGTTGGGTACCCCTCCGTCCACGTGAGCGATCTGAGTGCCCAGTTCCGCCATTTTGTTTACCTGATCCACCCTTTTGCCGGCCAGGTAGTTAAGGCCGTCCAAGTTGCCGGTATCCGTAGGAATTACTACTTCCCGGTTGGGAGAGACAATGGAAATGACCGTCTCAAAGATAGTGCGTTCACCTTCCTGTATCCACTGACCCATGGAATGCAGGTCGGTGGTCAGGTCGACGGCTGCCGGGAACAGTCCCTTGTGCTCCTTGCCTTCGCTTTCGCCGTAGAGTTGCTTCCACCATTCGGCAACAAAATGCAGCTTGGGATGGTAATTGGCCAGTATCTCAATTTTCTTGCCCTTGTTGTACAAAGCTTGGCGAGCAGCGGCGTAGAGAGCAGCCGGATTTTGCTCAAAAGCTGTTTCGCTGCGTTTTTCCATAGCCAGGGCTCCGGCCAGTAATTCACGAATATCGTGACCGGCTACAGCAATGGGCAGCAAGCCTACCGGGGTTAGTACGGAATAGCGTCCGCCTACGCTGTCGGGAATAACAAAAGTTTTGTAGCCCTCCTGTTGGGCCAGTTGGCGCAAGGCCCCCTTGGAAGCATCGGTTATGGCCACTATGCGTTCGCGGGCTGCTTCTTTGCCCGCTTGTTTTTCGAGCTTGGTCTTGAGCAGGCGAAAAGCCAGGGCAGTTTCGGTGGTAGTACCCGATTTGGAAATATTGATGATGCCAAAGCGTTTGTCTTCGAGAAAGCGGCTCAATTCAAAGAGGTAATCTTCGCTGATGTTATGGCCGGCGTATACCACTACCGGATTTTGCCGTTTAGTGTTGAGCCAGTCAAAGCTGTTATTCAGTGCATCGATAACAGCCTTGGCCCCCAGGTAACTGCCTCCGATACCGGCCACCACTACCACCTCGCATTTTTCGCGCAGGCGGTCGGCGGTTTTCTGAATGTCCGACAATAATTTTTCGTCCGTCAGGGAGGGCAGGTGCAGCCAGCCCAAAAAGTCACTGCCTTTACCTTTGCCGTTGTTCAACAAATCCATGGCCTTTTGGCAGGCAGGGCGCAAAGCCGTTATTTCGCTTTGAGGAACCAGGTCGTAAACCTTGGTTAAATTTATTTCAAGTTGTTTCATGTGTTATATGGTTTAAATAGTGATTATATCAAAAGACCGCTCCCAAGATAAGCATTTTCTGTTAACGGAGCATTAACGGAGTGACTCGCTCAGCAATTTAATTTCGATGCTTGGAGAAATGCGTTCGTACAGCACGTTGTACACGGCATCCAGTATGGGCATATTGACGTGGTACAATTCTTCGTTGATCTCTTTTATACATTTGGTGGCGTAATAGCCTTCGGCAATCATTTCCATTTCCATATGCGCGGTTTTGATCGAATATCCCTTGCCAATCATGGTGCCAAAAGTGCGGTTGCGGCTGAATTTTGAGTAAGCCGTCACCAGCAGGTCGCCCAGGTAGACCGATTCACAGATCTTGCGGTTTTGCGGAAAGGCCGCCTGGGTAAAGCGGTTCATTTCCTGAATGGCATTCGAAAGCAATACAGCCTGGAAGTTGTCTCCATATTTAAGACCATGGCAGATACCCGCAGCTATGGCGTAGACATTCTTGAGCGTCGAGGCGTATTCTATGCCGAACACATCGTCAGTTATGGTGGTACGCACAAATTTGCATTCAAAGCTGCGGGCCACGGCCCGGGCTTTTTCTTTGTCGCTGCAGGCAATGGTCAGATAAGAGAGGTGCCCCAATGCCACTTCTTCTGCATGGCAAGGCCCGGCAATGGTGGCAATGTTTTCGTGAGGTACGTTGTAAATCTTGTTGAAATACTGCGAAACCAGCATATTTTCGTCCGGAACTATACCCTTGATGCCCGAAAGAATAAATTTATCGCTGATGTCCTGCTGCAATTTTTTCAAATGCAATTTGAGGTAAGGCGAAGGAGTGGCCAATATCAGGGTATCGGAGTTTTTGACGGCTACGTTGATGTCGCTGTAAAAACGGATACGGTTTATGTCAAATGGAATAGTGGTCAGATAGGAATTGTTGTATCCGAAACGCTTAAAATCTCTGATCTGTGCCGGCCTTCGCATATACCAGTTGATCCGGGCCTGGGGATTCATCAGCAGCATCTTGGCAATAGCCGTCGCCCAGCTGCCTCCACCCAGTACACACATTTTATCGGGAAAGTCCATAATTTCTTTATTTTTAAATTAAGCCTGAGCTTCGGATTCCGTTTTGGGAGCCGATTTTTCGGGCCTCATTTGAGGAAAGAGCAGCACTTCCTGAATGGAGTTCTGCCCGGTAAGCATCATCACCAGGCGATCCATGCCGATGCCCATCCCCGAAGTGGGTGGCATACCGTATTCCAGGGCACGAATAAAGTCCTGATCAATAAACATAGCCTCGTCATCGCCTTTTTCGCTCAGGTGCAATTGTTCCTCGAAACGTTCGCGCTGGTCTATGGGATCGTTCAGTTCCGAATAGGCGTTGGCCAGTTCCTTGCCGTTCACTATCAGTTCGAAACGTTCCGTCAGTTGGGGATTGTCGCGGTGCTTCTTGGTGAGCGGCGACATTTCTATGGGATAGTCGGTAATAAAGGTAGGTTGTATCAGTTTGTCTTCGCAGGTGGCTCCAAAGATTTCGTCGATCAGCTTGCCTTTGCCCATGGTTGTGTCTTCGGCAATATGGAGTTTTTTACAGACCTGCCTCAGTTGCTCTTCGTCCATGCCACTGATGTCCAAGCCGGTATATTTTTGAATGGCTGCGGTCATGGTCATCCGTTGGTAAGGAGCTTTGAACGACAAGGTATTATCGCCCACCTTAACCTCGGTAGTACCCAACACCTCCAGACAAATGCGTTCCAACATCTGCTCGGTGAACTCCATCATCCAGTTGTAATCTTTGTACGACACATAGATTTCCATGGCCGTAAACTCGGGATTGTGGCTGCGGTCCATGCCCTCGTTACGGAAATTGCGCGAAAACTCGTAAACCCCTTCGAAACCGCCCACGATCAGCCTTTTCAGGTAAAGTTCGTTGGCAATTCTAAGATAAAGCGGAATGTCCAGCGCGTTGTGATGTGTTACAAAAGGCCGGGCGGCTGCTCCTCCGGGAATGGCCTGCAAGACCGGAGTATCCACCTCCAGATAACCTCTTTCGTTGAAGAAATTACGCATAGAGTTGAAAATGCGGGTGCGTTTGACGAAAATATCCTTCACCCCTTCGTTCACTACCAAATCCACATAGCGTTGACGATAGCGGAGTTCGGGATCACTGAAAGCGTCGTATACCACTCCGTCTTTGGTTTTGACTATGGGCAGGGGGCGCAGGGTTTTGGACAGCACCCTGAGTTCACGGGCATGTACCGAAATTTCTCCCGTTTGTGTGCGAAACACATAACCTTTGATACCCACAAAATCACCAATGTCCAGCAATTTTTTGAACACGGTATTGTAGAGTTCTTTGTTTTCGTCCGGACAAATCTCGTCGCGGTTTACATAAACCTGGATGCGTCCCTGCGAATCCTTGAGCTCCATAAACGAAGCTTTGCCCATAATGCGGCGCGACATAATGCGTCCTGCAATGCAGACTTCGCGTTTAGGTTCCTCTTCGTCTTTGAAGCTGGCTTTAATTTCGTCCGAAAAGGCAGAAGTTGGATACATTTCGGCAGGGTAGGGATCAATACCCATATCGCGCAAAGCCTGCAGGCTCTGGCGACGAAAAAGTTCCTGTTCGCTGTATTCTGGTGCTGTCATAGGGTTGTAGTCTTAAAAAACCGGAGCAAGTCCTGCGGGCTCATCAAATCCTGTTGCCCGGTCTGCATATTTTTTACTGTAATTTTGTTTTGTTTCATCTCGTCGGTTCCGGCTATCAACACAAAAGGAATTTTTTTGCTGTCGGCGTAGCTGAGCTGTTTTTTAATTTTAGCTGTATCTGGATAGACCTCAACGCGAAAACCTTTTTCGCGCAGATCGGCCGCCAAAGGCAGACACCAGGCTGTTTCTTCTTCGCCGAAATTGGCGATGAGCAACTGAGTGCCCAGCATAGAAGTTGCGGGGAAAAGAGCCAGTTGAGTCAATACATCGTAAATGCGATCGGCTCCAAAGGAAACACCCACGCCCGATACTCCGGGTAAACCAAACACCCCTGTAAGGTTGTCGTAGCGGCCTCCTCCGGCAATACTGCCCATTTCGGCATCCAGAGCTTTAACTTCGATTATACAGCCGGTATAGTAATTCAGGCCTCTGGCCAGCGAAAGATCCAGTTCAAGTTTTGCTTTCTTCAGGAGTTTCTCGGCCTGTTTTACTACATAGTCGAGCTCTTCGATGCCTTGCAGGCCCTGCTTGCTGACAGACAAGTGTTGTCGTAGCATGGCTATTTTTTCACTGTTGCTGCCCTGTAACAAAAGCACCGGCTCCAGATCCCTGACAGCCTGTGCGGGAATGCCTTTTTCGGCCAGTTCCGTGCGGACATTGTCCAGTCCTATCTTGTCGAGTTTGTCTATAGCCACAGTAATGTCTGTCAGGCGCTCTTCCAGTCCCAGCATTTGGGCCAGCCCGGCCAGAATCTTACGGTTGTTGAGCTTAATGCAAACTCTGATGCCCAAATCGTTGAACACCGTATCGAGCAATTGCAGCAGTTCTACCTCGTTGAGCAGGGAATCGCTGCCCACAACATCGGCGTCGCATTGGAAAAACTCCCGGTAACGTCCTCTTTGCGGGCGGTCGGCCCGCCAAACCGGCTGAATCTGGTAACGTTTAAAAGGAAAGACAATTTCGTTGCGGTGCATCACAACGTAGCGGGCAAAAGGCACTGTCAGGTCGTAACGCAGTCCTTTTTCCGAAATAAGCCGGGTCAGCCGGCCGGTTTCTCTGCTCAGCAATTCCTCGTCGCTGAGTTTGCCGGCAAAGTCGCCCGAATTCAAAATCTTGAACAATAATTTATCGCCCTCGTCCCCGTATTTGCCCATCAGCGTGGACAACTGCTCCAAGGCAGGGGTTTCGATGGCCTGAAAGCCGTAGCTTTCGAAAGCGGAACGTATGGTGTTGAAAATAAAATTGCGTTTGGCTGTCTCCTCGGGTGTAAAATCGCGGGTACCCTTGGGGATGGATGGTTTTTGAATGGCCATAACTCCTTAGTTTCGATTTCTTCCTCCAAGAAAAATCAGAATATAATAAATCAGCGTTGCCAACGAACTCAGAGCGGCAATTACATAGGTATAGGCAGCCCATTTAAGCGCATCAACCGCCATTGGATGAGTCGATACGTTGGTGATACCCGTTTTGTTGAGCCAGGTCACCGCCCTGGAGCTGGCATTGATTTCCACCGGCAGTGTAATAAAACTAAACAAGGTGGTCAGCCCAAAGAGCACTATCCCGAAAAGCAGCAGATAGGGAAAGCTTTGTACCAGTAATATGCCGGCCAGCAGCACCCAATGCATCCAGCCGGAAGTAAAACCCACCACCGGCACCAGTTTAGAGCGCATGGTCAAAAAAGAATAGGCGGTGGCGTGCTGTACGGCGTGTCCACATTCGTGGGCAGCCACCGAAGCGGCAGCAATACTGTTGCTGCTATAAACCGCCTCGCTCAGGTTGATGGTTTTGGTCAGCGGATTGTAATGGTCGGTGAGCTGACCTTGCACATGAGATACTTTGACATCGTAAATGCCGTGCTCACGGAGCATCTTCTCGGCCACCTCCTTGCCGCTCAGGCCTGAGGGGAGAGCTATTTTGCTGTATTTGTTGAATTTACTTTTCAATACGCTTTGCACTATCCAACTGAGGAGGGCAAAGACTATAAAAATCACATATATCATCATACTATACTGATCAATAACGTTCTATGGTTTGAGCCCGGTCGGGGCCTACCGAAACATATTTGATGCGAACACCCAACTCGTCTTCGAGAAAACTCAGGTATTGATTGAATTCTTCCGGAAATTCGTCTTCGGATCGCATTTTGGTCATGTCTGTTTTCCATCCCGGAAGTTCAGAAAATACCGGCTCCAGTTTTCCCTGAATATCGAAAGGCAGGTTTTCGGTTTCTTTACCGCCAATTCTGTAGGCTACGCAGGCTTTGATGGTGTCGAAGCTGTCGAGTACATCGCTTTTCATCATAATCAGATCGGTCACTCCGTTTATCATCACAGCATAACGCAAAGCCACCAGGTCTATCCAGCCGCAACGGCGCGGACGACCCGTTACCGAGCCGTATTCGTTACCCCGGTCGCGCATCAGTTTACCGTTTTCGTCGAAGAGCTCTGTGGGGAAAGGACCGCTGCCCACCCGGGTACAATAAGCTTTGAAAATACCAAACACCCGGTCGATGTGGCGAGGAGCTACGCCCAGGCCGGTGCAGGCTCCGGAGCAAACCGTATTGGACGAGGTCACAAAGGGATAAGAGCCGAAATCGATATCGAGCATGGTGCCTTGTGCACCTTCGCATAAAATCTTTTTGCCTTCACCGATTTTTTTGTTCAGGAAATGCTCACTGTCGATCAGTTTAAATTGCTTTAGGCAGTCGATTCCTTCGAACCATTCTTTTTCGGCCGCGGCCAGTTCTTCGGAGTCGACCGGGAAATTCATTTGTTCCAGTCTGGTCAGGTGTAGGGTGGTGGCTTCCTTGTATTTGCGCTTGAAGTCATGAAGTATATCGCCCACCCTGAGCCCGTTGCGGCTCACTTTGTCGGTATAGGCAGGGCCAATGCCTTTGCCTGTGGTGCCGATTTTGCCCTGACCTTTGGCGGCTTCGTTGGCTGCATCCAGCAGACGGTGGGTAGGCAAAATCAGATGAGCTTTTTTGGAAATCATCAATCGATCGTTCAGCTTGTGCCCACTCTTGGCAAGTTGATCGATTTCTCCCATGAACAAAGCAGGATCAATCACTACACCATTGCCCACCACATTAATTTTGTCCCCCTGGAAAATACCCGAAGGAATGGAACGGAGTACGTATTTATGCCCTTCGAATTCCAGTGTGTGCCCGGCATTGGGGCCGCCCTGAAAACGGCATACCACTTCATAACCGGGTGTCAGCACGTCCACCACCTTGCCTTTTCCCTCGTCTCCCCATTGGAGGCCTAATAATACATCCATGATAAAATAATGATTACCAGTAGTGTGCACATAAAAGGGCACGAACATAGCTATGTTCGTGCTTTTCTCTCAAAAAAACCGGCTACAAAGATAAAAAATATTTTAGAATATCAGTTTATCCATAACCTCAACTATTTCACGACGAAGTTTTTCGGAGGCTGCTAACAGAGGGTTTTTCCTAACTTTGAGCCAGAAGCGGCGAGTGCGGTTGTAGAGTTTTATAATCAACACTTTGGATCGGAAGAAAATGAGCAGACTCAAGGGAAGTACAGCCAGGTAGGCCGCCGCTATCCAGAAAGTGCCGCTTATTATCCAAACTGTTGTGAACAGAATTAAATACCAGAGCGGGAAAGTGACCAGGGTGCCCAGGCCAAAATGAAAAGAAGAATGCAGCATTTTGTCCTTGATTTTACGGGTAATCAGGTTGCCGGCATGAAAGGGCAAAACATTGTTGAGGTAACCAAACAGCCAGAAGGGAGAAAACAGCAATAAAGCAATGGTCCTGAGCCAGAAGCCTGCCAGAAAGCGTTTGCGGAAAATCCAGTCTCTGAGTTTGAGATGATCCAGGTTCTTTTTGTATTGCCCGGCTTTGGTGATAAGTTGCTCAAAAGCCGCCTGATCTTTTTCTTTAAATTCGTCCAGGGAAGCCACTATGTGCTGATCGGCTTGCAGCTCGTTGGGGAAATAACCCGGGTTGTTGTGACGGCCCCGGCAAAATGCCGAAGCCGGCTTGTTCCTGCGGGCAGCCTCAGCCGGGCGGCGACGAATGTAAATGTCCCGGTAAATGGTGCAGAGCATGGCATACTCGTCGTAATGCTCCAGGTCTTTGATGTCGAGCATCAGTTTTTGCACCCTTTCGCGGGCCTTTTGGGCCAGCAGGTATTGCGCCCGGTTGGGATCGCTTTTGTGCAGTTCGTAGAGCTCGGTAAACTCAAAAGGTTCCCCGATGTTGATCATCAGTTTGCCCTGCATCCTGAAATAATTCGAATAATGATTGCCCAGAGGCAGAATCTTGAGTTTTAGTTTATAATCCGACAATTCCACCGCCCTGAAGGCAATACGAGCAAAACCTTTTTTGAAGGTACCCAGGTGATGACAATCTTCGTGGCCGGCTTCGGGAAAGAGGCCAATAATATCTCCTTCGTTGATGATCCTGGCCGAATGGGCAAAAATGATTTCATTGTTGTCGAGGCCTGCCAGTCCGACATCCCTTTTGCGAAAAGCAGGCATAATTTTCAAAAAACGCAAGAGTTTTCCGACAAACTCTTTTTTGAAAATATCGGCCCGGGCAATAAAGACCGCGAAGCGTCCCCCCATCGAAAACAAAATCCCCAGGGCGTCGTTCAGGCCGTTCTGGTGATTGCATATAACCATAAAGCCTTCGCCCCGGGGCGGAATATTTTCTTTGTTTACAACATTATAACGTCTGTAATAGATCTGATTGTGAACAAATTGCACATATCTATACAACAAGGAATACCTGAAATCCGGTTTGTTGATCCGTTTAAAATCCAACATGGTGGTTTTTTTTGAATTCAAGCCCAAAGATAGGACTTTTTTAAAAACCAGCAGCTTTCAGACATTTTGTTCAATATTCCAGACAAAAGCTCTGACACCGATTTCTTCGTTACGTTTGTCCAGTTTTTTGATACAATCCAGCAATTCCTCCACCTGATCGTCCTGGACCACCGTCATAGTAGCCGAATTCATTTCGGGCCAGGTGTGGGTGCCCATTCTGGGCTCCCCGTTTACCGAACCTCTGCCGTCGACCTTTTCCCAGGTGGTAAAACCCCTGATAGCCAATCGGTCAAACATGTAATCCACCCTTTCGGTGTTGGCTTGATTGTATACTATAAATACCGCTTTCATACTTATTTATTCATAAAAACAAATTGTTTACGGGCTTTTTCCTGTTTGTCCAGATCTCCGTGACGAGCCATCAAACCGTACATGACCGGAATCAGGATCATGGTAATAGTCGTGGAAACGACCATACCCCCGATGATGGTGATTCCCATGGGTGACCAGATTTCGGAACCTTCACCTATTCCCAGAGCCATGGGAAACATACCCAGAATGGTGGTGGCAGCCGTCATCAATACCGGTCTGAGCCTGGATTTGCCGGAGACGGCAATAGCCTCATTCACTTCCAGTCCACGGTCGCGCATCAGGTTGATAAAGTCTACCAGTACGATACCGTTCTTGACTACGATACCTACCAGCAGGACCAGACCCAGGGCGGCAATCATACTCAGGTCGGTACCTGTAATCCACAAGGCCAAAGCAGCGCCGGTAACGGCAAAAGGAATGGAAAACATGATGACAAAAGGTCTTGAATAAGACTCAAACTGTGAAGCCATCACCAGATAAACCAACACAATCACCAAGAGGAAAAGCAAACCCAGATCGGCAAAAGATTCCTGTTGTTCTTCGTAATCACCGCCAATATTGACTATGACATCCTGGGGAATTTCCAGACCGTTCACAACCGTTTGTATGGAAGCAGCCATTTCACCCAGCGACACTCCCACCGGAGTGACCGAAACCTTCACAATACGCTCCCGGCGCTGGCGGTCGATCGAAGGAGGCGACCAGAATTCCCTGATTTCTCCGATTTCGCTGAGTTTGATCATTGTACCCATGGCCGTGGGAATACTAAGTTGTTCCAGGTCGGAGATGGAATTGCGGTACTGTTCTTCCAGTCGGACAACGATATCGTATTCTTCGCCGCCTTCTCTGAAATAACCTGCGGTAGCACCATACACCCTGCTGCGGATGAAATTGGAAACTGTGGCTGAATTCAGGCCGTGCAAGGCTAGTTTTTCTTTGTCAAGCACCACCTGCAGCTCTGCTTTGTCGTCCTTGCGGCTGATGGTTATATCGCGGGCACCTTCCAAATTCTGGCACAGGATCTTGACATCCTGAGCCAGTGCATTGGTTTTGTCGATATCGTAGCCCAGAATTTCTACATCCACGGTGCTGGTGCCTCCCATGACTACCTTGCCCAATCCTCCGGCTGATACGGTATAGTTGATCACTTCGGGCAAGGTGTTCAGGTAGGTTCGAATCTGTTCAGCAATTTCAATATCGCTGCGATCGCGTTGGTCAATATCCTTTAAACGAATGTTAAGATTGATCAAATGACTACCCGAATTCGACATCATGGCAGCGAAACCTGCCTCGTCTATAGATCCGGTGGAACTCGAAAGCAAAGTTACTTCGGGGCAATTATTCATAATATATTGCTCTATAGCCGAAGTGGTTTCAAGCGTTTGTTCCACCCGGGTACCCGTCTGTAATTCAATAGAAGCTGATAACCTGCTCCGGTCGGCAGAAGGCATAAACTCCGTGCCGATAAAGCGGAATAAACCCAAAGAAAGTATAAAAATAACTATCGAAACCAGCAGTATCAAGACTTTGTGTTTTAGGGCCTTGCGCAGCAATCTTTCGTAAGCATCGTCCATACTGTCGAGCATTTTACCTATCGTACGGTCGTACAGACGTGGTTTTTCGTCTTTGTCGCGGCTCTTGAGCAAACGCGACGAAAGCATAGGTGTCAGACTGATGGCCGCAGCTGTAGAGGTACATACCGTTATGGTGACAATCCAGCCCAGTTCTTTGAACATTATACCGGTCATTCCGCCCAGCATGGTCAAAGGCATAAACACCGCCACAATGACCAGGGTAGTCACAATTACCGACACCCAGACCTCGTTGGTAGCGTAAATGGACGCTTCGCGGGGATTGCTGCCCCGGCGGATATGTTTGGTAATGTTTTCCAGTACCACTATGGCGTCGTCCACCACCATACCGATGGCAATTGAGAGCGACGACATCGATATAATATTGAGTGAGCTTCCCGTGGCAAAGAGGAATATGGCTGCTACCACCAGCGAAATGGGAATGGTTAGGGCAATAATCAGCGTAGCTCTGAAGCGTCCCACAAAAAAGAGTACCACCACCACTACAAAAAGCAAAGCAAAGAACAGAGCCGATGCTAAATTACTTATGGAACTGCTGATAAATTTTGAAGTATCAAAAATCAGATGGGTCTTTACGTCGGTGGGCAGGTTTTTTTCGAGTTGCTCAAGTTGTTTTTTGACCTTTTTACACACTTCCACCGAATTGGCTCCCGATTGGCGGGTGATGGACAGGCGGGCAGCCTGCGAGCCGTTGGAGCGTTCTTCGAGACTCAGGTCCTTTACGGTATCGTTCACCTGGGCAATGTCGCGGATAAACACCGGCGCATTGTTAAATACACCCACCACCAGGTTACGGATTTCTTCGCTGAATTCAAATTCTCCTTCGACTCTGAGTTGATAGGTTTCACGTCCCATTTTGACGTTACCTGCAGGCAGGTTCATATTATTAACTGCAATGGCATTGGTCACCTGTTCCAGGCTCAATCCGGCCGCATCCATTTTTTTGGCATCCACATCCACGTACACATAGCGCTTGGGGGCGCCGGTAACGTTGATAGAACCGATTCCATCGATGCGCTTGAGAGGATTCACCACCTGTTCTTCCAGGATTTTATTGAGTCCGTTGTAGCTTTCGTCGGCAGTGACGGTATACATCAAAACAGGCATCATGTTGGTACTCAGCTTGAAGATAGATGGACGACTGGTGCCATCGGGCAAAAAGTCGTAGTACATATCGATGGCACTGCGCACATCGTTTACAGCTTCGTCCAGATTGGCCCCCCATTCAAATTCCATACTGATCACCGATATGTTGTCGGAAGAGGTGGAGTAGATTTCCTTGATGCCTTGCACGCTGTTGAAAGCGTCTTCGAGCAGTTCGGTTATATTGGTTTCTATCTCGGAGGCGTTGGCCCCTGAGTAGGTGGTCATAACCGTTACAAAGGGCGGTTCTATTTCGGGTAACTCGTCAATAGGCAAATGGTACAGGGCGTATAAGCCTGCCACCATGACGGCTGCAAAGACCATCAGTGTGGTAACCGGTTTATTTACGGCACTTTTATAGATACTCATCTCGCTTGAATTATTCGATCACATTCAATTTAACACCATCTCTGAGCCTGGCCTGTCCCAACACCACCAATTGGTCGCCTGCTACAATGCGGTCGGAGATCAGTTCCACCTCGTCGTCGAAGCGCCGGCCAATCTGTACGGGCACTCTTTGAGCCAGGCCGTTGCGGTGCAGGAATACAAAGCGTTCGTTGGAGCCTTGCAGTTTAAGTACGGCCTGCGAGGGCACCAAGATGGCTTCGCTCACTCCCAGATCCATATGGATGCGAACAAACATACCTGGCTTGAGCCATTCTTGGGCGTTGGGAATCTTCATTTCAACGGCAAAAGAACGGCTGGCCGGATTGACCGTAGGTGCAATCAAATTGACTTCGGCTTCGAATGGGCGACCGGGGTAGGTATCGCAAAATACTTCGGCCTTCATCCCTTTTTTGATCAGTGGATAATAGCTTTCGGGTACGTTGATGTCTGCTTTGAGTTTATCGATTTCCATCAGTGTCAGTATGGCCGAACCGCCCGGGTAAAGTTCGCCGTTTTCGAAATTACGCAGGGCGATGATCCCGTCGAAGGGCGCTTTAATCCGGGTGTTTTTTTCCAGGTAGTCCAGGTTGGTTTTTTGCATGTTCAGGTTGGCCAACGACTGGTCGTAAACCTGTTGCGAAATAGCTCCGCTCTCTTTGAGCGCTTCATAGCGCCTATGGTCTTCCTCAAAATTGGCGATCTGAATGCGTGCCTGAAGCAACGCGGTCTGATCCATTTGAATAAGCAATTGTCCTTTTTTGACACGGTCGCCCATCTCAACGTAAATTTTTTCAATACGGCCCGGCGATACCGGCCCCAGATTGACCCGTTCGTAAGCCCTGGTATTAGCCGGGAATTCCAGGGTATTGCCCACCATACGCGAACTCAGGGTTGTTACTTTGACATTTTCGATCTTTTCCTGAGTTGTCCGCGATTTGGAAGCACCGGAGCAGGCATACAGCCCCGTTGCGATAATTAGCAGGGCCGGAAGTGCAGAAAGCGGATTTTTCATTGCAGATGTTTTTTATTGTTTTATTTCCTGTTTTTATTTCCTGTTGTTGTTGATGATGTTTTTGTTGTTGCTGTTGTTACTGTTGTTGTTGCTGCTACTGATGATAATGATGATTGAACCGTTTATAATGTCCCCAGCAATTTTTTCAAAGCGTCGCTTGCGTTGAGCAAGCTCATGGCCGACTGGATGTAATTGCTTTGTGCGGTAAGCAGGTTGTTGCTGGCGTTGGTCACTTCGAGGCTGGACGATAAGCCTTGCTCGAATTTCTTGGTCACGTTGTCGAACATGCGCTTCGAAACCTCTATGTTGCGTTCTTGTATTTCGTAAGATTCCAGAGCAGACTTCAAGTTAAAACGCAACTGTTTGTCCTGAATCAATAACTGTTTTTGCATAAGTTCCAGATCTTCCTGCGCCGATTCGTAGGCTAGTTGGGCTTTTTTTAGTTCGGCGGTGGTTTTGCCGCTGCAGAACAGAGGCATGCTGGCCGTGAGAACCAGCGTATTTTTGGTGGTCGGATCAAAACCCGTTTTCAGCAAAATCTCGTTGCGCTGATATACGGCCGAAATGGTCGGTAAATAACCGGCAATGGCCGACTTTACTTGTTTTTTGTTGATTTCCAGGTTGAGCTGTCCGGCCTTCATATCGACGTTTTCGGCCGGATCAAAACCGGCTGCCAGCAAGGCAAACATGGCCTGTTTGTCGGTAACGTCCTGCAGTCTGTCGCTCAGTTCTATCCCATCCTCGGCGTTCAGCCCCAAGAGTAGCCGCATGGAATTATAGGTCAATTCTATGGTTCTTTCGGTTTGTTTCAGGGTGTTCTCCAGATTGGCCAGCACTATTTCAATTTCGTCGGCTTCGGTCTGTTCGCCTATGCCCACCTCCACTTTAGCTCTCGTAGCCTTGGCCAGACTGCGCATGTTTTCCACGTTTTTTTTGAGCAAAAGCCGGTTGTTTTCCATCATCAAAATGGAGTAGTAGGTGGACCTCACGTTTTGTTTAACTGCCAGTTCCGATTGATTGCTTCCCAGCTCCGACATTCGGCGGCTTAGTTCGCTCAATTGCATACCCAGGATGGCATTAGCGTTAAAAATCAATTGCGAAGCCTGCAGCGTCAGCCTGCTCGAGGGGTCCATGGGAATGTCCATTCCGAAAATTTCGATAGAAGCGCCCAGGTAGTTATTGTAATTAACGTTTACATTAAGCTGAGGCAGGTAGTTGGCTATAGCCGCCCATTTGGCGGCTTCAGCCTGACGCACTGCCAGGTCGGCTTTGATCATGGCTGTGTTGTGTACCAAGGCATGACCGACGGCCTCTTCGAGCGAAAAACGCCATTGTTGGGGTGTTTCTTCCGCCTGGCTTGTGAACGGCAGGCTGCTCAGGCTTAACAGCCCCGACAGGCAGAGCGTGAACAGTTTTACTCTATTTGATGGAATAATGGTTTTCATTGCTATTTAATTCTATATCTGTTTTTGTTTTTTGATTCTTGGTTTTTAAAATCCCTGTCGATTGGTTACGGCTTTGTACCACCGATTCACTGTTGATTTTCGAGTTTATCGAGGGCCTTGAGGTAATACTTAAGGCCACGCTCGTTGCATAAACTTCTCATATGCAGGTCGGTGAGCAACATTATCACTTTTTGTTGTTCGCTTTTATTCAGTTTGTTTCTGGCGAATTCCATCATGGAAATCAACTCGAGAGTAATTATTTTGGCGGTAAGCTCCGTCTCTAATTCGGCACGATAGAGCCCCTGTTCAATTCCTTTGAGCAGCATATCGCGGATGTGATTTGTCACTATATGCCGGTGACGATCCATATGGCGTTTAAATACCTCAGGATAATATTTTTGCATATCAAAAAAGAAGTTTTCGAACCGGGCGTCGCGGTTTATCAGATGAAAAACCGAAAAGAACAGCACCATGTCTATCACTGTGGTCGATTCCGGCAGATTGAGGCTTTTGATTTTCAATTCCATACGTTTGGCGAAAGCCTCGTCGTAATCGATTAGTATATCTTCGATCAGAGCCTCTTTTTGCGAAAAGCAAGTGTAGAAGGTTTTTTTTGAAATGCGCAGTTCGTTGCAGATATCCTCGATGGATACACTGCGCAGGCCGAATTTAAAAAACAGCCTGGTCGAGGTTTTAAGTGTATTTTCGCGAAGTAAATCTGCCATTATGAAGTAATTTTTTGCCGTCGTGAAGTAAGTTTGTTATTAACCTACAAAACGCGGCAAAGGTAAAGTAAAAACCGATTTTCCGATATCCCGGTGCGTTAAATATGTTTAAACAACAAACAATATTTTACAACAATCTGATAAATAGATACATAATGGAAACTGAGAAAACATTAAAGTTTCCTGTTTCTATGTATTTCCAACCAAAACAAGTAAAAATCGGGCAAGCACCGAAATGCCGTGTAATCAGCACCGGAGTGTTGGGCAATCACTCGGAGTGTCGGGCAATTACCCGGAATATCAGGCAATCACCCCCAGAATGATCAGCATCATTACCAGGTAGCGCAGGGTTTTGCCAATAAGCATGGATACCGAGACTATCAAGGCATTGGCCCGTAAATAACCCAGGGCAACGGAGATGGCTTCGCCGGCGTAGGGCAACCAGGCAAAAAAGCCCAGCCATGCGCCTTTACCGCGCAAAAAAGTGGTATATTTATGCAGGGTGGTTTCTTTTACTTTCAGGTATTTGGTCATCCATTCCATTTTACCCAAACGCCCGATATAATAGCAGCTCATTCCCCCCAAAGTGTTGCCCAGACTGGTACTGATCAGACAGGCTACAGGATCGACTCCGGCCAGCAAGGCACTTCCCAACAACACTTCGGAACTAAAAGGTACGATACTGCCGGCCAAAAACGAGCCGAGAAAAAGGCCGAAAAGTCCTAAGCCTGTAAAAAAATCCATAGCTCAAAAGGTTCCAAAGAGTGCGTACTCTTGTGTGTTACAAAAAACTTTGCTGTATATGTGCATACCCGGTCGGTTGGTCTCAATCTTTCTGTTTAATTGCAAGACCGGATGCCCGGCTTTGACCTGAAAATATTCTTGCAGTTCCTTGTTGGCCTTGAGGGCATAAAGATGTTGCACGCCTCCGGTAACTTCGATTTGGTATGCGGTGCGCAACAAATCGAACAAGGAAGCGTTTTCGAGCTTGTGCATGGTAAAACGGGGCAGGTTGATATTGGGCAGCATGGTGATGTCAAAGAAAACCGGCCGGTTGTTTATCAGGCGCAGGCGCTCAAAATAGATGCAGCCGGCATCGCGTTCGCTCTGGCTGATGGTATAACCGAAAGCCTCTTTCCAGGAACGGATTTCGGGCTTGACAATAAGCCGGGTGCTCAGATTGCCGCCCAAAGCCGAAGAGGTGCTCTTGAGCGACAAAATGCCCACTCCTTTGGCCTTGCCTTTTACAATGCTGCCCCGTCCCTGTTGCTTTACAATAAAACCGTCGTTGACCAGACGGTCCAGGGCGTTGCGCACCGTCGATCTGGCCAGTCCGTACAAGGCGCTCAACTCGTTTTCCGAGGGCAACAGATCGCCCGAACGGTAAATACCTTCTTCGATCTGGCGGCGCAGCTTTTCGTACAAAGACTTGTAAAGTGGTAAACCGCTTTCTTCAAACATGGCGCAAATATACATTATTTCTTGAAAAAAGCAACAAATAATAAAAATTGTACATACAAGTTTCGCCACTTGTAATCTTTTAAGTGTTTGATAAAAAGAATGTTGTATTTTTAATAAAATATTATATCTAAAAAACTTGTATATACAAGTAATAATTTTACCTTTGCTGTCCGAAACCGGTAGTCGTTGAACGAAAGAATATTTTTATCGGTTAGTTATAACTTTACCTTTGTTGTTCGAAACCTGAGTAAACAAACAAATATTATATAAATTAAAGCTATGGCAGTAGTAATTATTATGCCCAAACAAGGGCAATCCGTGGAAAGTTGCATCATCTCTTCCATTAAGAAAAAAGGAGACAAAGTAGCCAAAGGCGATATCCTCTTTGCTTATGAAACCGACAAGGCTTCGTTCGAAGAAGAAGCCCCCCGGGACGGAGTTGTGCTGGAATGTTGGTACAACGAAGGCGACGAAGTTCCGGTGTTGCAAAACGTCATGATTTTAGGCGATGCCGGCGAAGACTATTCGGCTCTGCTGGCTGAAATGGATGCTGGCGCTCAGGGTTCGGGCCAAACAGCACCTTCTGCTTCGGCCGCTTCTACGACTGAAATACCGGCTGCAGGTGTAACAGCCCCTGCTCCGGCAGCGCAGGCTTCCGCCCCAGCAAGCCCGGATCAGCCCGGCGCAGTCGCTTCGCAAGCAGGTGCAGCCTCAACAAGTTCCGTTACCGCCTCCGGTGGTACCGTTTTTATTTCACCCCGTGCCCGTAAACTGGCCGAAAAAGAAGCCCTCGATTTCCGTCAGCTCAGCGGCAGCGGCCCCGGCGGCCGTATCATCGAAAGCGATATGAAGGCAGCTTTGCAAAACCGTCCCAAGCTGAGCCCTCTGGCCAAAAAAACGCTGCAAGAACAGGCAGCCGTTGTGCCCGAACAAGGCAGCGGCCTGGCCGGCACCGTACTGGCTTCCGACCTCAAGGCTCCGGTCAATGCTGTTTATGGCATCGACTATCAGGACAAGAAACTGAGCAATATGCGTAAACTTATTGCCAAATCCATGTATGCCTCTTTGCAGAATTCCGCTCAACTTACCCACCACCTGGGGGCCGACGCCCGCCGTATTATGGAATTACGCAAGCAGGTCAAGGAAGCCATGGACCAGGGCAAACTCAACGTCAACATTACCCTCAACGATATGGTGTGTTTGGCCGTTATCAAGGCCCTTAAAAAATTCCCTAATGCCAACTCCCATTTCTTAGGCGACAGTATGCGCTTGTTCAACAAGGTGCATCTGGGTCTTGCCGTCGATACCGAACGCGGATTGATGGTACCCGCCCTGCGCAACGCCGACGATCTGAGCATCAGCGGCCTGGCCTCGCAACTCAAGGAATTGGCCGCCGCCTGCCGCAAGGGAGCCATCGACCCCGACCTGCTTAGCCCCGAAGCCGCCAGCTTTACCGTATCCAACCTGGGCAATTACGGAGTGGAAATGTTTACTCCCGTCATCAACCTGCCGCAATCGGCCATCCTGGGCGTAAATACCATAGTACCCCGTCCCAAAGACCTGGGTGGCGGCGTGTATGCCTTCGTGCCCTACATCGGCCTGAGCCTCACCTACGACCATCGGGCACTGGACGGAGGCGAAGCTACCCGCTTTCTGAAGCAGATCGCCGTCGAAATCGAAAATCTCGAATTTGATATTGTCTAGAGGCTCGGGCTTGTCGGTAATTAAATCCCATAAATCCCAAGAAGAAAATTAAAAACAATCGAAATAAATAAATTCCAACCACTATGTACGATTTAGCAATCATTGGCGGAGGCCCCGCCGGATACGTAGCCGCCGAAAGAGCCGGAAGTCAGGGCTTATCGGTGCTGCTTTTCGAAAAAGCCAGTCTGGGCGGTGTTTGCCTGAACGAAGGCTGCATTCCCACCAAAACTTTGCTCTACAGTGCCAAAACCTACGAAAATGCACTTCAGGGTGATAAGTATGGTATTACAGCCACCGGAGTCGAATTCGACTTTGGCAAAATGATGGCCCGCAAAAACAAAGTCGTTCGCAAATTGGTGGCCGGCGTCGAAGCTCAAATGAGGGCCGGCAAGGTGACTGTAGTCAAAGCCGCAGCCTATATCAAAGGCCGCTCCGATAAGGGGGTAGAATTGATCGCTGCCCCGCAGGAAAGGCAGGAGGCAGGCGAAATCTATTTTGCCGCCCATCTGATGATTTGTACCGGCTCCGAAGCCATGGTGCCGCCCATCCCCGGCCTGGCCGAGGCAGGCGAAATCCTGCTCACCAATCGCGAAATCCTGCAACTAAAAGAGCAACCCGCCGAATTGGTAGTTATTGGAGGAGGAGTCATAGGTATGGAATTTGCCAGTTTCTTCAACAGCCTGGGCAGTAAAGTCACTGTCGTAGAAATGCTGCCCGAGATTTTGGGCGGTCTCGACCTGGAGATCTCGACCATGTTGCGCAACATTTACGCCAAAAAAGGCATCGACTTCCATTTGCAGGCCAAAGTAGTCAAAGTACAAGGCAACGAAGTTTTCTTCGAAAAAGACGGTCAGACCCAATCGGTCAAGGGCGATAAGATTTTGCTCAGTGTAGGCCGTCGCGCCGTTACTCAGGGATACGGCCTCGAAAACCTGGGTGTAGAACTTCATCGCGGCGGTATCAAGGTGGACGAACTCATGCGCACCAATATTCCGGGCGTTTTTGCTGCGGGTGATGTCACCGGTTTCAGCCTGCTGGCTCATACCGCCTCGCGCGAAGGAGAAGTAGTGGTCAACAATATCCTGGCTGCCCGTCAGGCCGCACAATCGGGAAGCAAGGTTCGTTACGACCGTATGCGCTACAACGCCATTCCGGGTGTGGTTTACACCAACCCCGAAGTAGCCAGCGCCGGCCTCAGCGAGGAAGCCGCCCGGGCTGCCAATATCGAGTTTAAGGCCATCAAACTCCCCATGGCCTATGCCGGGCGTTTTGTGGCCGAAAACGAAGGAGGCAACGGTCTCTGCAAAATCATTGTCGACAGCCGGAACGGCCGGGTACTGGGCGTGCACATGCTGGGCAATCCCTGCAGCGAAATCATTTATGGAGCTTGCATGGCCATTGAGCAGGAAATGACCCTCGAAGAACTCAAACAAGTGGTCTTTCCTCATCCCACTGTCAGCGAAATCATCAAAGAAGTAGCATACAACGCATAAAACAGAACACATAAAATATTTTCATCATGCCTAAACAATTATTCATCGACCCCTCGGAAATGCGTAAAGCCGGGGAAGTTACATTCAAGCCCATTCCCGTAAACCAGTACAATAAAACAGCCAAACAGGAACTGGACGAGGGCAATTTCAGCAAACAGGATTTGCTCGACATTTACCACGACATGTCCCTGATCAGGGAATTCGAAACCATGCTGCATCTGGTCAAAACCACCGGAGCATACCAAGACATACCCTACAATAACCCCGGTCCTGCTCACCTCTCGGTGGGACAGGAAGCTGCCGCCGTCGGTATGGCCTATACTCTGGGCGTAGACGACTTTATTTTCGGCTCACACCGCAGCCACGGCGAAATCCTGGCCAAGGGCATGTCGGCTATTCGTAAGCTCGACGAAGACAGCCTTAAAAAAATCATGCAGGAATTCCTTGGCGGAGCCACCCTCAAGGTAGCCGGCATGAACTTCGAAGGCAACACCCGGCAACTGGCCCGTCGCTTTTTGGTCTACGGTGCTCTGGCCGAAATCTTTGCCCGCGTAACCGGTTTCAACCGGGGCCTGGGCGGCAGTATGCACGCCTTTTTCACCCCCTTCGGCATTTATCCCAACAACGCCATCGTAGGCGGTAGCGGCGATATTGCCGTGGGAGCAGCCCTCTATAAAAAAATCAACCGCAAACCCGGCTTGGTGGTCGCCAACCTGGGCGACGCCTCCATGGCCTGCGGTCCCGTTTGGGAAGGTTTGGTTTTTTCTGCCATGGATCAGTTTAAAACTCTTTGGGACGACGATATGAAAGGCGGCCTGCCTTTTATCCTCAACATCATGAACAACCAGTACGGTATGGGCGGACAAACCCAGGGCGAAACCATGGGTTACGACATTGCAGCCCGTATCGGAGCCGGTATCAACCCCGAACAAATGCATGCCGAAAGAGTAGACGGCTACAATCCCCTGGCAGTGATCGATGCCTATCGCCGTAAACGTCAGGTGATCAACGACAAACAGGGGCCTGTCCTTCTCGATGTGCTTACCTATCGCTACAGCGGACACTCTCCCTCGGACGCCTCGTCGTATCGCAGCAAAGAAGAACTCGAAGCCTGGGAAGCTCAGGATTGTATTATGGGCTACGCCAAGCAATTGCTCGAAGGCAACATCTGCAAGCAAGCCGATCTCGACCGGATACAGGAAGACATCCGCAAGACGATTTTGGAAGTTTATAAGTTGGCCATCGACCTTGACATTTCTCCCCGCATGGATTTGGACCAAAATCAGGAATTGCTGGGCGAGGCTATGTTTTCCAACCAATCGGTCGACAGCATGATGCCCGGAGTGAAGCCCGAAGTAAATCACCCCATGCACGAAAATCCCAGGGTACAGCAAATCGCCAAAAAAGAACGTTTCGCCTTCGATGCCGAGGGTAAACCCCATAGTAAAATGAGGCAATACCAGTTGCGCGACGGTATCTTCGAAGCCATCATCGACCGCTTCTACAAAGATGCCTCGCTGGTGGCCTACGGCGAAGAAAACCGCGACTGGGGCGGCGCCTTTGCCGTGTATCGCGGACTTACCGAAGCTTTGCCTTATCACCGTCTGTTCAATTCACCCATTTCCGAAGCCGCCATCGTGGGCACGGCCATCGGTTACGCCATGTGCGGCGGGCGGGTGATCCCCGAAATCATGTATTGCGACTTTTTGGGCCGTTGCGGCGACGAAGTCTTCAACCAAATGCCCAAATGGCAGGCTATGAGCGGCAACATTCTAAAAATGCCCATCGTGCTTCGCATCTCGGTAGGTTCCAAATACGGTGCACAGCACTCGCAAGACTGGACTTCGCTTTGCGCCCATATTCCCGGGCTCAAGGTTTGTTTCCCCGCTACTCCCTACGATGCCAAGGGCTTGATGAATGCCGCCCTGCAAGGCACCGACCCGGTGATTTTCTTTGAATCGCAGCGCATCTACGATATTGGTGAACAATTCCACCAAGGCGGAGTGCCCGAAGGCTATTACGAAATTCCCCTGGGCGAACCCGACATCAAACGCCCCGGTAAGGACATAACCATTCTCACCATAGGAGCTACCCTTTACCGTGCTCTCGAAGCTGCCGACATATTGCAGGAACAATACGGTATCAGCGCCGAAGTGATCGATGCCCGCAGCATAGTGCCCTTCAATTACGATCTGGTAATTGAGTCGGTCAAAAAGACCGGACGTATTCTCCTTTCGAGCGACGCCAGTAGCCGCGGATCCATTATCAACGATATGGCCCGCAACATAAGCGAACTGGCTTTCGATTACCTGGACGCTCCTCCCG
>Ga0209604_1001078_pt1 | contig 22998 bp, 15 predicted proteins | sample AD_UKC097_MetaG_FD_184405 | JGI IMG/M metagenome (GOLD analysis project Ga0209604, IMG submission 184405) | Active sludge microbial communities of municipal wastewater-treating anaerobic digesters from USA - AD_UKC097_MetaG (SPAdes) (version 2) | ecosystem: Engineered > Bioreactor > Anaerobic >... | reverse complement strand
CTGGGCCGCGACGACGGCCTGGAGGTACTTCTCGTCGAGGACGCCGCCGACGGAGCGGCCGTCGTCCTCGATCGACTCGACGTTCAGCTTCAGGTTCGCGTTGTTCCCCTTGATGAAGTAGTGGAGCCCGCCGGTGAGGATCGTGAGCTTGTTGTCGGTGGCGGATTCCTTGTTCCGGTCGAACTGCTCGTAGCGGGCGGCGAGCTGGAGCTTCTTCGCGAAGGTGTAGAGGACGGTGCCGTACCAGCCGTTCCGCTTCAGCTTCGTCACGACGCCGCCGGAGGCCTGCTCGTCGCGCCCCTCGGCGTACTCGAAGCGGAAGCCGAGGGGGAGCTCTTCGGTCCCCTCCCAGCGGACGTGCGCGGCGTAGCGCTCGCGGCCGAGGTAGGCGGCGCCCTCTCCGGCGCTGTAGCCGCCCGAGGCCCCGACGGCGAGCCCCTTCGTCGGCTTCACGTCGAGGCGGGCATTGAAGTTGAGGGCGTCGTTGTTGTCGTTGTTGTTGAGCGTCGTCCCCTGGGTGACCGAGACGCCGGTCGTCACCATCGGGCTCCAGTTGGCCTTCCAGAAGAGGCCGAGCTCGCGCTTGTCGGCGAACTGGCGGGCGACGACGGAGCGCTCGGCGAAGTCGAGGGCCGAGGAGGAGCGGTTCCCTTCCTCCATGAGCCAGACCTTCTTCTGCCCCAGCTGGAGGTCGTGGCCCTTGAGGCCCGAGTAGGAGATGGCGAAGTCCTGGAGGATCTTGCCGTCGGCGCCGGTGGTGACGCTCGGGCTCTTCGTCGGGTCGATCATGACCTCGAAGCCCCACTCCTTCGTCACCTTGCCCGAGAGCTTGATCTCGGCGCGGCGAAGGCGGAACGTGTTGACGCCGGTGGAGTTGCCGAGCTGGCTCGAGCCGCTCCCGGTGGCCGAGTCGTCCATGACGTACCAGCCCTGGAGGAGGCCGCTGAACTTGAGCTCGCCGTCCCCGATCTTGAGGGTCGTGGGCGGGACCGGCTTCGGGGGCTTCGGCGCGGAATAGGGACGGACCTCGGGCTCCTTGCCGTGCTTGAAGACGTAGAGGTCGAGGGCCGCGTCGTTGTCGAAGACGACCGTCTCGCCGTTCGGGCCGAAGCCGATCTTCGTGATCGACTTCCCGAGCTCGCCCGAGCCTTCCCAGGCCTTGAACTCGTTCGGGTCGTTGAAGACGTAGATCCGGCCGTCCTTCGCGACCTCCTTGTACCAGAGGAGGTTCACCTGGGCCGGGGCGGCGCCGACGAGCAAGAGAAGGCCCGCCAGGGCGATTCCGTGGACGCGTCGAAGCATGGGGCTCATTCCGTCTCTCCTTTCAGATCCGTCCGGGAAGGGCGATGTCTCCGAGGGCCGCCGAAGCGGTCGCGCCTGCGGGGACCGTCCGGGCCGGGCGGAGTCTCGGAAGCGGACGGGTGGGCCCCGTGGAGACGGCATGAAGGTCGTGTAAGGAGAGGGGGCCCCGGCCGGGGCGCTTCACACGGAGTTAACCTGGCCGTAACAACGTCCCGTTCGCCCTCGGGAAGACTCCGCCTCGGTTTGGAATCCCGAAGGAGGACGCAGATGAAGATGACCGCCACCCTCGCCGCCGCCGTGCTGCTCGCCGGCACGGCCGCCGCGCAGACGATCCAGGTCGACCCGGCGATCAAGCCCTACAAGGCCGTTGCCGGGGTCTCGGGGAACGTCAGCTCGATCGGCTCCGATTCGCTGAACAACCTGATGACGCTCTGGGCCGAGAAGTTCAACAAGATGTACCCGAACGTGAAGATCCAGATCGAGGGGAAGGGCTCCTCGACGGCTCCGCCGGCGCTCATCTCGGCCACCGCCCAGCTCGGGCCGATGTCCCGCGCCATGAAGGGGAGCGAGATCGACGAGTTCGAGAAGAAGTTCGGCTACAAGCCGACGCAGGTCCGCGTCGCCGTGGACGCGCTCGCCGTCTTCGTCAACAAGGACAATCCCGTCGCCTGCCTGACGATGCCGCAGGTCGACGCCGCCTTCTCGAAGTCCCGGCGGGCCGGCTACAAGGAGAACGTCAAGACCTGGGGCCAGCTCGGCCTGACGGGCGACTGGGCGAATCGCCCGGTCAGCCTCTTCGGCCGCAACTCGGCCTCGGGCACGTACGGCTTCTTCAAGGAGCACGTCCTGAAGAACGGCGACTACAAGGACGAGGTGAAGGAGCAGCCCGGCTCGGCCTCCGTCGTCCAGGGCGTCACCGTCGACCGGTTCGCGATGGGCTACTCCGGCATCGGCTACGCGACGGCGGGCGTCAAGGCGCTCCCGCTCGCGGCGAAGCAGGGCGACACGTGCCACCCGGCGACGCCCGAGGAGGCCTACTCCGGCAACTACCCGCTCGCGCGCTTCCTCTACGTCTACGTCAACAAGGCCCCCGGCAAGCCGCTCGACCCGATCGTCGGGGAGTTCCTCAAGCTCGTCCTCTCGAGGGACGGCCAGGAGGTCGTCGTCAAGGACGGCTACTTCCCGCTCCCGGCGAAGATCGAGCAGGAAGAGCTCGCCAAGCTCCTGAAGTAGAGGACCCGACGTGCCCGCCACGACCGAGAGCGTCGCCGCAGGACGGCCCCCGGCGCCCGCGAGGACGACGGGGGCGGCCCGCCCGCTCGGGCGGCGGCTCCTCGCGGATCGCTTCGCCGCCCGGTTCGTCACGCTCTCGGGCGTGGCGATCATCGCGGCGATCCTCGCGATCCTCTTCGTGATCGTGGCGGTCGTCTGGCCTCTCTTCGTTCCGCCATCCGCCCGGGCGGTCCCGGCCGGGAGCCTCCCGGCCGGGACCGTCCCTCTCGCCCTCTCCGTCGACGAATACCGCGAGGAGGCGTTCGTCGCGACGAAGGCGGGCCTCGTCGGCCTCCCGGTCCCCGGTGGAGAGGTCTTCACGCGGGAGCTCCCCTTGCTCGGAGACGCGACGATCGTGAAGGCGGGCGCCCCGGAGCCGGAGCTGATCGTTCTCGGCCTCTCGGACGGGCGGCTCTACCCCGTCGAGGTCTCGACGGAGGTCGCGTACGAGGACGGCCGGCGGCGGGTCACTCCGGTGGTCCGCCCCGGGGACCCGGTGACGGTGACCCCCGACGGGAAGCCCGTCGAGGTCTTCAAGTACGTCCGCGGACCCGACGGCCCGATCGCGCTCGCGGCGACGGGTCCGCGGGAGATCACTCTCGTCCGGGTGACCGAGAAGACGAGCCTCATGGGCGAGACGACGCGCGAGACCTCCTCGCTCGTCCTCCCGATCAGAGCCCGCGGAGTCATCCGGACGCTCGCGCTCGACGTTCGCGGGCAGGACGTCTTCGCCGGGACGTCGGCCGGGGAGATCGTCCGGCTCGACCTGCGGGACGAGCAGAGCCCGAAGCAGGAGGAGACGGTCCCGGCGTCGGCCACGGGCCGCGAAGTGACGGTCCTCGGTTTTCTGAACGGCGACCGGACGCTCGTCTCGGGCGACGCCGAAGGCCGGGTCGCCTCCTGGCACGTCGTCCCGTCCGAGACCGGAAACACGCGCCGGCTGACGCGGATCCACGACTTCCGAAGCCACGGCGCCGCGGTGACCGCCTTCTCGCCGTCGCGGAGGGACAAGGGCTTCGTCACCGGGGACGCCGCGGGCGGCGTCGCGGTCCACTACGCGACGACCGGGAAGACGCTCCTCTCGCTCTCCGCCGGGACCGCGCCGCTCGCCGCCGTCGTCTTCGCGCCGAAGGCGGACGGGGTGCTCGCGGCGGCCGCGGACGGCCGGCTCCACCACTTCGAGCTGAAGAACCCGCATCCCGAGGTGACGTGGCGCTCGCTGTTCGGGAAGGTCTGGTACGAGGGGTACGCCCGGCCCGACTACGTCTGGCAGTCGACGGGCGGCACGGATGACTTCGAGGCGAAGTTCAGCCTGACGCCGCTCATCTACGGGACGCTCAAGGGGACGTTCTACGCCCTCGTCCTCGCGATCCCGCTCGCGCTCGCGGCGGCGCTCTACACCGCGCAGTTCATGCACCCGAGCCTCCGCTCGTTCGTGAAGCCGGTCGTCGAGGTGATGGCCGCGCTCCCGAGCGTCGTCCTCGGCTTCATCGCCGGCCTCTGGCTGGCGCCGATGGTCGAGAGGATCGTCCCCGGGCTCCTCGTCATGCCCGTCGTGGTCGGGGCGTTCGCCGCCCTGGGCGCCGTCGGCTGGGGGAAGCTGCCGGCGCGCGTCCGGGCCCGGGTGCCGGCAGGCTGGGAGGCGCTGCTCCTCCTGCCGCTCGTCGTGGCGGCCGGCGCGGTCTCCCTCTGGATCGGCGCGGGCCTCGAGCGCTGGCTGCTGGGGGCCGACTACCGGCACTTCCTCCTCGAGGCGCTCGGGCTCACGTACGACCAGCGCAACTCGCTCGTCGTCGGCCTCGCGATGGGCTTCGCCGTCATCCCGATCATCTTCACCGTCGCGGAGGACTCGATCTCGGCTGTGCCGCCGGGGCTGAACGCCGGCTCGCTCGCCCTCGGGGCCACGCGCTGGCAGACGGCCCTCCGGACGGTCCTGCCCACGGCCTCACCGGGGATCTTCTCCGCGATCATGATCGGCTTCGGGCGCGCCGTCGGCGAGACGATGATCGTCCTGATGGCGACGGGGAACACGCCCGTCATGGACCTTTCGATCTTCAATGGCTTCCGCGCGCTCTCGGCGAACATCGCCGTCGAGCTGCCGGAGGCCCCCGAGGGAGGGACGCTCTTCCGCGTCCTCTTCGTCGCGGCCCTCCTCCTCTTCGTGATGACGTTCGTCGTCAACACGGTGGCCGAGCTCGTGCGGCTCCGGCTCCGGAAGAAGTACAGGACCTTCGAATGAGCGCGTCCGAGGGGAGACCGTCCCTCGCGCGGAAGAGCGGCGTCTTCCGGAGCGGGGAGCCCTTCATCTGGGTGACCGGGAGCGGCCTCGCCGTGGCCGTCCTGATGGTGTTCGGCCTGCTCTGGCTCGTCCTCGCGAACGGCCTCGGCTTCTTCTGGCCGGCCGACGTCCACCTCTTCGCGCTCGAGGACGGGCGCGCCCTCGCCGGGCGCGTGGCGGCCCGGGAGAGGATCCCCGACCCCGATGCCGCCCCCGGGACGCCGGAGCGCTGGCGCATCAAGGTCAAGCAGGGGAACCGCGACCTGACCGGGGAGGACTTCGTCTGGGTCGACGAGTCCGCCGTCCGGTCCCGGACGACGCCCGCCGACGTCGTCGTCCTCGAGCGGCGGGAGTGGGGCGACTTCTACGGCTGGGTGAGCGAGGTGCGGGACGGGGAGACGCTCCTCGCCTCGGGGCGCGAGGCCTCGTGGAAGAAGGTCGTCGAGCTCCTCCCGCGGGCGCGCGAGGTCCACGAGGAGGCGCTCCGGCTCGAGAAAGGCCCCATCGGGGCCGTCAACTTCGAGAAGGAGAAGCTCCGCCTCGAGCGGAAGAAGCTCGAGCGCGAAGGGGCGGCGGCCGGGTCGAAGCGGAACGGGCTCGACGCGGAGGAGCGGGAGCTCCAGGCCGAGTACGACCGGCTCTTTGCCGAGCTGCAGGAGGTCCGGGCCGGGGTGAAGGCCGTCCTCGTCCTCGAGACCGCGGGAGGCCAGACGAAGGAGCTCCCGCTCTCGCAGGTCGTCCGGGCCGACCGCGTGAACGGGATGGGGCGGCTCGCGAAGGCGGGACGCTACGCCGCGAACGTCTGGGCCTTCGTGTCCGAGGACCCGCGCGAGTCGAACACCGAGGGCGGGGTCTTCCCGGCGATCTTCGGGACGGTCCTGATGGTCCTGATCATGAGCGTCGTCGTGACGCCCCTCGGCGTCCTGACGGCCTTCTACCTCCGCGAGTACGCGAAGCAGGGGCCGGTCGTCAGCGCGGTCCGGATCGCCGTGAACAACCTCGCCGGCGTGCCGTCCATCGTCTACGGCGTCTTCGGCCTCGGCTTCTTCATCTACTTCGTCGGCGGGTCGATCGACCGCCTCTTCTACCCGGAGGCGCTCCCGGCGCCGACGTGGGGGACGGGAGGGATCCTCTGGGCGTCGCTGACGCTCTCGCTCCTGACGGTCCCGGTCGTCATCGTCTCGGCGGAGGAGGGGCTCGCCGCGATCCCGCGCGGGATGCGCGAGGCGTCCCTCGCCCTCGGGGCGACGAAGTTCGAGACGATGTGGCGGGTCGTCCTGCCCGCGGTCATGCCGTCGATCCTGACCGGCCTCATCCTCGCGATGGCCCGCGCGGCCGGCGAGGTCGCCCCGCTCATGATCACGGGCGTCGTGAAGCTGGCGCCGTCGCTCCCGGTCGACGGCTTCGCCCCCTTCTTCCACCTCGACCGCAAGTTCATGCACCTCGGGTTCCACATCTACGACGTCGGGTTCCAGTCGCCGAACGTCGACGCGGCCCGCCCGATGGTCTTCACGACGACGATCCTCCTCATCCTCATCGTCGTCGCCCTCAACCTCACGGCGATCGTCATCCGGGGACGGCTCCGCCGGAAGCTCCGCTCCTCCGGGATCTGAGGTACGTCATCATGGAAGCCCAGACGATGGCCCCGCCCGCATCCGTCCCGCCGCTCGAGCTCCGGACCGCCCCGGGTCCCGAAGGCGCCGCCGCGGAGGCGCCGCCGCTGATCGAGCTCGAGAAGTTCAGCTTCTGGTACGGGGAGAAGCAGGCGCTCTTCGACATCGACCTGAAGGTCCGCGAGCGCTCGGTCACCGCCTTCATCGGGCCGTCGGGATGCGGGAAGTCGACGCTCCTGCGCTGCCTGAACCGGATGAACGACCTGATCGACGGCGTCCGCCAGGAGGGGTCGCTCCGGGTCGCCGGGCAGGACCTCTACGCGGCGGACGTCGACGTCGTGAGCGTGCGCAAGCGGCTCGGCATGGTCTTCCAGAAGTCGAACCCGTTCCCGAAGTCGATCTTCGAGAACGTCGTCTACGGCCTCCGGATCCAGGGGGAGAGGAACAAGACCGTCCTGCGCGACGCGTGCGAGTCGGCGCTCCGGGGCGCGGCGCTCTGGGACGAGGTGAAGGACCGCCTCGACGAAAGCGCCCTCGCGCTCTCGGGCGGGCAGATGCAGCGCCTCTGCATCGCGCGGGCCCTCGCCGTGGAGCCGGAGGTCGTCCTGATGGACGAGCCCTGCTCGGCCCTGGACCCGATCGCGACGGCCAAGATCGAGGAGCTCATCTTCGCCTTGAAGGAGCGCTTCACGATCGTCATCGTCACGCACAACATGCAGCAGGCCGCGCGCGTCTCCGACGAGACCGGCTTCTTCATGCTCGGCAAGCTCGTCGAGTTCGACCGGACCGACGTCATCTTCACCCGGCCGAAGGAGAAGATGACCGAGGACTACATAACCGGGAGGTTCGGTTGATGGAGCGGCCCGCGGCCGCGAGGCCTGCCGAGACGCCGGGCGGCGCGCCGGCGCGCTGGCGGATCGCCGTCGTCGAGGACGACGAGGACCTCGCCTTCACGCTCGTCTACAGCCTCCGGAAGGACGGGCGCTTCGAGCCGGTTCGCTTCGCGGGGGGACTCGTCGCGCTCGACGAGCTGACCGAGCGCCCGCCGGACCTCGTCCTCCTCGACCTGAACCTCCCCGACGTCGACGGCCTGACGATCTGCCGGGAGCTCCGGAAGCACGACGCGACACGACGCGTGCCGATCCTCATGCTGACGGCCCGCGCCGAGGAGCGCGACAAGCTCCTCGGCTTCGACCTCGGGGCGGACGACTACGTCACGAAGCCGTTCTCGATGAAGGAGCTCCTCGCCCGGATCGCGGCGCGGCTCCGGCGCGGCGACGGCGGGGCCTCGGCGCCGGACGAAGTCTTCGACGACGGGAAGATCCGGATCGACCGGGGGCGTCACCTCGTCGAGCGCGGCGGGAAATCCGTCCACCTGACGAAGAAGGAGTTCGACCTCCTCTGGCTCCTGATCCGGAGCGGGGGGCGGGTCGTCAGCCGGGAGACGATCCTCTCGCGCCTCTGGGACTACGCCGCCGACGTCGAGACGCGGACGGTCGACGTCCACGTCCGCTCGATCCGGAAGAAGCTCGGGGACGACGTCGTGGAGACGGTCGTCGGCGTCGGCTACAGGTACCCGGGATGAAGCCTTCCGTCCCGCTCCGGCTCCGGCCGGCCGCCGAGGCCCTCGCGCTCGGGGCGATCACCGTGGCGGTGGTCGGGCTCGAGCCGCGCGCCCTCCTCGCGGGCGCTCTCGTCGCGGCGGCGTTCTTCGCGATCCGGCTCCGCCGGATGCGGGAGCTCGACCGGGTCCGCGAGGGGGTCGCCGTGGCGGCCACGGGGACGCGCCCGGAGGAGTGGCGGGGCCTCTCGCCGGAGACGTCGGAGGTCCTCGAGGCGCTCCATCGCTTCGCCGACCTCGTCGCGCGCGAGAGGGAAGGGAGCGAGCGGGCGCGCGTCCTCGCCCGGACGGTCTTCGAGGAGGTCCCCGTCGGCCTCGTCGTCGTCGACCGCGGCCTCGCCGTCCTCGACGTGAACGCGGCGGCCCGCGTGCTTTTCGGAGCGCCCCCGTCGGCGCCCTGCGCCGCCCTCCACGACCTCGTGCGCGCCCCGGAGGTGCATGCCCTCTTCCGCTCGCTCGAGGGGAACGGAGGCGAGACACCCGCGCCCATCGTCGTCCGGATCGAGGGGCGGGAAGGGGGCGAGCGCTTCCTCGAGGTGGCCGCGCGGGCGGTGCCGGGGCGGCCGGGCGCCGGGGAGCCGGCCGCGATCGGCGTGGCCCGCGACGTGACGGAGCGGGAGCGGACGGAGCGGATGCGGCGGCAGTTCGTCGCGGACGTCTCGCACGAGCTCCGGACGCCCCTCGCGACGGTCCGCGCGGCGGCCGAGGCGCTCTCCGGCGAGGAGGGGCTCGGAGGGGACGGCGCGCGCCTCGTCGGCATCGTGGAGCGGCAGGCGTCCCAGATGCAGGACCTCGTCTCCGACCTGACCGACCTCTCCCAGATCGAAGCGGGCTCCGTGACGATCCAGCTCGAGGTCGTCCCACTCGCGGGCCTCCTCGCGAGCGTGGCGAAGGACCTCGAGGCGGCCGCCCGGGCGCGAGAGGTCGAGGTGGCGATCGAGGCGCCGGAGGGGCTCGCGGTCCACGGCGACCGGCGGCGACTGGCGCAGGTCTTCCGGAACCTCCTCGACAACGCCCTCAAGTTCTCGCCGGCCGGGTCGAGGGTCGATCTGCGGGCCGAGGGCGGGACCGAAGCCGGTGCGCAGGTGGCCCGGGTCCACGTCGTCGACCGCGGGATCGGGATCCCCGCGAGCGAGCAGGTGAAGATCTTCCAGCGTTTCTACCGGATCGACCCGTCGCGCGCGAAGTCGACGCCCGGAACGGGCCTCGGCCTCTCGATCGTCAAGCACCTCCTCATCCTCCACGGCGGTACGGTCCGCGTGGAGTCCGAGCCGCTCTGCGGGAGCCGCTTCACCGTCACCCTCCCGGCCGCCGCCGCCGCCCTCAAGGAGGCCTCATGAAGGAACATTTCTCGGAGCTTCTCGAGCGGCTCCGTCGCCAGCTGATCGGGATGGGCGCGGAGGTGGAGAGCCAGATCCGCGTCGCCGTGGAGGCGCTCGTCGAGGGCGACGCCGCCAAGGCGCGTTCCGTCTGCGAGCGCGACCCGGTGGTCAACGACCTCGAGGTGCGGAACGAGGAGGCGGTCATCCAGCTCCTCGCCACGCAGCAGCCGGTCGCGAGCGACCTGCGGCTCCTGGTGGCGGCGGTCCGGATCAACGCGGACCTGGAGCGAATCGGCGACCACGCCGTGAACATCGCGCAGGCCGCCGAGCGGCTCGCCGGAGTCCGGCCGTTCAAGCCTTGGATCGACATCCCGCACATGGCGGAGGTCGTCCGCGGGATGCTGCGCGATGCCCTCGACGCGTTCGTGAGGCGCGACACGGCCCTCGCCAAGAAGGTCCTCGAACGCGACGACGTCGTCGACGCGAAGAACCTCTCGCTCATCCGCGAGCTGCTGACCTACATGGCCGAGAACCCGGCGCTCATCAGCCGGTCGATCGAGATCATGCTCATCTCGCGGAACCTCGAGCGGGTCGCCGACCTCGCGACGAACATCGCGGAGGAGACGATCTTCATCGCCGAGGGGCTCGTCATCAAGCACCAGGGGACGCGCCCGGAGGAGCCGGACGCGCGCTGACGGGACGCCGGTGACCGAAGCGGCCCGGCTCCGGGCGGCGGCCCTTCTCCGGCGAGCATTCGTCGTCGTCCTCGTCTGGGCGGCGTTCGCGACCGGCTTTCTCGGGGCGGAGCGGACGTTCCGGGCCGGGACGCCGGTCTCCCTCGCCGCGGGGGCGGCAGTCGCCGCGGCGTTCCTGGCCCTCGTCCTCGGCGGGGGCGACCACCTCGCGGCGATCGTCTCGATCCTGGCGGAACGGGCGGAGAGGGTCCCCGCAGGGCGCTGGCTCGCGGGATGCGTCGCGGCCGCCGCGGCAGTCCGCCTCGCCTGGGGCGCCCTCCTGACGCCACGGCAGGTCTCCGACATGGAGCTCTATTACGCGTTCGCCCGGAGCCTCGCCGAGCGCGGCGTCTTCGAGCACGGCGGGGACCGGGTCTTCGGCCCGCCCGGCGTCTCGCTCCTCCTCGCGCCGCTCGTGAAGCTCTTCGGCGCGGGGACGTACCTCCCTCTCGCCGTGAACGTCGCGCTGGCGGCGGGGACGGTCCTCGTGACGGGCGCCCTGGCGCTCCGCGTCGCGGACGGGCGGACGATGCGGGTCGCGGCGCTCCTCGTCGCGCTCTGGCCGAACGCCGTCCTCCTCTCGGGGCTCGTCAGCAAGGAGCTGCTCGTCCTCTTCCTTCTCCCGCTCGGCGCGCTCCTCTACCTGCGCGCGACGGAGGGAACGGAGGCGGACCGCCGGGGGCTCCTTCTCGGCGCGGGCCTCGCCCTCGGGGCGGCGACGCTCGCACAGCCGAACACGCTCGTCCTTCTCCCCGCGTTCGCGGCGGTCGAGCTCCTGCGTGCGGTGCCCTTCCGCGTCGCGCTCCTCCGGCTCGGCCTCCTCGGCGCGGGGACGGCGCTCGCGGTCTCGCCCTGGACGATCCGGAACGCGCTCCTCTTCGGTCGGTTCGTCCCGGTCTCCGTGAATTTCGGGCACGCGATGCTCGTCGGGAACCACGACGGCGCCGACGGCGGCTTCCGGCCGGTGAGGACGCCGTACCTCGGGATGCCCGAGATCGAGTACGACCGACTGGCCCTCCGGAAGGCGCTCGACTGGATCCGCGAGAACCCGGGCCGGTTCCTCGCGCTCGTCCCGCGCAAGCAGATGGTCTTCCTCGGCGACGACGGCGACGGCGCCTACCACGCCCTGAAGTGGGCTTACGGGATCGGCGACGCGCGCTACGCGCTCGCGAAGGCGGCCTCGAACGGCGGGTGGGTCGGCGTCCTCGCGCTCGCGGCCGTCGCGCTGTCGGGGCGGCGGGGCCGCGAGGCCGACCGGGACCCCCGGCTCGCGCTCGGCATCCTCTTCTTCTTCTGCCTCCTCGCGCTGCTGAGCGTCACCGAGAGCGGCTCGAGGCACCACCTGGCCCTCTCGCCGTTCCTGGCCCTCCTCGCGGGTCTGCTCGCCCGGCCGGCGGCGGGCGCGGCGTCGCACGGCGGGCGCGAGCGGGCGACCGAGGGGTAAAGCCGGGCCGGTCAGCCGCGGGCGAATGCGAGGAGCGTCTCTTTGACCCGCGTTCCGGGGCCGAGGAGCGCGACGAGGGCGCGGGCGTAGCTCGCGAGCTGCGGCGCGTAGAGCGCCTCGCGCTCGGCGCGAACGGCCGGCGTCGGGAGGCGGTCGGTCTTCCAGTCCACGACGACCCAGCCGTCCTCCTCCTCGAACAGGAGGTCGATCTTCCCCTCGACGAGCGGCGCGCCCTCGAGCGCGTCGTCGCGGAAGAGGATCGGCAGCTCGACGAAGCGGCGGCGCGCGGCACGAGCGCGGGCGGCGACGGGGTGCGCGAGGAGGCGCTCGACGAGCCGGACGGCTTCGGCGCGCGCGGGGCCGCCGAGAGGGACCGTGACCGTGGCGACGGCCTCGGCCGCGGAGGAGGGAGGCGTTCGCGCGGGGTCGAGGAGCGCCTCCATCGCCTCGTGGACGGCGGTACCGAGGCGGACGGCGGCTTCGTGGATCTCCTCGTGCCGTTCGAGGGCCGGGAGGTCCTCGGGCGATTCGCGCTCCGGGCCGGCGGCCGGGAGCGGTGCCGGGCCGGTCTCCTTCTCGCCCGAGCGACGGAGCGGGCGTGAGGCCGCAGCCCGGGCCCGGTGGAGGCGAGCCTCGGCGGCCGCCATCTCGGCGACGAGGTCCACGGAATCGTCCGGGGCCGCGGGCCTCTTCGGCGGCGGGGGGACGGAGACGTCGGGCGCGACGACCTCGACGAGGGGGGCGAGCTCGGGCGGAGGGCCCTCGGCGAACGCGATCGGCGCGAGGAGGCTCTTGCCGATCGCGTCCGAGACCTCGCCGGACTTCAGGCGCCGGCGCCTCCGGAACCAGGAGAGGACGAGCGTCTTCCGCGGCCGGGTCAGGGCGACGTAGAGGAGGCGCTTCTCCTCGGCGCGACGGCGGAGGTCGTCGCGACCCTCGACGATGCGGAGGCCGGGCGTCCCGAGCGACCGTCCGCCGAGAGGCACGCGGAACGCCAGCAGGCCGCCCGCGTGGTCGTACAGGAGCGACCTCCCTGACGCCGCCCGCTCCCGGTCTCGGAAGCCGAGGCCCGCGACGACGACGGTTTCGAACTCGAGCCCCTTCGACTTGTGGAGCGTCAGGAGGCGGACGGCGTCCTCGTCCTCCTCGAACGCGCGTGGCTCGGCGGTCCGCTCCTCGAGGCGGAGGGAGAGGCGGGCGACCGCCTCCCGGAAGGGGAGCCCCTCCGCGTCGAGGCTGCGGGCGAGGACGAGGAGCCGCTCGAGGTTCGCGGACGCCTGGAGCGGGTTGACGACGGCGCCCGACTCGACGGCCGCGAAGGCGCGGCGCGTGGAGAGGAGCTCGAGGAGCGTCTCGGCAAGAGGCCGCTCGAGGCGGCGCGAGCGCAGGCCCGAGAGGAACGCGAGGCACTCGGCGACGGGTCCCAGGGCGGGGGCCGTGGCGGGGTCGTCGAATCGCGTGCCGGTCTCGGCGGCGTCGAGGAGCTCGACGTCGGTGAGGCCGAAGAGGAACGACTTGAGGGCGGCGACGGTCGAGATGCCGTCGGAGGGGTCGTCGACGGCGCGGAGGGCGGCGACGACCGCCGCCGTCTCTTCGCGCCGGTAAAAGCTGACCCCGCCGTCGAGGACGGCCGGGATCCCCGCCTCGCGGAAGACGTCCTGGAACGTGTCGATGGCGTCGTTCGAGCCGAGGAGGACGGCGACGCCGCGATAGCCGCCGGAGGCGAAGCGCGATCGGAGGAGGTTCGCGACGGCGCGGGCTTCCTGGACGGTCGCGTGCGCGTCGGCGGCCTCGTCCCCCCCGTCCCCCCCGTCCTCCGGGCCCTCCTCCTCCTCGTCGTCGCGGGGCGCCGGCACGGGCGGCGCGGCGAGGTAGACCACCTCTCCCGCGTCCGGGTCGGCCGCGGCCTCGGGGCGCGGGACGAGGGGGGCGTTCTCCACCTCCCAGGGCTCGTCGGGAGAGCCGTCGAACGCGCGCGAGAAGAGGGCGTTTACGAACGAGAGGATCCGGGGAGCCGAGCGGAAGTTCGTGACGAGCGAGAGCCGGGCGTTCTCGCCGAGGCTCCCGGCGACGCGCCGGTAGGTCTCGACGTCCGCCCGGCGGAAGCGGTAGATCGACTGCTTCGGGTCGCCGACGAGGAAGAGCGCCCCGCCGGCCGGGGAGAGCCCCTCCCACGGCGCGCCGTCCTGCTCTCCCTCGGGCGCGGCGAGCCGCAGGACGATCTCGGCCTGCACGGGGTCGGTGTCCTGGAACTCGTCGACGACGAGGTGGGGGAAGCGCGCCTGGAAGTGCTCGCGCGCGGCGCGGGAGCTGCGGAGGAGGTCGCGTGCCGCGAGGAGCAGGTCGTCGAAGTCGAGGAGGCCGCGGCGCCTCTTCTCGTCCTCGAGCCGCTGGAGGAACCGGTCGCGGACCTCTTCGACGAGGCGGGCGAGGAGTCTCTCGTCGGGGAGGGACGCGAGCTGGCCGGGGAGCTCCCGGAACGCCTTCCGGAACTCCTCCGCCCGCTTCTTCGCGTCGCCCTCGAAGAGGTTCCGCTTCCCGGGGCGGAAGCTGATGTCGGTAACGGGCCGGAACGCGACGAGCTCGTCGATCCCGAGCGGGAGGAGGTCGCGGACCTCGTCGATCGCCGAGCGGACGAGGAGGACCTTCGGGTCCTTCCGGAGATCGGGCGGGACGTCGTCGACGATCCGCTCGCCCTCGGCGACGAGCGTCAGGAGGACCGCGCGGACGAACGGGAGCGGGTCGTCGGGGACGGTGCCCGCCCGAACGAGCGAACGCTCGGCGTGGATCGTCCCCGCGAGCGCGCGGAGGGCGTCGGGCGAGAGGCCGCGCCGGAACGCGTCGGCGACGGGGCCTTCCGCCCGGGCGGCCTCGTCGACCCACGCGGCGAAGACCTCCTCGAAGAGCTCGAGGGCGACCCCCTCCTCGGGCGTGACGAACTCGGGATCGACGTGCGCCTCGACGGGCCGCTCGCGCAGCAGCCGTGCGCAGAAGGAGTGGATCGTCGAGACCTCGGCCGAGTCGAGGTCCCGGCGGGCGACGGCGGCGCGTGCCCGCTGCTCGGCGTCCTCCGCGGAGCGGGAGACCTCGTCGAGCCTCAGGCGGAGGCGTTCCTTCATCTCGCCCGCCGCCTTCTCGGTGAAGGTCATCGCCGCGATCGAGGAGAGCGGGCGCTCGGCCTCGACGACGAGCCGGACGATCCTCTCGATGAGCGTCCGCGTCTTGCCGGTCCCGGCCGAGGCCTCGACGAGGAGCGACCGCTCGAGCTCGGTGACGGCCGCCGCGCGGGCGGCCCCGTCGACGAGGGGCGTCACGGGACCTCCTCCAGAACGAAGAGCGGCTGCCCTGGCCGGCCCGCCCGCTCCGCCTCGCGCTTGGCGTCGTAGACGCGCCGGTGGCCGGGGCCGCAGACGGCTGCGACCTCGCAGAAGGAGCAGAGGCTGTCGCCGGCGGAGAGCGAAGACGTCCTCGGCAGGAGGTCGCCGGAGAGGACCGCGGCGTCGAGGAGGGCGACGGCGCGATGGAACGAGGCGACGGCCTCGCCCGTCTCGGCGGCGCCGAAGGCGACGGACGTCGCCTCGGGCTCGCCCCCCTTCTTCCCGTCGGCGACGAAGAGGTACTCCGAGGAGACCTCGGTCGCGCCGAGCGCGCGGGCCGCGAGGGCGTAGGCCGCGAGCTGGACCTTCTCGCCGCCGACGATCCGCCACCCCTTCCTGTTCGTCTTCCCGAACGGCTTCGGGTTCGCGAACTTGTAGTCGACGACGCGGGCGGCCTCGCCGGCGCGGTCGAGGCGGTCGATCCGGCCCGCGAGCGGAAGCCGCGCGACGCCCTCGCCCGCGACGGCCGCGAGGCCCGAAGCCGGGCCGAAGCCGACCTCCGAACCGGCGACGGGGAGAACGTCCGGACGGGCGGCTTCGAGCTCCTCGACCGCGCGAAGAAGAGAGGCGAGACGCGAGGAGGCGGCCTCGGCGAGGACGGGCGGCAGGTCGATCTGCCAGTCGACGAGGAACCGGCGCAGCTGCCGCTCCGCCTCGGCCGGGCCGCGCGCGCGGAGGGTCTCGGAGAGGGCCCGTCCGCTTCGGAGAGCCAGCTTCGCGACGGCGTCGAGAGCGGCGTGCGCGAGCTCGCCGGCAGTCCGCCTGTCGAGGACGAGCGCGCCGGGGGCGTCCTCCGGTGCGGCGAGGCCGAGCGCCTCCACGAGGAACGCCTTGTAGGCGCAGGAGGCGAGCCGCTCGAGGCGGCTCGGCGTGACGGCGCGGCCCTCGAAGCGGAGCGCGCGGGGAGCGCGCCCGAGGCGCCCCTCGAACTCGGTGTAGCGCGGCTCGGCGCGGGCGCGGCCGCGGCGGAGGGCGCGGTCGAGCGGCTCGAGGCCGGGTGGGAGGGCGGCCGCGAGCTTCGGCGCCCGGCCGAGGGCGCGGCGGAGCGCCTCGTCGGCGTCGACGGGCGGCTCGGCCGCCGAGGCCCGGCCGAGGCGAATCCACCGAACCCCGAGCCGGGACGCCGTCGTGGGGTCGGAGAGGAGCTCCTCGGAGAGCGGCCGGCCCGCGCGCCGCTCGAGGAGGTCGAGGAGGAAGGGGGAGAGGAGGCGGGGCCGGTCCGTCGCGGCCTCGCGGCGCGCCGCGAGGAGGACGAGGCGCCGCCGCGCGGCGCCGAAGGCGAGGTGGAAGAGGAAGCGCTCCTCGCGCGCGTGGCGGCGTCCGGCGCGCGGGGCGAGGAGGACTTTCGCCTTCGTGGAGACGGCCCGCCGCTCGTCGTCGAAGAGGAGAGGGTCGGGGCGCCCGGCGCGCGGGAACGACTGTTCGACGAGCCCCGGGACGAGGACGACGTCGAAGAGGAGGCCGCGCGCGGAGACGTGCGTCAGGAGCGAGAGGCCGTCGCGCTCGAAGCGCCCCTTCCGGACGGGCGTCTCCTCGAGGGCCTCGACGAAGAGCGACCGGACGTCGGCCGCCGCGGCCGAGGCGTGCGGCTCGACCGTCTCGAGCTCGGCGAGACGCGCGGCGGCGATCGCGACCTCCGCCGCACCGTCGAGATTCGCGAGGAGTCCGGCCGCGCTCGCCGCGATCCGCCCGGACCACTCCGCGAAGGAGGCCGGAGCGACGTCGGGGAGGACGGGTGTCAGGAGGTCGACGACCGAGCGGAGCGCCTCGACGTCGCGCCGGACGCGGGCCTCCCGTCGCCGGAGGCGGCCCTCGGCCTCGGCCGGCTCCTCCGCGGGGGCGCCGCCGAGGCGGGCGGCGACACGCCGCCTCAGGTCGTCCCACCCCTCGTGGGTCCTGAGCTCCACGAGCGCCCGGGCCACGCGGGCGCGGACGCCGGGCGCGGCGAGGCCCAGGCCTTCGAGGACGTCGACGAGCGCGACGAGGGGCTCGGCCTCGCCGGGCGATACGCCGAGGTCGAGGAGCCCCGTCGCCGCGCGGGCGATCGGCGTCCGAGAGAACCCGGTGCCCGCGGGGCGGAAGAACGGGATGCCGCGGTGCCCGAGCTCCGCGACGAGCGCGGGCTCCTGCCGCGCCGGGTCGCGCACGAGGACGGCGATCCGGTGGAGCGGGACGCCGTCGTCGACGGCGCGGAGGACCTCGCGTACGACCTCGCGCGCCTCGGAGAGCTCGGACGGGGCGACGACGACGGAGACCTCCGGCCGCTGGCCCGCGTCGGGCACCGCGCGGGGCGTCGCGCCGAGGAGGCGCCCGAAGAGGTCCGCTCTCGCGGGGGGGATTCCCTCGCCCGCCTCTTCCGGCTCCCCGTCGACCGGGACGAACGCGACGACGGGTCTCTCGCGGGCGACGGCCGCGAGGAGCGCCTCGCGGACGCCGCCGAGATCGTACAGGCCGTAGACGAGGAGCGGCTCGGGGCGCGGCCGGGCCGTCGCCGCGGCGCCTCGTGCGAGGAGGGCGTCGGCATCGGCGAACGCGGATCGCGTCTCCTCGAATCGGGTCAGGACGGCGCCGACCTTGCCGAGGAACGCGGCGCGGTCGGGCGTCGTGGCGGCGGCGCGGAGGAGCTCCGCGAGGCGGTCGGCCGGGAGGCCGGCCCCGCGCAGGTCGGCGGCGGTCCGCGCGACGAGGCCCGCCATGGAGGGCCGGCCGCGCAGGTCTTCGAAGACGTCTCCCTCCGGCGTCTCGAGGAGCGCGCGGCGCGCCAGCAGAGACTCGGCGAGGGGCGGGAGCGGCGGCCGCGGGTCGGGGGCGGCGACCCGCTCGCGGGCCAGGTCGACGAACGTCAGGAGACGCAGGTTCGCGATCCCGCCGAGCGTCTCGGCGGCTCGGCGCCGGAGGTAGACGCCGAGGAGGTTGGAGCCGACGAGGACGTCGACGGGGCGCAGCGCGTCGCCCGCCTTCAGGGCGCGCAGCTCCTCGAGGAAGCGCGCCTCGAGCGCGGCGAACCCGCCGACGAAGAGCGTGTGCCGCGAGCTCGCCCCCATGCTGCGGAGTGTACGGGGGCGGAGCGCCTCAGCCTTTCCAGCGAGGCGAACGGTCGACGGAGATTCCGAGGAGGTCGAGGACCCGCTGCGTGACGAAGCCGAGGAGGTCGTCGATCGTCTTCGGCCGGGTGTAGAAGCCCGGGCTCGCGGGGAGGATCGTCGCCCCCGCCTGCGCGGCCTTCACCATCGCCTCCAGCGTCGGGAGGGGGAGCGGCGCCTCGCGCGGGACGAGGACGAGCGGGCGGCGCTCCTTGAGGTGGACGTAGGCGGCGCGCGTCAGGAGGTTGTCGCAGACGCCGTAGGCGACCTTCGAAAGCGTCGTCGCGCTGCACGGGACGACGGCCATGCCGAGCGTGGGGAACGACCCGGAGGCGATCGAGGCGCCGACGTCCCGGTTCGGGTGGACGACGTCGGCGAGCTCCGTCAGCTCCTCGAGCGTCCCGTCGAGCTCGCCGGAGGCGACGCGCCGGGCGCCGTCGGTCGCGACGAGGTGGACCTCGAGTCCGCCCGCGCGTCGGAGAGTCGCGAGGAGGTCCTTCGCGTACGGGATGCCGGAGGCACCGGAGATGCCGACGACGACGCGGCGAATCGAGGGCGCGGTCATCGGACGGGAGTCTAGTCGGAGGGACGGGCGTCGACGACCTCGAAGGTCCAGGCCCGGAGGCCCGGTCGCGAGGCGGCCTTGCGCTCGAGGTCGGGCGGCGGGTCCGTCGCCTCGAGGAGGAAGAGTCGCTGCTCCGGGCGGGCGAGGAGGCGCCACGGGCCGGCGAGCGGCATCGCGAGCGCGCGGAGGGCGGGCTCGTCGCTCCCTTCCACGAAGAGGACGCGCCTCACGCGGAGACCCGCCCTCGAGCGGATAGAATCGCGGGCGGAAGCGCACGGGGTCCGGTGGCCCCCCTGGTCTTCAAAACCAGCGTGCACGCTCCGAGAGGGGCGGCGGGTGGGTTCGACTCCCACACGCTTCCGCCACGCTTCCCGCTCATTTCCGGATCGGGTGCGGCTCCGAGAAGCCGCGCTTGCGGATCTCCTCGATCAGCTCCGCGTCGGTCCGGAGCGGCTTCTTGTCGCCCCACCGGGCGTCGTCGCGGTAGACCGGGACGCAGCCCGGGGTCTTCCGGCAGGCCTCAGCCGCGTCGTCCCACTCCTTCCGTGCCTTGTCCCGGCGCGGAGAGCGAGTCCGCTCCGGCACCTCCAGTCCCCGTTCCACGGCCCGGTCCATCCTCTTCTGGGCCGCCCGTGCGGCCGCCTCGTCGGGCTTCCCGGAAGCGTTCGCGGCGGGGAGGGCGACGGACTCCGGCTCGTCTTTCGCGGGGTCGACCTCGACGCTCGGCACGTCGTCGAACGAGACGCGGCTCGCGGGCGTCCCCTTCGCTTTCATCTCCGCGGCGTGCTCCGAGAGCGTCTTCGGGCGGGCGGCAGGCCCGGACCGGCCGAGGAGCGGGGCGGGGCGGGCCGTCGGAGAGGGGCTCGGCGAGGGGGTCGGCGCCGACGCCTGCGCGAGCAGGAGGAGGAAGACGATCATGACGGGCCTCTTCGGCGAGAGATTATCAAGGCCGTTCCGCCGGACCCGGCTGCGGATAAGAGAATGGAGACCTGACCCCACGGGTGGTACTCTGCCGAGGTGGACTCGTCGGCGAGGGGCGGGACCGGGAGGCGGATGACGGGCGAGGAGCGGAATCGACTCCTCGTCCGGATCGTCAACGAGCTCGACGGACTCCTGAACCTCGAGTCCGTCCTCGGGCGCCTTCTCGACACGCTTCGGACGGCGGTCGGCTACGACGCCGCCGGGATCTTCGTCCTCGGGTGCGACGAGGCGTTCCCAGGCTGGGGCACCTCCTGGAGGACGATCGCCGCGTCGGCTCGCCGCGGGTTCGACGGGCCGATGCCCGACGTCGACCGGCTCCTCGCGCTCGGCCACGGCCTCGTCGGTCACGTCCTCCGGACCGGCGAGCCGGCGGTCGCGCCCGACGTCCGGACCGACCCGCGGTACGTCCTGGGGCGCCCGTCCACACGCTCCGAGCTCGCGGTGCCGGTCTGCGCCGGCGGCCGCCTGATCGGCGCCATGAACCTCGAGAGCGACGAGCCGGGCGCCTACGCCGAGGAGGACGCCGAGCCGCTCCGCCTCTTCGCGGACGCCGCCGCGATCGCGGTGGAGAAGGCCGTCCTCTACCGACTCTTCGTCCAGCGGGAACGGCTCGAGGAGGAGCTGCGGGGCGAGGTCGAGCTGCAGGCGGCGACCGGGACGGTCACGTGGCGCGACCTTCCCGGGTGGGAGGCGGCCGGGCACTCGCGCCCGCGCTACGAGATCGGGGGCGACTACTACGACCGGATCCCGCTCGGCGACGGGCGGCTCGGGCTCGTCGTCGCGGACGTCTCCGGGAAGGGGAGCCTCGCGGCGATGACCGTCGCGACCTTCCGCGCGATCCTCCGGACACAGGCGGAAGGCGGGGGCGAGCCGGTCCGGACGGCGACCGCCGCGAACCGGCTCCTCCGCGACCGGGTCCGGCCCACGGAGTACGTCACGGCGGTCTGGGGCGTCCTCGACCCGGCCCGCGGCCTCCTCTCGTACACGAACTGCGGGCACGTTCCACCGCTCCTCGTCCGGGCCGACGGGAGCTACACGCGGCTGACGACCGGCGGGCCGCCGCTCGGCCTCCTCGCGAGCGCGCGCTACCTCTCGGGCGAGGTCTCGATCGGCCCGGGCGACCTCCTCCTCCTCTTCACGGACGGCGTCGTCGAGAGCGAGGGACCGGCGGAGGCGGAGTACGGCCCGGAGCGGCTCGCGGAGACGGCGCGCGCCGGACGCGGCCTTCCGAGCGCGGAGCTCGTCGAGTCGATCGTCCGCTCCGTCGCGGAATTCCGCGGCGACGACGAGCCCGCGGACGACTTCACCCTCCTCGTCCTGAAGCGGACCGGAGAGGCCGCGGCGCCGCCGGACGCTCGAGCCACGTATCGCACGTCCGGGCAAACGCCCGGGCCGGAGGCCCCGTGAGACGACTCGCGCCTTTCGTCCTTCTCGCGCTCGCCCGTCCGCTCCTCGGTCAGATGGCACCCCCCGTGGAGCCGGGCCCGTTCCGGGAGACGGACCTCGTCGAGCTGACCGCCCTCGACCCGACGATCCGCCTCGACGTGAAGTACGCCACGAGCGAGAACTTCGTCGGGCGCCCCGTCTACCGGGAGGCGCGGGCGTTCCTCCAGAGGCCGGCCGCGGAGGCGCTCGTCCGCGCCCACCGGAAGCTCGCGGAGAAGGGGTGGGGCCTGATGGTCTTCGACGGCTACCGCCCGTGGGCGGTGACGAAGGCGTTCTGGGATGCCACGCCCGACGACAAGAAGGTGTTCGTCGCCGACCCGAGGAGAGGCTCTCGCCACAACCGGGGCTGCTCCGTCGACGTGACGCTCTACGACCGGGCGACCGGGAAGGCCGCGGACCTCGGGGGCGCGTACGACGAGTTCGGCCCGCGCTCCTACGTCACGTGGGAAGGCGGTACGAAGGAGCAGCTCGAGCGTCGCGAGGTCCTTCGGGGAGCGATGGAGCGCGAGGGCTTCTTCGTCTACCCGTGGGAGTGGTGGCACTTCGACTTCAAGGACTGGGGCGCCTTCCCGATCCTGGACGTCCCGTTCGAGAAGCTCGGGAAGCCGTCCGCTCCCGCCGTCCCCGCGGCCGAGCCGACGAAGGAACCCTGACCTTCGTCGTATCCTCCGCCGCGATGGCCCACAGGATCCTCATCTGCGACGACGAGAGCGACATCCGCGAGTCGCTCCGCGCCATTCTGCTCGACGAAGGGTTCGACGTCACCGCGGTCGCGGCGGGGCCGAACGCCGTCGCCGAGTCCCCCGACCACGACGCGCTCCTCCTCGACATCAAGATGCCGGGGCAGGACGGCCTCGAGACGCTCGCCCAGATCCGCAAGCGGGGCGTGGCGACGCCGGTGATCATGATCTCGGGGCACGGGGACGTGAAGACCGCCATGGAGGCGATCCGGGCCGGCGCGGACGACTTCCTCGAGAAGCCGCTCGCCACCGAGCACGTCCTGAACGCGCTCCGCCGCGTCCTCGACGCTTCTCGCCTGACGCGCGAGAACCAGGAGCTGCGGAGCCGCCTCGGCCTGACGCGCCTCGTCGGCGACGCCCCGGTCATGAGGAAGCTCCTCGCCGACGTGGCCCGCGCCGCTCCGACGCCGGCGACGATCCTGATCGTCGGCCCGAGCGGCACGGGCAAGGAGCTCGTCGCCCGGTCGATCCACGAGGGCTCGGCGGTGAGGTCGGGACCCTTCATCCAGGTGAACTGCGCGGCGATTCCCGAGACGCTCATCGAGTCGGAGCTCTTCGGGCACGAGAAGGGCTCCTTCACCGGCGCCGAGCGGAAGCAGGTGGGGAAGTTCGTCGAGGCCGACGGCGGGACGATCTTCCTCGACGAGATCGGCGACATGTCGCTCTCGGCGCAGGCCAAGGTCCTCCGCGTCCTCCAGGAGGGGGAGGTGGAGCCGGTCGGAAGCCCGCGCGTCGTCCGGGTGAAGGTCCGCGTCGTGGCCGCCACGAACCGCGACCTGACCGCGATGATCGGACAGGGGAAGTTCCGCGAGGACCTTTTCTACCGGCTGAACGTCATCCCGCTCCGGACCCCGGGTCTCTCCGAGCACCCCGAGGACGTCCCGGCGCTCGTCCTCCACTTCGCCGACCTCTTCGCCCGGACGAACAACTACCGGCCGAAGCGCTTCACGGACGAGGCCCTGATGGCGCTCGCCGCGCGCTCCTGGCCGGGGAACGTCCGGGAGCTGAAGAACCACGTCGAGCGTCTGATGATCATGACCGACGGCGACGTCGTCGACGCGGTCGACGTCGAGGCGCCGGGCGAAGCGCGGTCCGCCGGGCCGGTCGTCGTCCGGGGCGGGCGCGTCGTCCGCGAGGGGGAGCCCGAGCCGGACGTCGACGCCGGGGGGGGCGCGGCCGGGACGCCCGCCGAAGACGTCTGGTCGGGCCTCCTCGCCATC
>Ga0209604_1001077_pt1 | contig 23014 bp, 12 predicted proteins | sample AD_UKC097_MetaG_FD_184405 | JGI IMG/M metagenome (GOLD analysis project Ga0209604, IMG submission 184405) | Active sludge microbial communities of municipal wastewater-treating anaerobic digesters from USA - AD_UKC097_MetaG (SPAdes) (version 2) | ecosystem: Engineered > Bioreactor > Anaerobic >... | reverse complement strand
AAGATCCCCTCGCTCAGCGAGTGCAGGCATTCCACTCCGAGTTCCGGATGTTCTGCCCCCGTCCGCCGCATAAACTCCGCCCCCACCTCGGTCCCAAAGTACCGGGCCAGCCGCAAAAACAGCCGCGCACGCTCGTCTGGGGTCATACTTCTTATTGAAAACCCACTCCGGCTTGTTTGCAAGCGGAATGCGTCTACCCGATCAGGTTTGGAGGACTCATCTGAAACCAGTTTTGTATCTATCGAGAACGGATCGAACTGCATTTACCTCAATTCAGATCATATGGAGTGTCCAACACCCCATTATTCGGTAAATACCTTAATCTAAGGCCCTAAAATCGTCTTCAAATCTCACCGAATATATCTAAAAACAATGAGTTGACGTGGTCCGACCCGAAGCAGTATTTATCATTCCTCACAGAATTACCTTCATTCGCTTGACCATGAAAATTTTCCAGATTCCTCTAAAGTTTCAGTAAGAAGTATAATTTTTACTCGCGTTGGCTTCTCGTACAGGATCCCCAGAGAGATTTTTTCCGTTCGGAGATTTGCACTTGGAGGCAACTCTCCTTCAATAACACCCCAAAATGTATATTGACCCGCTCCTGGTCCAAACCGAGCCAGCGAATTTGGTTCTCCATACCTGTTATAAGCTATTACAGCGAAAGGTATCTCATTTATTGGTTGATCCCCGGAATTCTTTATTTTGAAGGAGATATGAGTCTCCCAACCCGCATAATCTGAACCATTGGGATCTTGAAAGATTCTTGTTTTTGAAATAATGATTTCTTCAGACTTTTTCTTGATACTAGCCGGTTTTATCAATGCGTTTGATGGAAAGTCTGCAGGATTGAAATCTTTTTCAATAATTTCACTTAATCCCCAAGGGATGGTAGATCGTGAGTAATTCAGTTCATACTGCTTTCCGTTTAATGCGAAACGCCAACGTGCCACATCACCACCTGCATTCGACAACAGTGCACTAGTAGATGGATCGCCCTTTGCCTCAGCAACAATTGATTTATCTATGAATTGACTCGTTTCGTTCATTGAGGAGCCTTTTCGGACCACACCGTACTTCAAAACGATTTCATCAATGGGAATTTCCTTAGTTGTTGATGCTGGCTGTGGCTCTGGTATGGTGGTGACATCAGCTTTTAATTCTGCATCATGTAACTTTCCACCCGCTGAAAGTAATAAATCCACAATTTCCTTCCTTTTACCATATTGTGCAATATCAGCAGCTGTGTTTCCGTTATCGTTTTGGATATTTAGATCGGCTTTATACTCAATAAGCAATTGGACTATTCTCTTGTCCCCATAGGAAGCTGCATACATTAGGGGTGTCCATCCTTGTTCATCTCGGGCATTGACATCTGCTTCCGATCGAAGCATTCGATCGACTTTCTCGTAATTGCCCAGAGCAGCAGCATTCAATAACTGATGATCAAGTGATTTATCTCGACCGCAGCCGGTTAGAACGAAAAATAGAATGAAACAAAAGATGCTGATTTTCATAATGCCTCACGACTGTCCTGTAATAAGATTCTCGTGGCCTTCTAACTTGCTCTAAATGAATCGTATAACGAACATTTAAGCAGAAACGATTTGAACTTTCGGTTAGCATCTCCGTCAGGATGCTTCTCGTCTGGAGACGCCAACCATTAATAAGGTCGCACCGTCTTAGCCTAAATGATGGCCCCTGTCCTACACCACATATTCACCCGCAACGTTTTTTACCATCTTGGCCCCCGCCGCCGAGTGGCTCCAGACGGTGAGGGCGTAGGGACTGTCCACTGGCTTGAAGATCCCCTCGCTCAGCGAGTGCAGGCACTTCACCCCGAGCGCCGGCTGCTCCGCCCCCGTGTTGCGCAAAAACTCCGCCCCCACCTCGGTCCCATAGTACCGGGCGAGTCGCAGGAATAGTCGTGCGCGTTCTTCAAGTGTCAATGGCTCTATCTAAATTCAAGGAATCCCAGTTTGCAAGAGGAAACAGCGAGCCAGTTCGAATCAAAAAAAGATACTACCTCCATTCGATAAATAAATCCGACGGTATCAATAGAATGAATTGGAGATTTTACTCTCGATCAGACGTTGGCGAAGTGGGGCGGATAAGGTAGGATAGACACGCCATCACATCATCCCATGAGGTGCAGGGCCCATGCCTGAAATCACGAGTCAGCGGACCGGAGAATTTCTAAGAAAGCTGTTCGCCATCCTGATTCCACACCCGGACGGGATGCAAGCCCGGGATGCCTTGGAAGCTCTGGCCAATTCTGTCGAGTTGACGGAGTATGAGAAGGGCAACTATCCGTCCGGCAGCCGCCGGTTCGAGAAGATCGTCCGTTTCGCCACAGTGGACTGCGTCAAAGCGGGTTGGCTGACCAAAAGCAAAGGCCATTGGATCGTGACCGAGGAAGGCCGGAGTGCATTGAAGAAGTACGCGGATCCCGAAGATTTTTATAAAGAAGCGGTCCGTCTGTATCGTCAATGGAAGACCACGCAGTCAGCACCGGAGACAGAGGCCGATGTGGAAACGGAAGTCACCGCCAGTGCAACGACCGCCAGCATCACCTTCGAGGAAGCCGAGGAACAGGCCTGGGCAGAGATCGAGACGTATTTAACCAGCATGAATCCCTACGATTTTCAGGATCTGGTTGCGGCGCTGCTACGAGGCATGGGGTATCACGTGTCGTGGGTGGCCCCACCCGGCAAGGACGCCGGCATTGACATTCTGGCCTGGAGTGATCCGCTGGGCACCCGTCCTCCGCGGATCAAAGTCCAGGTCAAGCGCCAGAAGACGGCCATCCCGGTGGACGGCTTACGTTCATTCATGGCGGTGCTGGGCGACGATGACGTCGGCCTATTCGTGGCCACCGGTGGCTTCACCAAGGACGCTCGTGATGAAGCCCGTATTCAAGAGAAGCGCCGAGTGACTTTGGTGGATTTGGATCGGCTGGTGGAGCTGTGGATCGAGCACTACGCCCGCCTGGACGAACCGGCCCGTCGCCGGCTCCCGCTGCAACCCATCTGGTTCCTGGCGCCACAAACTTAATGACAGTATTGAAGCGTACAAAGGAAATCTTTGAGCGAGCAATGGCAATGTCAGGGAGCCATGAAGTCATAGAAATTTAGGATTTCGTCGAATCGCTCCTCAAGAACCACCTCAGGTACAGTAGCACCGTACATTTTTCGCGCATGATCTGCCCGGCGGACATCCTCGTCCGTCCAATGTGTGATCCGAACAAGTCTGTCCCAATCTTCTTTATCAAACGATGTGCCGTACTTCGCCCAAGCAGAATGAACTCCGGCAGCATGTGCCATGCCTATATCACGGGGGATGCTGTCTCCGATATACAGGGCCGACGAAGGCGTCACTCCTGCATCAGCACATATTTTTAAAAGGACCTGTGTGTCCGGTTTTCGGTGGTGTAAGCCGAGTATTTGGAGTTTATGAGTCCTTAAGCTTTGTTTAAGTTGCTGAGGGTTCGGATGACCAGGTCCTTTGTCTTTAACAGCATAGATACAAGAAAAATTGTCAATCAAGTTGAGCTTCCTCAGCCTGTACTCCGCATTCACCACCGTCGCTTCAGTGTGGGCGACGATTTCCGTTCCAGCTTTCTTTATCTCATTTAGACCATTTTCCACTCCAGGGTATGCGAGGAGATGCTTTTTCCGCGCCGAGTTAAAGGAATGAAATGCTGGATCGAGCAGATCCTGTAGCTGTTTGGGGGATTTATCAGGATAGCAATTTTTAACAGACGGGATCTCTAACAAAGCAAAAGGCGATTCTGAATCACCGTACCGTTTATGAACATCCTGAATTTCATCCAAGATTTGATCTTTCGGCACCTCTAAGATGGGGACCGCGGTCTCAACCATTGCATAAAAGGCTTTGGAAAAAAACGTGACCCAGTCATACAAAGTATTGTCCAGATCACACACGACGAGTTTGATCTGAGCGAACAGAGGCCGATTCATAATCAGACGCTCCATGAAATGTGCGAAAGATCTTTGACGTTACCCATTTATTTTTGACAGCGTTTTTCTAAAACTTATTCTTTCCATGCTTCAGCCACTAGTGGTAGTTCATTCAACTCATTACGCGCCTCGCGCCAAGTGGGGTAGTGTCGGTCCAGGAGGGCGATGAAACGCGTACTATGTGTCGGCTCAAGGAGGTGGAGCATCTCATGGACGACCACATATTCCAGAAGATCTTTCGGTTTCTTCACAAGTTCAGTGTTCAGGCGGATGTTCCGTGAACGGGGATTGCAGCCGCCCCACTTCGTCTTCATGCGCTGCAGGAAGTAACCGGAAACAGTCACTCCCAATATTCTTTCCCACTTTCGGATCAGTGGCGGGACAACCTCATGCAACAGCGCCTTGTGCCACTCGTGCATGACTTCGGCCCGCTTCACGGTGCTGCTGCCGGGACGCACGGTGAGCGTGATGCTGCGGTGACCCAGGCGGACGGAGGGCTTCGCCTCCTCTTCCTTCACCGAGAGCAAATATCGCCGCCCCCAGAGGTAATGACTCTCCCGCTCGACGAATTGACGGCACGTCTCCCGTGCCTGCCCCCGCAGCTTCGCTTGTTGCTCACGTATCCATCCCAGTTTGGATATCGCGTAAGCACGGGCAACCTCTGGCCGCGTTGCCTTCGGGGTAACCAGAGTGACGCGTCCGTCGGGCGGGTGGACCGAGAGGTGAACGTGCTTGATATTCTTGCGCGTTACGCGAATGGCAATTTCGCCTAGCTGGATCGTCCTGGTCATCAGTACCCCGGCTGATTCCTGATCAGTTCAAACAATACCAAGGTGGCCTCACGGTTGCGGTTCAGCAACGGGAACAGGGCATTCAGCACTTGTGCTTCGCGTGCCTGGTCGCCCCGCCAGCCAGCGGGCGCTTGCTCGCGCATCACGCGGTCGATCGCCAACGCCAACCGGACGCGCTCATCTCCATAGTCAGCAGGCGGTTCCGCCACCCGGTCATCGTCGGCACGCGCCGCTGCGAGGATCCGCGGCAGGTTGTTGTAGATCACGATCGCCTCGCGCTTGCCGTGCAGCGCGGCGGGCACACCCTCCTCGGGTTGCATGGCAGCCAGCCGTTTTGCCAGCGCCGCAGCCTTCCGCAGGAACTCCTCGTACGCGGCGGCATCTGCCCGGCTCTGCTGGATGAGATCGTCGAGCAGCGTCGACATTTGCTCATAGAACCGGGGATCGGTGAGCTGGTCGCGGATGATGGTCTTGCGGATGTTGTTGATGATCCCTTCGGCGATGGCGTTCCGCGAGAGTTTGCCCTTTTCGTTGAGCTTCTTGGCGATGGCATCATGGATGCCGGTCTTGATGATGAACTCCGTCAGCGACATCTCGCCCAGTCCGCCGAGATCAGCCGCGGGATCAGCCTGGACGTACGTGTTGAGGAGATGGCGCATGTCCGCCTCGTAGGGCTTAATGTCGAGCTCCTCGCCTGAGTGCTTTTTGATAGCCGATCGGATCTCGCTATAGAACTGAACGTCGTTCTGCAACGCAGCCGCTTCGGTGTCGGAGTACCCGGCTGCATTAAGGTCCTGCGCGATGGCGGCGAAGGCCCGCACGAAAACGGCAACCGCCTTATAGAAGGAGATCCGCAGCGCCTCGGTTTCGCTCAGCGCACTCGGATTGGCGGCATCGCCGCAGAAATAGTGAAGGAACTGTTCGAATTCCCGCGGTGGTGCGACCGGTTCGCACAGGTAGCGCAGCGCTTCGCGGGCCTCGTCGAGTTTCTTCTTGCCCTCGGCCAGCCAGTTCTTGAGGTGGACGTTGTTTTCGGCGTCACTGCCATCTTCCGTATCCAGCTCGTCGGAGTTGTAGACGGCGATCGCTTCCTGTACCTCGCCGAACAGCTCCTTGAAGTCCACGATGTGGCCATAATCCTTATCGTCGCCGTCGAGCCGGTTGGTGCGGCAGATGGCCTGAAACAGGTCGTGGTCGTGCCGTTCGTCGTCGAGGTAGATGTACGTGCAGCTCGGCGCATCGAACCCGGTCAGCAGCTTGCTGACAACGATGAGCAGCTTCATGTTCGCCGGCTCCTCGATGAAGCGGCGCTTGGCTTCGTCTTCGTATTGCTTGGTGGTTTGCCCCTTCCTGAGGACGTGCTGAGCGTAGGTGTCGAACTTGTAGCGCTCGTCGCTGTTCGAGGGCTCGCGGGAGATCGCGTTGTGGCTCGGCTCGTAAGACGTGATGATCCCGCAGTACGGGCCGAAGCTCGTGTTCTGCAGCAGACGGTAATAGTGGCAGGCGTCGTAGATCGAGGCGGCGACGAGGATGGCGGTGCCCCGGTCGTTGTTGAGCCTCGGCTTGAGGTTGAAGTCCTCGATGATGTCGGCGATGATGCGTTGCTTGCGCTCGCCGGCGCTCATCAGCTCCTCCATCGTCGCCCAGCGCTTGCGCAGCACGGCCTTCTGGAAGCTGTTCAGGTTTTTGGTTTTATGCTCGAACCATTTGTCGATGGCGGCCTGGGACGTGAGCCGCTGCGGCACGTCGCGGGCTTCGTACTTGAGGTCGAGAATGACGCCGTCGGCCACCCCCTCATGGAACTTGTAGGTGTGGATGTAGGTGCCGAAGACATCCCGTGTCATCAGCTTGTCCTTGCGCAGGAGCGGCGTGCCGGTGAAGCCGATGAAGATTGCGCCCTCCATCCAGCGCTTCATCTGCTTGTTCATGTCGCCGCCCTGGGTGCGGTGGCATTCGTCCACGAATACGTAAAAACGGCCGGATATCGGCGGCCTGCCGCCTTCGAGAGCTTCTACTATCCCCTGATACACGTTCTCACTCTGCTTCTTGGTACCGAACTTGTGGATAAGGGCACAAAGCAAGCGAGGGCTGGCTGTGGCCAGTTTCGCCACGAACTCGTCTCGCGAGATGATGCGCGGGGATGGCGACTCGGGGCCGATGACGCCGGCATTCTTCATCACACCTTCGATTTGCTTGTCCAACTCGTCGCGGTCGGTGATGACGAGGATGCGGGCGTCAGGGTCGTGTTCCAGCAGCCACTTGGCGATCAGCACCATGACGATGCTCTTGCCGCTCCCCTGGGTGTGCCAGATGACACCACCTTCCCGTTGGCGGATGCGCGCCTGGGCGGCCTTCACGGCGAAGAACTGGTGCGGCCGCGGTACCTTCTTCTGGCCGGCGTCGAAGATGATGAAGTTGCGGATCAAATCGAGCAGCCGCGCCTTGTTGCACATCTGGACCAACGGCCGGTCGAGCAGCGCTCCGGCGACCGGCGGCGAGCCGGCCGCCTCGGGAGCCTCGTCTTTCCATTGCACGAAGAACTGTTCCGGCGTACCGGTGGTGCCGTAGCGGAGCCCCTGCGAGTCGCTGCCGGCGAATACATGCTGCACGGTGCTGAAGAAGTCCTTGTTGAAGATCTCTTCCTGGTTGGTAATGAGCTGGCGCACGCCGTCGCCAATCTCCACCGAGCTGCGCTTCAGCTCGATCACCGCGACGGCGATGCCGTTGAGATAGAGCACAATGTCCGGCCGGCGCTCGTAGCCTCCCTTCAGCGTCACCTCTTCGGCCAGCGCGAAGTCGTTTTTCTCCGGGTGCTCCCAGTCGATCAGGTGCACCGTTTCGTGGGCCTGGCCCGCGGCGACTTGTACCGGCACGCCGTAGCGCAGGAGCTGGTAGGTGCGCAGGTTCGCTTGGTAGAGCGTGATGCCCGTCGAGTCGGCGGCGGTCTCGAGCTTCTGGAGGGTGGCGGAGATGTGGGCGCCGGAGTAGCCACGGGCCGACAGGTTGTCGCGGAGTAGCGTCGTCTCGATGGCGCGGTTGTTCTCCCGCTTGTTCCACTCACCGAGGTAGCGGTAGCCGAGGTTGTCGGGCCGCGCCGGGTCGGTGAATAGGTCGATGACGCGATTCTGCGTCTTGCGCTCGGAGCGCGGTTGCTCAGGCATGCACCACCTCCGGTTTGACCAACCGCGTCTTGCCGGTGAGTAGATCTTGCATCATCGCCTGCTTGAGATCGCGGGTCTTTTCGCGGCGGGCTTCCAGTGCCGTCAGCTCGGCGTCCATCTCTGTCAGCACCTCAGCAATGGCAGTTTGTTCGGCTTTGTCTGTGGGGTAGCGAATTGTGAGTTGGCGGAACTTGCCTTGAGTGATCACATAACGAACACCGCTGCCTTCGCACGTTCTTGCTGCTTGATCAAAGAAAGCCTTCGTCTTGAAAGCGTATGTGCGGAAATTCAGATCCCAATCCTCATCGAGACGAAGCCGCACGACATGATAGCTGTAACAGGCGTCGGGTATGTCCTCCATCGCAACGGCGGACACGGCAATGTCGAACGGCATCTCGGACGATGGTGTGAAGAAGACATCTCCTTTCCGCACGGCGCACTGTGCCGCTTGATCAACCGACGCACTGACAACGTGGTCGAGGTCTTTCGAGTAAATGAAATTGCGGCGGTAAACATCCATGTAGTTAACGAGCCGGACAGGCGGCTCGCCGGGGCGAATCTTCTTGTCCACGCCTGCTCCTGATATCTTTCCCAGCTTTCCGAGTTCTTTCGTCGCCCACTCCCCATGGTAGCCGGGGAGACGGGGCTGGCCGGTCAGGAGCTGCTGCATGGTGGCCTGTTTGAGGTCGCGCTTCTTGGAGATGAGCCGTTCTAGTCCACCCAACAGCGCATCCACATCGCTCAACGCCGAGGCGATCGCACGTTGTTCGGGGAGGGGAGGGATAGGCACATATATCCTTGTCCTCAGGTTGTCGTTGTACAGCCTCGCTACCGTGCCTCCGTGCGAGATCGCCCATTTCGTGACTTGATAACGGTGCCAGAGATATGCGTTCGTTGTCTTTGATTCATCGTTTTCGATCCATACGATGTTGCTGTCTTGGAAGTAAGCAGGCGCTCCGTCGTAAACCACCGCTCTTCCGATCGTTCCCGCTGCCGAAATCAACACGTCGCCTTTTTTTGGAAACGAGTACTTTCGCTTGAACTCTTCGAATAGGGCACGACTGATAAAAGCATCCGCAACACCACCGAAGGTGCCGATCTTGTAGAACGGAACGTCCCCATGTTCTCGCGTCTGGTACTTCAGTACCCGCTTGCACATGCGGACCTCGCCGATCTCCCCCAGCGTTTTCACCTCCCAGTCCTCGGGGATAACCCCAACCTCTGTCTGCATGTATCCCCGACTTACTTCCATACCGCCCCCATTTTCCTCAGGTGCTCCGCGACTCGGGTGGCGAGCGTCTCCACTTCCTCCGTCAGCCTCGGCAGCGGCGTGGCGTAGCGCTCTGCCAGTTGGCGGATGCGGCCGGTGAGGTTCTGCGACACTCGATCGAGCTCGCCCTGCACAGCGGCTAACAGATGGGCCATCCACTTATCGTCCACCACTAGAGTCTTGATCTCGGCCTCGGTGAGTTGGGAATACTTGGCGTAAGCGAGTCCGTCGAGCGCGGCGTCCTGGTCCTTCACCGCGCGCTTGAGCGTGGTCTCTTGCTCTGCCAGTTCCAGCCAGCGCTTGAGCACGGCGATCTCGTCATTTGCCTCTTTGTCGCCCTTGATCTCCTTGAGCCGGGCATTGACCTCGGCCTTGGCGATTTTGTCCAGCGCACCGAGATAGCCTTCCTCGCCCCCGTGCTCCTCCTCCACCTCGGCGAGACTGGCGGTCGCGGTTTCCAGTTTGGTCTGCTTGGCCTCGATGGCGGCCTGCTCCGCGGCGAAGTAGCGTGCGACGATGAGCGCTTTGGGGATGATGTCGCAGGCCCAGCCCTTGTCTTTGCTCTTGCCCTTCTTGTCGGTTTCGACGATGCGCGTCGGCACAGCGACCCAGCCTTCGGCGGCGATCAAGTAACAGTCATCCTGCATCGTCTCGGACCAGTAGTCCATGAGGTGCTGGTAGATGTCATAGGCATCGATGAGCGGCGCTAGGCGGAACGCGGCAAGCAAGTCTTCGGCGATGGTCTCGATCAGGGCTTTGGGGTGGCCTTCCTTGCCAAAACCAGTGAGGCGTGGCGTCGTGGCCTTGCGCCAATCGGAGAAGACTTTCGTAGCCTTCTGCTGAAAGGCGGTGAACTCGGCGTGGCCAAATATGGCGGACTTCACCCCGGTGAGCGCCGGCTTCAGACGCGCGTAGCCGGGGCGGCTCCCCGTCTTGTCGAATGCCTCGAACAGCTCGCCGCGCACGCCGGGGAGCACCTGCCAGTACGCGCCGAGCGCGTCCAGATCGCGCTCCGGAATGCCGCCGCGCAGGTGGCCGTCGATGTCCTGAAGGTCCTCGGGCTCGGTGCTGTCGATGTAGCGCGGCAGGTTGAGGTTGAAGTCGTTCTTCGGGTCGGCAATCTCGTCCAGCGGCACCATGCGGGCATACCGGGTGACGTCGACCTCCCGCTTGAACGTGTCGACGATCTTGTGGATGTCCTGCTCGCGCAGCCGGTTCTTGGCGCCGTCCTTCCGGAACCCCTTGGAGGCGTCGATCATGAACACGCCCTTGCGCCCGGCGGCGTTCTCTTTGTCGAGCACCACGATGCAGGCGGGGATGCCGGTGCCGTAAAAGAGGTTGGCGGGCAGGCCGATGATTCCCTTCAGGTAACCGGAACGAACGAGCTGCTGGCGGATGACGGCCTCGGCGCCACCGCGGAACAGCACCCCATGGGGCAGGATGCAGGCGCCTTTGCCCGTGCTCTTCATCGAGCGGATGATGTGCAGCAAGTAGGCGTAATCACCCTGCTTGGCGGGTGGTTCGCCCCAGGCGAAACGCTGGAAGGGGTCCTTTGACGGAGTGAGTCCCGTCGTCCAGGTCTTGTCAGAAAATGGCGGATTGGCAACGACATAGTCGTAGGTGCGGAGTTGCTCGCCGTCTTTGAACTTGGGTGCGGCCAACGTATTGCCCGATAAAATGTTTGCTGTCGGGAAGTCATGCAGAATCATGTTCATGCGGGCCAAGCCGGCCGTGCTTACGTCTTTTTCCTGCCCCTCAAGCGTGATTTGGTTGCCCGCCTCTGCAGCCACCTTGAGGAGCAAAGAGCCTGATCCACAGGTCGGGTCATAAGCAGTGGTGGCCGCCTTAGTGTTCTTCGGGGAGATCCCGATCACCTTGGCGATGACGCGGCTGACTTCCGCCGGTGTGTAAAACTGCCCCTTGCTCTTGCCGCTCTCGGTGGCGAAGTACCGCATCAGGTACTCGTAGGCATCGCCCAGGATGTCGTCATGCTCGGCGCGGTTCTGCGAAAAATCGAGCTGGGGATTGGCGAAAATATTGATCAAGCTGGTCAGCCGGTCGACCATCTCCTTGCCCTGGCCTAGCTTGTTCGGATCGTTGAAGTCGGGGAAGTCGCTACGGGCCAACCGGTCATTGGCCTGCACAAGCGGCGCGATGACCTGGGTGTTGATCTTGTCGCCGATGTCGCTCTTGCCGCGCAGATCAAGCATGTCCTTGAAGCTCGCGCCCTTGGGGATCGTCACCGGCGGAGCGAAGTCGGTGCTGTTGCCGTACTTGTCGGTGACGTACTTGATGAACAGCAGGAACAGGACGTAGTCCTTGTACTGGCTGGCGTCCATGCCCCCGCGCAGCTCGTCGCACGAGGCCCATATGGAGGAGTAGATCTGGGATTTCTTCAAAGCCATGTTATATATTTTTCCTTGATCAGTTTTCTTACTAGGCAGGCATCTATTTTACATTCGATTAACATTCATTCGGTTACAACAATTTGTGGCCTAACGTGTGTCATACTCGTGGGTAAATCCTGCGGCTGCAGAACCAATCTCCACATCCAGACGAAAGACCAAGTCATCGGCCAGTTGGGCGGGGATGGGGAGGCGGGCGGCGAGGCGGTCGGTGGTGCGCAGGTCCAGCTTGTACTTCTCGCCCATCACCACCTTGAACCAACGCTCGCGGTCCAGGACCACGCGGAACTGCTTCTCGTCCTGGGTCTCGGCGATGAACGGCAGGTAGACGTGGATGGAGCGCCCGCAGAGCTCCGCCTTGGCGCCGATGCGGTCCACCCGCCCCGTGCGCTGCTCCAGGGTGCTGGGATTCCAGCTCAGGTCGTGATGGATGACGTTGCGGCAGTTCAGGTGGAGGTCCACCCCCTCGGCCATGACGCTGCTCGCCACGAGAACCTCGGGGTAGAACGGGGTGTTGAACGCCAGCATGAGCCGCTGCCGCGTGTCGGACGCGGTGCCGCCGTTGACGAGGCGCACGTTGGGGAGCAGCCGCTCCCGCGGCGCCCCCTGGAGCTCGTCGTCGGAGTAGGCGGCGTCGATGTCTTGCCCGGCGTGGGAGCCGGTCTGCACCCGGGCCAGCGCGTCGAGATACGCCTGGCGCTCGTCCGCGCCGCACCGCTCGGCGAGGAAGACCAGGAAATGCGCCAGGAGCCGCTCCAGGGTCAGGCCCGACAGATCCTCCGCCTCGAACGCCTGAGCCATGTCGGCCTCGGTGAGCCGGCCGGGACGCAGGGGGAAGAACCGCACCAGGAACGACGGCGTCCGCACGTTGCGGCGGACGATTTCCTCGATTTGGCCCGCGTGGTCCTGAAGGACCGGATGGCGGCTCACCCACCCCTGCACCCGGCGGCGGCACTCGCGCCGCAGGGGCGAGTCCTCGTCGAAGAACCGCTCGCCAATGCGCTCCAGCTCCTCCATGACCTGGGACTCGGCGCAGCGCAACCGGGCGGCGGCCGCGCGCCGGATCTCGGCGGCGATGGCCTCGGAGATCCGCTGGCGCAGGGCCCGCCCCGTGGCCACGAAGTGGCAGAAGACCACCGTCTTCTCTCCCCGGAGCCACACGTGCAGCACCCGGCTGACGGTGGCCGCGATCTTGGGATGGCGGGCGGCCCGTCGGACGGCCCCCTCGGCCACGAGCCCCTCCAGCTGGTCCAGGTACCAGGCGGCCGAGGCCGGCTGGGCGTCGAGGTCGATGGGGTCGTCGTCCGCATCGGACAGACCCCCAGCGCCGCCCCCGCCGGACTGGCCGTGGGCGCGGCGCGTGTGCAGAAACGCCTCGTAGCTCGACGCCAGGCCCTCGGCGAAAACCGGCCGGGCGTCGGGCGCCTGGGCCGCCGCCCGCGCCGCCAGGAGGAACGGGAGGAGGGCCCCCGAGTCCAGTTCCAGCCCCCGGGTGTCGTGGTCGGACAGGGGCACCTCGGGGTCGGCCCCGGCGGTGATCTGCCGGCGGCTCACTGAGTCGTGGGGCGGAGGCAACCGGCGGGGCCGGAGATGCCGGATCACCCAGGGGCGCAGCACCGTTTCCGCTGCGCGGAGCCGGTCGCGCGCCCGCTCGAAGCAGCGGATCACCTCGGCCGCGGCGGGGCTCAGGCCGTCGCCGGCGGCGGCCGCCGGCCACCATTCGGCCACGTCCGCATAGAGCCGGCCGGACACCGCCAGGTCCTCGGGGCGCAGGCGGCCCCAGGCCGAGTCGAGCGTCAGGGCCGCCTCCTGGCCGGCGTCGAGGGCGTCGCGGAGCGCCTCGATGGTCCGGGCGAACGCGGCCCGATCCCTCGCCGGGGCCGCCGTCCCGGACCAGGCGACGCCGGCAAACCGCTCCAGGACGGAGCAGAGCTCGGCGTGACCCAGCTGGAACGGGGTGGCGGTGAGGAAGAGCATGCGGTGGAACACGCCGGCCAGCGCACCGCGGGTGAGCTCGTGGGAGTCCTGGCTCGCGTCCTCGTCCTGGAAGAGCGAGGCCAGCCGCGTGCGGGCGTTCTTCAGGTGATGGGCTTCGTCGAGGATCAGGAGCGGCAGGCGCAATTTCATGCGGCCCAGGCAGACCCGCCAGGTTTCCCGCAGCTGGTCGTTGATCACCTTGCGGGCATGGTCGAGGTGCCACTCAAAGTGCTTCGTGTGGCGCACGGGGAGCTGTCTCAGGCACTCATAAAGCCGGTCGGTTTCCAGCTCGGGCAGGATATCCAGAATCGACGCGGGCACGGGATCGTCGTCGGTTTCGGGATCCCGGTCGCCCTCGGGATCGACTTCCCAGCAGTGCAGTACCTGGAGCCAGTCCTCCGGCGGATGGCGAAGCAGATCCTCCCAGACACCGTCCCGGCCGCGTTCGGCCCATTTCATCCAGAGCAGATTTCCGGCGCAGCGAATCACGGCGCGCCGGGTGACCGCGACGTTCTTGCGATTTTTCAGCGCCCGCTGGATGAGGGCCAGCTTGATCCATCCATCGGACAGGCCCCGGTGCAGAGCGCCGTGGGTGACGAAGAGGACCGACTTGCGGCGCTCCAGCGGGTCGTCCAGGAGTTTCAGAAACTGCTCGGCCCGGCCGGCGGTGCCGAAGCGGACCCGCTCGCGGAGCGCGGCCGGCAGGCACCGCTCGGCGAAGAGGGCGGCGTCGCGGGGCCACTTCTCCCGGAGCGACGGGGGCACCATGACCACCACGGGGCGGCGGAGCTTGTCAGCGAGCGAGACCGAGACCGCCACGGCCAGCGAGACGAAGGTCTTGCCCATGCCCACCTCGTCGGCCAGGATCAGGCCGGGCTGGGTGGCCAGGCGGTGGAGGATCTCCGCCGCGGTGCGGGTCTGGCGCGCGGCGTCGTCGGCGCCGATGCGCCCCTCGACGTGCAGATTGATCTCGGGGCAGAGGGGGTAGTTGAAACTCATGGGCGCACCGCCTGCAGCACCGCCCGGACGTAGGCCGGCAGGTGGTCGATGGAGGGGTTCGGCCGACTCTTCAGCTCCCTGAGGATGCCATCCAGCACCTCCCGGATGGCCGCCTGCACGCGCGCCAGCGGCAAGGCCCCGGCGACCGCCGCCGGCTGGCAGCGGGACAGCTCCAACGACAGTTCGCAGAGTAGGAACACCCGCTCCCCTTCCCCGCAGGCCTCGCGCAGGATGGAGTCGCGCACCGCGGCCACGCCCACCGGGCCGTGCAGCCGCCACGCCAAGCTTTCTTCGGTAAAGGCGGGGCGTTCGAGGCGCTCGCGCAGGGCGGTGAGCGCCAGACCCACCCGGCGGGTGCGCTGGAGGAGGAATCGGCTGGAATCCACGCGCCGGAGCGGGTCGAGGAACCGGACCGGGTCGCCAGCGCCGCCGCCGACCGCCCGGCGCCGCAGGTACTCCTGCAGGACCACGTGGAGCGGCCGCGAGGCGGTGAGGATCTGGATGAGCACGTCGAGGGACAGGTCGCGGAGCACGTCGGGGGGCGGCAGGTCGGCCATGGCGCGGACCTGCACGGGCCACCATGCCCGGGTGGGCGCTTCGGGCCAAGCCACCCACAGGCCCGACGGAGGCCGCGGCGCCGTCCATTCCAGGCAACAGACGCCGCCTGCCGCGGGGACGAGCCGGTCGTCGGCCGCCAGCAGGATCTGCTGGTCCTCGTCGGCGATGCGCCAGCCGGCCGGGGCGTCGGGTCCGATGGCGAGAAGCAGCCGCCCGCCGTCGGCGGCGCATTCGAAGACCGCATCGCCGAAGCCGGCGGGGAGCGGCACGAGCGCGGCGTCGGCTTCCGGCTCGGCACCCCCCTGGAGTTGCCAGCGGACGTGCGCCGGGTCCACCCGATCGGCGGCCGGGAAGGCCGCCAGGACCTTCCGGCGGCTCTCCGCGCGGGCGCGGCGTCCGGAGAGATAGACGAGGTTGGCCTCGATATTGGCCCGACCCGGATCGAGGCCGAGGCCGGCGGTGGTGAAGTTGCTGGAACCGATGCAATAGGCGAAGGCCTCGGCGTTCTGCAGGAGGAAGCCCTTGGCGTGGAACGGCCGATCGGCCTCGGTTCGCAAGCGCCAGACGGATGCCGCCACCTCGCGCCGCCCGGCCGGGACGCCCTCGATCAGGCTCGCGGGGGCCTGGAGGAACACGTCGCTCTCGCCGGGGATGTCCTCGCCCGGCACGAGGTACCGCACCGCCGCCGCCCCGCGCTGGCGAAGGACCTGCCACACCGCCTGGGCGGGCCGGTTGGGGCCGTCGCCGCTGTCGAAGAACGGGCTGAACACGCGGGCCTCGTCGGGCGGGCTGCTGCCGGGCCAGACTCGGCCCAGCTGCTGGAACAGGCTGGGCCTTCCGGGGCCCATGAACAGGAAGGCGGGCCGCGTCTCCGCGTAGCGGGGATCGATGTCGGGGATTCCCCAGCTGGTGATGCTGGCCTCCACCCGCTCCAGCAGGGCCAGCTGCCGCCCCAGCGCCGGCGCCGGCGCGCCTCCGCCCCGGCGGGTGAAGGGCGCCAGGAAGCGGAAGAAGCTCACGGCTTCCCGGAGGCTGGCGCTCGACGCCGGGGCAGCCTCCGGCATCCAGTCAAGGACGCCGAAGACCTCCTGGTTCCGGCGATACCCGTCGGGCGTCAGGTTGGCCGAAGCCACCACGAGCCGCAGACAGCGGGCCCAGCACAGCAGGCTGACCTTGGCATGCAGGAAATGGCCGGGAACGCGGGCCGGCAGGAGGTCCCAGCGGAGACTGCGCGATCCGGCGCAGTGCGCGCCGTCCACGATGGCGATGGCGCCGGCGAGCTGGGCCAGCTTTTCCTCCCGCTCCAGGATGTAGGCGGGCCCGTCATCGTCGGGATCGGAGGAAAGGCCCAGAAAGCGGCCCAGGCACTCCTCCTCGAAGAACACGGCGTCGAAGGTGAACGAGGTGGCGGCGCACCCCACCGGCTCGCCTGCGCCAGGCGGCGGCGTCCAGGCGTCCAGGAGCCGTCCGAACCCTTGCCGCACTTCGCTCAACCGCTTGGCCATCAGGTCACCTTCCCCAGATCCATGGCGAACTGCCACAGCGCCGCCGTGCGGTACGTGTGGGCGTAGGCGTCCGGGTCGCCGTCCGCCGTGTCGCGTCGATACAGGGGCCGCAGGAGATATTCGCCGGAATCGATCAGCATCCACGGCTCCCGGCCTGCCGGCGGCTTCTGCCGCTGGACGCGGGTGTGGTGCTCCAAGAGGGCACGGATCCAGGCAGCGGGCGCCGCCCGCTCGGCGAGGGCGCCGAACCGCTCCTGGAACGGAATGGTCAGTCCATAGTCCGCCAGGCGATCCACCAGGCGGCTGAACTGCCCGGGAGTTTCACGCACCGCCTGCTGGACGAGCGGCGAGGCGGTGAGCGCGTCCGCCCGGACCTTCCGCGCCGCCCGGGTCATCTGCACCAGGCAGTCATCGAACGCATTCTGGAGCATCCGGGCGAAGGTCTCATAGGCCAGGATGGTGTCCACCAGGCGCCGGACGTCCGGCGTGGCGGTCGCGGCGATCTTCCGGTGGACGCGGCGCTCCCGCAGCTCCCACGGCTCCTCCCGGGCGACGGCGTCGCGCCCGGCGGGTGACACCAGAAAATCGATCACCGCCCGGCGGTGCCCGTCGTCCGACTGACGCAACAGGTCCCAGAGGAATTGTCGCTCCCGGGGGCCGGGTTCGCCGGAACTCAGGTGATCGCCGAAGAAGGCCCAGCCCTTCCAGGTCGGCGCGCGCGCCGAGGCGCCCGCGCGCAGCCCGTCGTCGACGGCCTGGGCCAACTCCCGGCGCCAGCCGGCGCCGGCGCGCGCGTCCGCGTGGGCGGCGTCGGGGCTCCAGAAGCCGGCCAGCCCTTGCTCCCGCGACCAGATGGTCAGGAGCTCGAATCCGGCCTCGCCCAGCCGGCCGGCCTGCTCGATCCCCAGCTGCCGGGTCAGCACCCGGTAGACCCCGTGGAAGCCGAAGATCGACGGTGTTTTCAGATACCGGCTGGCCGAGACGGGGACGCCGTCGCGGATGGCGGACTCGACCTTGGCGCTCCCCGGGAGTCCCGTGCGGCGGGATTTGTCCAGGGTGCGCACCAGCCCCTCGACGACGTACCACTCGAAGACCTGCCACGGCGGGGTGATCCCGTCCGCCGCGACGTCGTCGTCGCCGTGATGGCTGCAGACCGCCAGCGAGACGGCCGTGGCGGTGAGGAAGCGCGGATGGCGCTGCCGCTCGCGCACGCCGGGGACCAGCCGCGTAGCCAGCGCTTCGGCAATGGTGTAGGTACCCAGCGGATCGATGGAGCCTTCACTCGAATCCCTCAGGTCCATTTCCGACAACAACGGAGCCAGGATCATGATCGGTTTTACATCCCCTTGCTTAACCTCGAGTGGTCAATGTGATCTTCCCCGGATTCGGATCACGTATTGATACGTTGCAGGTTTTAGGTTCGCAGGTCTGGGGAAGGTTGATAGTTGATTGTTGATGGTTGATCGGAAAATCGGTTTGAAAGTTCGCAAGTTTGAAGGTTCAAAGGTTCGCGGACCGTTGGGAGTTGAGAGTTGAGGGTTGAGAGTTGAGAGTGCAGAGAGAGATCCGGACGATGACGTGGAAGCGGGATGAATGGCGATGACGAGCATGCGCCCCCCTGGTGAGTCCTCTCTGATGGCGTTGCCAAGACGCGTCCCATGATAGACCGGCGGGGGGCGGGAGGGCAAGGGGAAATCGGGGGGAGAGTGATCCAGCTCACAGGCGGGATTCACCACAGAGGACACAGAGGGCGCGGAGGGGAGAGAGGCACGCGAAGGCGCGAAGACGCAAAGAAGACTTTTATGGTCAATGGAAAGACGAGGAGCGGCGGGGGGGCGCCACGGGGGGCGTTGCTGAGTTGTTCAGACGTGCCGCTTTAGGGGGTGAACCGGCGAGACGGCGAGGGGGCGAGCCGGCGAGGGGGCGGGTGGGGGCGCCACGGGGGGCGCTGCTGAGTCGTTCAGGCGTGCCGCTTTAGGGGGTGAAACGGCGAGGGGGCGAGGCGGCGAAACGGCGGGGGACATTCACCACAAAGGCACGAAGGGCACAAAGGAATCTTTTCATTTTTCATTGGGCAGAGGGGGATGGTGAATAGGTGAATGGGTGAATCGAGAACGTTCGCAGGTTCCAGGTTCGGATACTGTTGATAGTTGATAGTTGATGGTTGATCGTTGATGGTTGATCGTCGGGAACGAAACCCGGGACCCGAACCCCGGGACCCGATGTCCGATTACGAGCACGAGTACACTTGCATTCAAAATATCCGGAGAGGAAACGGGCGGAGGCGGATATTTGTGACGAGGTTGGCAGAAATCGGGGGAGACGGGTTGTATAATTACACCGCAATTATTTTCCCATCGAGGTGGCATGATGAGGCGAGGGATTCATCTGCTCATTGGAATCTGCATTGGGCTGGCGATGATGGCCGGCGGGGCGGCAACAGGCGCCGGGACAGGCTGGACGGCCGGAACGGACCGGCCCGCGGACAACTCGCCGGCGGCGGCCGAAGGAGTCTCCGCCGGGGCGCCGGTCGCACACCCCGGGACGGCGAAGAGCGCCGGCGGGGGAGCCGAGGAAGAACTGATCGCGGCGGAGGACTACATCATCGCCGACTTCGAGCCCACCGAGATCTGCGTGGACCACTACCTGACCCGCGCCGACGGCTGGTCGCCCATCGAGGTGCGCGTGGCGGAGCTGGACTTCACCCTCTGGATGGACGCCCGCGGCTGGGTGCACGAGTACCGCCAGACGGCGGCGCCCTACAACCGGCTCTTCCGGCTGGACCTGGAGCGTGAGGTGCTGGAGCGGGACGGGCGGGCGATGAAGCTCGCGGTGCGCGAGGACAGCGACGTACGCCTGCGCCTCCGCCTGGCCGGAGCCGAGGCCGGCGCGCGGATCCACGTCAACTGGAGCGCCCAGTCGGGCCGGGTGACCCTGTTCGAGGGGGCGCTCACGCTGGGCTACTTCTACCCCCGGCCCGTCATGGACAAGTCGACGTCCGCGGTCACGGAGTTCGACGTGCTGGGCCGCCCGGCCGCGCTGGGCCAGCGGTACATCGCCGACCGCGCCCGCGGCGAGCTGCGCGTCACCCCCAACCGCCGCTGCCCCGACCGGACCGAGCGGCTGCTGGCGTGGCGCCCCGACCGGCGGAAAGCACCCCCGCGCCCGGAGGAGCGCTTCCGCCGCGCCGGCCGGCAGGCCGACGCCCCGAACGCCGCCGACTGCGGCGTGTCGGCGGAGGAGCGGGCGGCGCTCATCGCCCTCTACCTGGCCACGGGGGGCGACAACTGGACGGACCACTCCGGCTGGCGCAAAGAGAGTGACCCCACCGAATTCAGCGTTCCGGGGACGGAGTGCTATTGGGCGGGCGTCTGGGCGGTCGGCGGCCATGTGGGGATGCTGCTGCTGTTCTCTAACAACCTGACGGGGAGCCTGCCACCGGAGATCGGATATTTCCCTCAACTGGAGGTGCTGGAGCTCGACGGCAACCCGGGCCTGACGGGGCCTCTCCCGTCCACCCTCGGCAACCTGGGCAGCCTGGAACACCTCAGCGTCTCGTGGAACGACGGACTGACGGGATCGCTCCCGAGCTCGCTGGGGCAGCTCGGCAACCTGATCCGGCTCTACGCCAGTTCCACGAGCCTGTCGGGACCGATCCCGCCGGAGCTGGGCGACCTGCCGCAACTGGACCAGCTCTCGCTGGGCTACAGCCAGTTCTCGGGAGCCATCCCCCCGGAGATCGGCAACATCCCCACGCTGCGGGACCTCAGCCTGAGCGGCAACCACCTCACGGGCGAGATCCCGGGGGAGATCGGCCAGTCCATTTTTCTCGAGACAGTGGGGTTGAACTCCAACCAGCTCGATGGCGCGCTCGACAGATTGGTTGAAACGATGAGTCGAATCGACCGGGAATTACCCCGGGTGGACATAGCCGCCGTTCGGAACCTGCTCGAGGGCTCACTGCCCGATAGCACCGCCGAAGTACAGAAGTTGAGCGGATTGTACCTGGACCACAATCAACTGTCCGGAGAGCTGCCCGCCAACCTGGGCGAGGCGGTTTCCATGCGGGTGTTCACCATCGGCAACAACCTGCTGGAGGGGCGGATCCCCGGCTCCATCGGCGGCATGGCGGGGCTGGAGGTGCTGTCGCTGGAGAGCAACCACGGCCTGTTCGGCGGACTGCCCCAGAGCTTCTTCGACCTGCCGCTGCAGGACCTGTCCCTGGCGTTCAACCCGGAGTTGTGCAACAGCAATTCCTGCTGCGAGGTGGTGGACGGCCACCGGTTCATTCCCGCCTGCTTCTACGAGACCCAGACGTTTCATGCGTGCTGCCCGGATCCGGCGTTTGAAACCGCTGCCGACTTTTTCCTGACCACCCGATTGTCCAAGCTGGACGAGGAGCTGACCCGTTTGAACATGGCTGAAACGGGGGTGGGGGACGGAATCGGCCAGTGGCTGGGCAACCTGAACGGCACGGCGGATGAGGCGCCGCCCCAGGCGATGGAGCGCTGGCAGAAGATGCAGGAGCTGATCGTGAATTTAAACCGCATCAAGTGTGAGATGGACATGGAGATCATCCGCAACATGCGGACCAAGAAAAGCGCCGGGCTGCGGCGGCTGGACCTGGACAGCAACGCCTTCTGGGGCGAGATGCCGCCGGAGATCGTCCAGCACGCCGGGCTGGAGCAGCTCGGCGTCTACTACAACGGCATCTACACGGACCGGCCCGACGTGGCCGCCTTCCTGAGCACCCTGTCGCCCTACTGGGAATGGTTCCAGAATCCGCCGCCGACGGGCGTCCAGGCACACCCCCATGGGCCGGAGTCGGTGATCGTCTCGTGGGAACCGGTGCTCGTCGGCGGGGGCATGGCGAACGGCGGGTACAACGTCTACTTCGGCGAGCTCGGCGCCGGCGCGCTGGAGCTGTACGGCTCCACCGCCGACAAGACCGTGACCTCCCACGTGGTGTACGGCCTGGACCCGGCGCGGACCTACTGCTTCGCCGTGCAGACCTGGACCGCCCCCCACGACCACAACGCCAACCTGCTGGAAAGCCCGCTGAGCGCCGTGGTGACGGCGATGCCCGGGCTGGACGACGTGCTGGTCACGGGTCAGGTGACCGCGGCGGCCGGCTACGGCGTCCCCGACGTGCTGGTGGAGTTCGCCGGGACACCGGCGGATTTCTACACCCTGACCGACTGGCACGGCGTCTTCCACCAGAGCCTGCCGCTGGGCTGGCAGGGGGTGGTGACGCCGGTGGCCGCCAACTGGACCTTCGCGCCGGAGGCGCTGGCGTTGGCGGCCACGGGGCCCGACCTGCCGGACCAGGATTTCCAGGCCACGGCCCGCCTCGACGCGCCGCCCGTGGGGGATATCGATGGCGACTATTTCCTCACGGCGAAGGATCTGGTCATCTTCCGCCACGTGCCGTCGGGAAACACGGTGTACGCCTCGGCCGCGGCGGCGGACCTGGACGGCGATGGCGTGGTCAGCCGGCAGGACATCCCGCTGCTGGGGCAGAAGATCGCCGGGAACCGGTAGGCGGGGGCGCCGCAACGATACGTTGAGGAGAGTAGTTCAGGCGTCCCGCCTGAGGGGGCGAGCCGGCGAAACGGCGGGTGGGGCGCCACGGGGGCGCTGCTGAGTTGTTCAGGCGTGCCGCTTTAGGGGGTGAACCGGCGGGGGGGCGAGCCGGCGAAACGGCGGGGGACATTCACCACAAAGGCACGAAGGGCACAAAGGAATCTTTTTATTTTTCATTGGGCAGAGGGGGATGGTGAATAGGTGAATGGGTGAATGGGTGAATCGAGAACGTTCGCAGGTTCCAGGTTCGGATACTGTTGATAGTTGATGGTTGATCGTTGATGGGCGGATTCCATTTGTTCCAGGTTCGCAAGTTCGAAAGTTCGCAAACAGTTGATGGTTGATGGTTGATCGTCGGGAACGAATCCCGGTATCCGAACCGCGAGACCCCAGGTCCTAGAACCGAGGTCCTAGAACCGAGGACCCAGAATCTAGGTCCCAGGTCCGATCACGAGCACGATTACGATGACGAATTTCGATGACGAATTACGAGCACGAAATCCGATGACCGATTTCCGATGTCCGAAGTCCGATGTCCGAAGTCCGATGTCCGGCGATTAACCACAGAGGCACGAAGGACACAAAGGATCACTTTTTCTTTTCGGGATAAACCGTATCCACCAGCTTGCCGGATTCCCAGATTTCGGTGCGCGATAGCGAGCCGTCGATCCACCACTCGGGGAACTGGCCGTCGGGGACGCCGTCCTTGTAGCGCCCCTTGCCGGCGACGCCGCCCGACTCGTGGTACACCGTGAACGCGCCGTCCAGCTTGCCGTACTTGTAGT
>Ga0209604_1001074_pt1 | contig 23046 bp, 22 predicted proteins | sample AD_UKC097_MetaG_FD_184405 | JGI IMG/M metagenome (GOLD analysis project Ga0209604, IMG submission 184405) | Active sludge microbial communities of municipal wastewater-treating anaerobic digesters from USA - AD_UKC097_MetaG (SPAdes) (version 2) | ecosystem: Engineered > Bioreactor > Anaerobic >... | reverse complement strand
CCCATCATTAACATAACTAAAAGAATCTATTTGATAGCGGTCTTTTATCATTTTCAGCAGGTACTCCAACGAGAAAACCCGATGGGCATTAAATTCTATTCTCTGTTTGCCGATCGGTACAGAAAAATACAATTTCCCGTTTTTTATTAGAAGATTGTGAATGTTGTGCCACCCCTTTTCATGCCCCTGATAATCAATTTTGTCACCATAACGTCCAAGGCCAAAGTGTTCAAGGGCATGAAGGCATGATATAGAATCGCAATAATCAGGCAGGTTCAATTGAGGATCCATCATATCAACTTGTTTAAAAACAATGTTGTCAATTCGGGTGGTTAATTTTCTGATGTCAAAAACTTCAATTTCTCTGAAGGAGGCTACATGAGAAACAAAGCCATCCACCCTGGACCCTATGTCTATGTGCTTTTTTGGTTTGTTTCTGAATATCTTGCTGGCGACAAGAAGGTCCTGATGAAAATAATGACCGGAAGCAGTGCCACTTTCCTGAAAACGTTCTTCAATGCAAGGATAAAATTTGCCGAAAGGAAAGTCGGCAGAATTGTTCAGGGTCTGCTTTTTAAGTTGACTGTAATCCCTTAATAAGGAGGGCATCGCCTTTAAAAGCCTTGATAGATTATTTCCTTTGACGATGATTCTGAATTGCACTGAACTTTCCTTTACATTTCTTTGTATGATTTTTGTTTGAATCTATAACATATTATAAAATAAATACAGGATGTTTTTTAGACCAATCATTCATTGACATACAAGGACAATTTTTCTATAGTCTTGAAAATGTAAAAGAAATCTTATTTACAAATTATATTGGATTGGACAGGGGAAAAGGGCACATCATGACAGCAAAAAGGGCGCTTATCACCGGCATTACTGGAATGGTTGGATCCCATCTGACGGATTTTCTGCTGGAAAAGACGGACTGGGATATTTACGGGATGTGTCGTTGGCGCAGTCCCCTGGATAACGTTGAGCATCTGCTTGATCGGGTTAATAAAATGGATCGCATATATTTTATCGATGGCGATTTATGTGATTATATCTCACTGCAAAATGCGGTTGATGAAAGCAGGCCTGATTATGTTTTTCATTTAGCAGCCCAGAGTTATCCCAAAACGAGTTTTACTGCACCGATTACCACGCTGGATACCAACATTCTGGGAACGGAACGATTACTTGAAGCATTAAGAAGATGCAAGGGGATTGACCCGGTTATTCATGTGTGTTCATCTTCAGAGGTTTTTGGACGCGTTCCACGGGAAAAGCTTCCGATCAACGAGTCCTGTTCATTTCATCCGGCATCCCCTTACGCAATCTCTAAAATCGGCACCGACTGTGTCGGCCGTTATCATGCCGAGGCTTACGGGCAAAAAATTGTTGTGACGCGCATGTTTACGCACACCGGACCCAGGCGCGGCGATGTTTTTGCCGAATCAACCTTTGCCAAGCAGATTGCGATGATTGAAGCAGGTTTGATCCCTCCCGTTGTCAAGACAGGGAATTTGAATTCGATGCGGACATGGGCCGATGTTCGTGATGCGGTGCGGGCCTATTATTTACTGGTTACGGTGAATCCCGTTCCCGGAGAATATTATAATATTGGCGGCGCCTATTCATGTACGGTGGGAGACATGTTAAAGCATCTGATATCGCTCTCCAGTCGAACCGATATTAATGTGGAAAGTGAGACCGGCAGGTTTCGCCCGCTGGATGCCGATCTTCAGGTGCCGGATACGTCCAAATTTAAAAATCATACCGGCTGGGAACCGCAAATTCCGTTTGAAAAAACCATGCAGGATCTGCTGGATTACTGGCGGGAACGGGTAAAGTCCGGAAAATTATTTTTGAATCGATAATCATGCCTAATATTGATGATCCACGACTAAAGCTTCCGCAATGCGATTTTTTACAGCCAGTAATTACTGTTCATGAAAATCCATGGTTTTCTGTAAAAAACAGAGGAGGTTATTTTACATTTGAAGACAATACGCCTCAAGTAATTATATTGCCAATAGTTGATAATAAGTCTTTTGTGATGGTTGAGATTCAACGGCCAGTTATAGCTGATAATACAATTGAATTGCCTGCAGGGGGAACCAATAAGAACGAGACTCCTATTTTTGCGGCGGCCCGTGAATTGTACGAAGAAACGGGCATATTAGTTTCCGACCTCCAAAGATTCCAAATACTGCCTCCTCTTGTTTATATGGTTCGTAACCCAATTCTGCCCTATATTTTTCAAGTTCACATCACAAAACAGGAGTATGATCTAAAAAGTGATCATGATGGAGAAATTTTATCAGTTGGGTGCTTTGAATTTGGGGAAGTTTTGGCCAAAATTTTAAGTGGGGAAATTCTGATTGGTCTTCAAATAGCAATAATTACAAGGTATTTAATGAATAACGCGGTCCATTCATTTTATTTGCTAAAGTAAGCGTCAAAGGCAATTTTAAAACTTAGATGGGGATTTAAATGGATTCCATTGAATGTTTGAAAAGTAAGGCTGTATGGGTGAAAAAGGAGCTTTTGAAGATACACAAAATTGCTCCAGGTATTCGTATTGCTTCATCTTTGTCATGCGTGGAAATATTAACCACTTTGTATTATGGGGGAATTATAAATTTTAATTCACAAAACATATTTTGGGAGCAAAGAGATAGATTTATTATCAGCAAGGCCCACGGGTCAGTTGCATTTTACCCAATTCTGGCGGATTTAGGTTTTTGGGGAATGGAGCAATTGGCATTGGTTGGGAAGCCGGGTGGTATACTAGCGGATATTCCGGATTGTTCTATACCAGGATATGAAACTGTTAATGGATCTCTTGGGCATGGCCTCGGAGTGGCATGTGGTATTGCTTTGGCACTAAAAAGAAAAAACAGAAAAGAAAAGGTTTTTGTTCTATCAGGGGATGGTGAGTTATTTGAGGGCTCTGTGTGGGAAGCCATTATGTTTGCGTCACATCACAAGCTAAATAATTTGATATTAATAATTGATAACAATAAGATATGTATGCTTGATTACTGCAAAAATATTATAAACTTTGAACCTGTTGAGGATAAATTTAAAGTTTTTGGTTGGCAGACAACGAGTGTGGATGGTCATAATATACCGGATTTGTATCATGCTTTAATTCATGAAAAAGGGAGTCGTATTGAAAAGCCAAAAGTAATTGTTGCCAACACTGTAAAGGGAAAAGGAGTACCCCGGCTGGAAAGTGATTCGCTTTGTCATATAAAATCTCTCTCAATCGAAGAAATTGATAAATTACTGATGGAGATGCATTGATGAGTACAAGAGTAATGAGAGATGTTTTTATTAAAGCGCTCTACGAAAGAATGTTAACAGATGATACCATTTTTTTTCTTTCTGCAGATTTTGGTGCGCCAGCGCTCGATAAGCTTAGGACCAAATTCTCAGATAGGTTTGTTAATGTCGGTATTGCTGAGCAAAACTTGATAAATGTTGCAACCGGATTGGCGCTCGAAGGCTTTACTGTTTATGTTTACGCTATTGCTCCTTTTTTATCAATGCGTGCTTATGAACAAATCAGAAATAGCGCCATCCTCGCGCAAATCAGAGGCATCAATATCAATCTTATTAGTGTTGGGGCAGGGCTAAGCTATGATGTAACGGGGCCAACGCATCATTGCTTGGAAGATAGTTGCATTATGACAGTATTGCCTAACTTTATAGTCTTTTCGCCGAGTGATCCTGTTTTGTCAGAGAAATTTGTTGACTATTCGCTAAAGCAAAGTGGACCAAAATATATAAGGATGGATGGCAAAGCCCAACCTGAATTATATACAGAAGGGCACATAATATCTTTTGAAGATGGCTTCACTGAACTTCGGAAAGGCACAGATGCCTGCATCATCTCAACCGGATATATGACACATCAAGCAATAAAAGTAGCAGAAAAATTGTCCCTGGACAATATCAAAGCAGGTATCATAGATGTTTATTTTTTAAAACCATTTAATGAAAAATTGCTAGTAAGATATTTAAAAAAATATAAGCACATCATTACTATGGAGGAAGCTTTTCTTAATAAAGGAGGCCTTGATACTCTTATAGAAAACGCCTGTTTTTCGAACAGGGTTTTTGTCGGTCTGACAAAACTGGGGTTTGGTGACAGGTATGTTTTTGATGTTGGTAACAGGGCAAATCTTTATAAAATGAACGAATTGGACATTGATAATATGATAAGTAAAATCAAAACAGATATTACTTCCAGATCAAAAAGTTAAAAAAGATAATGAATTAGATAATGTTTTGCATTACAAAGACAAATCCGGAACGTTGAACGCGACATTAAAGTAATTTTTTTATTTTATCACTTTATACATTAAAGAAAATATAAAAGATAAAAAAGCATGTTTTATAAAAACAAGAAAGTATTAGTGACAGGCGGGACAGGTTTTGTTGGGACTAATCTAGTTCAAGCATTGTTGGATGCTGGTGCTTTCGTCCGCATTCCTGTTCACCGGCGTTCTCCCGTGATAAATGATGATAGAATTGAAACGGTACGTGCCGACCTTAATCAACTGGAAGATTGCACATCTGTTATGAAAGGGATTGATTGCGTGTTTCATGCCGCGGGTGGTGTCGGTGCAGCAGGAGTAATGCCATCGTATCAACTCGATGGTATTGCGATGTCACTCACTCTTACATCCCGTGTTCTGCAGGGTGCATGGGAGGCTGGCGTGAAAAGATTCCTTCTTTTGAGTAGTTCAACTGTTTATCCGTCTTTCGACCATCCGGTCAAAGAAGATGAAGATTGGGCAGGGCCGCCGCACGCAACCTACCTGGGATATGGATGGATGAAGCGTTATCTGGAGAAACTCGCTGAATTCGTTGCCTCAAAATCTTGCCTCAAGATAGCTATTGTTCGCCCGACGGCTGTTTATGGACGATGGGATAATTTTGACCAGAAAACAAGTCATGTGATTCCTGCGCTCATCAGTAGAGCTTGTAAACGTGAAGATCCTTTCGTTGTCTGGGGTACGGGAAACGAGGTCAGAGATGTTCTTCATATTACTGACTTGGTGCGAGGATGTCTTCTTGCCCTCGAACATTACGCGATATGTGATCCTATAAACATCGGTTACGGCGAAGCTGTTACCGTCAAACAAATTACCGAAGCAGTTCTGAGGGCAGCACAGCATACTGAGGCAGATGTTGTTTTCGAAGCAAATAAGCCCACAACAATTCCATTCAGAGCAGTCGATATATCAAAGGCGAGGACCGTGCTTGGATTTATGCCGAGTTTATCTATTGATGAGGGTATGCAAGACACGGTAATGTGGTATAAAAAGACTTATCTTGATTGAGTGTAAGGGAAGACGATCGAATTGAATATAAAAGACAACTTGTTATCCATAACGGCGGATGATTTCTGCCGAATGCTCAGATGTGCGCCTTACGAACTTAGCGATGAATTCCTCCTTGGATTGAATCGTTTAAATTTATCATATCAATCGGTAACTGCTAAAGAACGAGATGAGTATGTTCTTCATGTTCTGAAAAAAATTTCAAGTCCGACAATTACACGCAGCCGACAAGAAAACTTGGAGGCCTTTGAAAAAGGTTGGCGGGAAAACCTTGTCCTATTAAAAAGGATTGGTCCAACAGTTGCGAGCTTGAAACCACGCTATTTTCAGCGTTTACCGTTCCTTCGCTATGAGGGTGACATTATCAAAAGCACAAGCAACGATCTTGAATATGACACGTTTACCCTGACAAGAATGATCCTATTCAAAAAATATCTTTCTGGCTTTGAAAGAATTTATGAGCTTGGAAGTGGTAGCGGCCAAAATCTTCTCATGCTTGCGAGTATGTTCCCGGATAAAAAGCTCTATGGACTTGATTGGACTCTTGCTTCTAGGGACATTGCGCTCTATCTTTCCCAATCTTTGCACCGGCATATAGAGGGTGTCGTGTTCGATATGATGGAGCCACCTGCAGAAAAAATTATTGCACCAGGGAGTGCCATCATTACCATCCATGCTCTCGAACAGATTGGGGACAATCATGAACGTTTGCTTCGTTACCTACTTGCATCCAAACCTGCCCTGGTTCTTCACTACGAGCCTGTTCTCGAATTCTATCGTGAGGATAACATGCTGGATTATTTGGCTCTCATGTATTGCAGGCGAAGAAACTATTTGACCGGTTTTCTCACTGCGCTGCAATGTCTGGAAGAAGAAGGCGAGATTGAAATTCTAGGTGCCTGGCGGCCCTTTCTCGGGGGTGTAATTCACGAATCTTCGCTTATTATTTGGAGACCTATAAATAAAAAGGTGTCTAGGGAAAATGCATGATTAACCAAGAAATACTAAATAACTTCCGGGGGCAAAACGTTCTCGTAACTGGTGGAACAGGATTGATCGGTCGTCAGGTTGTAAATATACTTTGTGACGCAAATGCTTGCGTGAAGATTGTTTCTCTTGATAAGCTGAATGTCAACGCGCGTGCAACGCACATATATGGAGACCTCAGTAGTTTTGAATTCTGTAAAGAAGTTACGAGAGATATAGATTTTGTTTTTCATCTGGCAGGAGTGCAGGGAACGGTTCAAACATCTTCGTCAAAACTTGCCAGCCATTTTGTCCCCATGCTTATGATCAATACAAACTTTCTTGAAGCCGTCCGCTTGAACGGGGTAAAAAAACTTGTCTATTCCAGCACAATCGGTGCTTATGAGGATAAAGAGATATTAAAAGAAAATGATTATAAATTAGCAAGTACGCCGATGTCTTTTGCTGGCTGGGCGAAAAGGATGGCGGAACTGCAAATTTTTGCCTACAAGAAGCAGTACGGCATTAAAGATTTCTCTATTGTCAGGCTTTCCAATATTTATGGGCCCGGAGATAACTTTGATCCGGCAACCGGGATGGTCATTCCGGCGCTGATATCCAGGATTCACGGCGGGGAAAATCCCCTGGTGGTCTGGGGCGATGGGAATGCGGTAAGAGATTTTCTATACAGCAGAGACGCGGCGGAAGGGATTATTCTTGCGTTTCATTACGGAACGGACGGGGAGTTTATGAATATCGCCAGCGGAAAAGGACATTCCATTCGTGATGTGGTGAGCATTTTGCACACCTTCATAGATTTCGAATACCGTTTTGATACAAGCAAACCGTCCGGCGCGCCCATGCGGGTGATGGACATCAGCCGAGCAAGAGATGCCTTAGGATTTTCTCCGTCAACAGATCTGAGTGAAGGTTTGCGTCTGACCTGGGAGTGGTTTGTAAACAACGCTGAAGAGTACAAAAGCAGATTGAATTATTTTAAGGACGAAAGCAATTAGTTGGTAATGAAAGAGATAAAAATTGGTCTCGTGGAGATTGGCGATTCATTTGGCGGGCAGTATTATTTCCCATATTCTATAGGTGTTTTAAAAGCCTATGCGGAAAAGGAGCTGGCCGGACAAGCGAATTGTATTTTTTTGCCCATTATCTACAAACGGGGTGATATTCAAGATTATGCCACCCGTCTTGCTGAAGCGGATATCATCTTTTACAGTACCTATTTGTGGAATTTTCAGGTGAGTCTTGCCATCGCCAGAGAATCCAAACGAAAGAATCAGGCAATCATCAACGTTTTCGGAGGCCCGAATGTTCCCGAGTCGTATTCAAAAGCAACCGATCTCCTGCGGCAGTATCCTTTTCTGGATGTGGTATCCTTTGGAGAAGGAGAAAAGCCATTCCTGCAAATCCTCAGAAATGTCCGCAACAGAGAATGGAACGGAGTGCCGTCCATTGCGTGGAGGAAGCCTGATCAAGCTATAGTATTTAATGAATTTCAAGATATCATTGAGGATATTAACGAGATTCCTTCTCCCTATTTATCAGGTGTTTTTGACGAACTGATCAAGCAGAACCCTCAAGAAAAGTGGCAGGGTCGCATTGAAACCAACCGGGGGTGCCCTTTTACCTGTGCCTTCTGCTACTGGGGGAAAAAGTCCGACAGAAAAATCAAACAATTTGACATGGGCAGAGTGTATGACGAGATTGACTGGTTAAGCAGGAATAAAGTTGAATTCGTCTTCTGTTGCGATGCAAATTTTGGTATTTTAAAGAGGGATTTGGCCATAGCGGAGAAAGCGGCGTCAAACAAGAAAAACTTCGATTATCCCAAGGCTTTTTCAGTTCAAAATACAAAAAATTCCAGGGAGCGGATATTTGCAATCCAGAAAATTTTAAATGATGAAGGACTGCAAAAGGGGGTCAATCTTGCGCTGCAGTCTTTGAACGCGGAAACACTGAAGCACATTGAGAGAAGCAATATTGACAATAAGACCTACGCTGAATTGCAGAAGCTTTTTACGAAAAACCATATTGCAACATTTACCGATCTTATTATCGGGTTGCCCGGAGAAACGTATGATTCATTTACAGAAGGGGTTGCGGAGATAATAGCTAATGGTCAACATAATCGCATTCAGTTTATCAACCTGACCATTCTGGAAAACACGCTGCTGGCGGATCCTGAATATCAGCAAACTCACGGGTTGACCATCATAGAAACAAAACTTGTGCCCCATCACTCATCCCTGGACTCAACCGGATCGGTCGTTGAGACACAGCATCTGGTTACCGCTACCAAGGCGATGCCCTCCGAGGATTGGATAAAAGCAAGAGTGTTTTCATGGTTGGCGTCGTTGTTACACTTTGATAAGTTGTTACAGATTCCTTTTATTATTCTGCATGAAGTTTGCGGGATTTCATACAAGGCTTTGGTGGAGGCTTTTATGAAAAAAGCCGATCAGGAGAGCCTATTGTCTGAAATTGTTGCTTCGCTTGAAGCTAAAGCGAACAGTATTCAAGATGGCGGAAATGAATATAGTATGTCTCCCCAGTGGCTTAACATCACCTGGTATCCGGATGAGCTGATCCTGATAGATATGAGCGCAGGAAGTAAGATAGAGAAGTTCTATAGAGAAGCGGAATCCCGGCTCATTTCCATGGCGGAAAAAAGTCAGGTGCTTATCGATCCACAAGTCATTATTGATGCCGTCCGGATGAACCAGGCGGTTTTAAAACAGCCTTTTGCCCGCGAAAATTTAACTGTCGAATGCAATTATAATATATGGGAAGTTTATCAGGCGGCTCTCCGGTGTGAACATGAAGGATTGATAAGGGGTAATTTTGCATATGTCATTGATCGGGCTTCGCAACAATGGTCTGCCTGGAACGATTGGTGCCGTGAAGTTATTTGGTATGGCAATAAAAAGGGTGATTATGTATACCCTGTAAAAGTAGCGATCAATGATTGAATCTGCTGAAACAACTCTTACTCTAGAGTAGAGTGTATATTTATTGCTAATTATTCCACCTTAACGAAAATTTAAAAATAAAGGAGCACAAATCATGGAGGTAACAAAGACAAAACTCGATAAGGTTCTATTGATAAAACCTCCAACGATATTTGAGGATTTCAGAGGGACATATGTAGAATTATATAATGATGAAATTTACCGCGATGCCGGAATCGACGTCAAGTTTATCCAGGATGATATTTCTATATCGACCAGGCATGTTCTTCGTGGCATCCATGGCGATTCAGAAACGTGGAAACTGGTTTCATGTCTTTACGGCAAGTTTTATTTGGTTGTAGTCAACTGGGACAAGGACTCTTCCCAGTATGGTCAATGGGATTCCTTTGTTTTATCCGAACAAAATAGAATGCAGGTACTTATTCCGCCGAAATTCGGCAATGGACACCTTGTCTTGAGCGGACAGGCCATATTTCATTATAAGCAGTCCACAAATTATAATCGCGAGGGGCAATTTACCCTTTATTGGAATGACCCTAGGTTAAATATTTGGTGGCCCATTAAAAACCCCATAGTCTCACAAAGAGATGAAGGTATTGCATAATGATCATTACTCGAACACCTTTTCGCATTTCTTTCTTTGGCGGCGGTACCGATTATCCGGTTTTCTATAAGGAACACGGTGGCGCCGTTTTAAGTACGACGATTAATAAATATTGCTATATAACATGCCGGTATCTCCCTCCGTTTTTTGACCATAAATTCCGCATAAGATATTCCAAAAAAGAAGAAACGAAAACAATTGATGAGATTGTTCATCCTTCCGTACGTGAGTGTTTTAAGTACATGAAAGTGGAAAAGGGTGTGGAGATAGTTCATACCGGTGATATACCCGCCCTGTCCGGTATAGGCTCAAGCTCTTCTTTTACAGTAGGATTGCTCAACGCCTTGTATGCATTGAGAGGGGAAGTTGTCACTAAAAGACGTCTCGCCTTTGATGCCATTCATATTGAACAGGATTTGATCGGTGAACCGGTCGGATCGCAGGATCAGACCGCCGCAGCTTTTGGCGGTTTCAATCATATTGAATTTGGAGGAAGAAAAGAAGGTATTTTTGTTCAGACGATACCTATCGAAGTCAAAAAACTTGATTATCTACAAAGTTGTCTTCTATTCTATTTTACAGGGTTTCCTCGATATGCAAGTGAAGTGTCCAAAGAGCAGGTGCTGCAAACGCCGCAAAAAGTCCGGGAGCTACATTTGATGAAAGACATGGTCGATGAGGCAATCAACATCTTGAACGGTCCAATGGAACAAATTCATGAATTCGGTAAATTGCTTCATGAATCTTGGATGATAAAAAGACATTTGACCAGACTGATTTCTAATGACGATATAGACAATATGTATCAGGCCGCCATAGGCGCTGGCGCAATCGGAGGAAAATTGTGCGGTGCAGGTGGTGGTGGATTTATGCTTTTATTTGTCCCGCCGGAGAATCAGGCTAAAGTGAAAGAGAAGATGAAAAACTTATTGCTTGTTCCTATGCGATTTGAAAATCTAGGATCACATTTGGTTTTTTATTCCACGTAGCTCGGTGATACTTGAAGGCAAACTTCCCGGTAATGGTAGAACATGGAAAATGAGCTGGAAAATATCGAGGTTGTTATTCTTTGCGGGGGGCTGGGTACACGCCTGCGCTCCATCAGCGCTGATTTGCCCAAGGCTTTGATGCCTCTTGCCGGCCGGCCCTTTATTGATATTTTAATTGAATCACTGCTCTCTTTCGGATTTAAAAGGTTTATTCTTTGTGTGGGACATTTGCGGGAGAAAATTCGCGATAATTTCCGTAACAGTAATTACGATGTTATTTTTTCTGAAGAGAAAGAACCGCTGGGAACTGGAGGTGCATTGAAGAATGCTTCATCGGCTATCCAGGGATCATCGTTTCTGGTGATGAATGGTGATTCTATTTGCCCGGTGGATTTTGCCGAGTTTTATTCTTTTCACAAACAAAAAAAAGCAATACTATCTCTGGTTCTGGCCAGGCCGCAATCCGGACAGGATTACGGAGTCATTGAATTGGATGACGATCAACGCATTATAACCTTCAGGGAAAAGAAGGAATGTTCCAAAACAATGTTTATCAACGGTGGCATCTACTTCATGCAACGGGATATCTTCGATTACATGCCTGCCGCCAACCGCTTTTCACTGGAACACGATGTTTTTCCGGAAATTACCTCTAAAGGGTGTTACGGATTTCAGGCAGATGCCGAGGTTGTTGATATCGGCACACCGGAAAGATATTTGCAGGCATTGCAACGCTTGTCTTTGAAAGATTCATCTCGATAAGCTTTTTATAGAGTAGTTCTCCCTCTGCATCAATATCGAATATGATCCATAAGTTTCTGTAATTCGCGGCGGACCTTAGCTTTCAGTCGGTACGATAATATTTTTTTCCGATAGTGCCATAATTCATTTTTCCCCACTTCATGAATCACATTCGAATTTCCATCCCTGAAACAATGAATGATTTTACCGGACAGAAAATTTTTCTTGTACGTTTTTATGTCGCAAGCGTATCTCTTCATAACTAAGTCGATCAAATTAGAATTTTTTTCTGACAAGTTATTTTTCTGGATATAGCCGTAGGAAGATATGATTGGCAGGAAATAGGGGATGTATCCCATAACATTTAAATTATAATTGAATCCCATCGTTGGAAAGAAGCCGTAAGGTTCATGGGGAGTGTTTTTAGGAAATAATGCATCAACAAGGTTTTTGCGGAAGCAGGCGTTTGTTTCATGACCATATCCGGTTGCCAGCCAAAAAGGGAACCATTCCATTTTTTGCGGCGGTTGATTTTGGAAAAAATCCTGCCATGCAATTCCCCACAAATGTCCGCTTTCTGATTTAGCTTGGCTCACCCCCCATACCCAAGAGACTTCCGTATCGGAGTCAAGGACTTCAACGGCTTTTTTAAACCAGTTGGGGTCGGAGATGCCGTCTGAAATAGCAAGGTATATTATGTAATCTCCTCTGGCCATATCAAATGCCTGACAAAGAGCTTCGTGTACCGGATTGTCTGTTACTTCTTTTTCCGATACCCAGCGGATTTGTGGATAATCCTTCAATATTTCTATTGTTCCATCGGTTGACCCGCCATCTTTAATGATGAACTCAAAATTTTTGTATGTCTGGTTGAGAACGGATTCAATTGTTTCTCTTAAAAAGCTGCCACTGTTCAAACAAAATGAAATAACGGATAGTTTTGGTTTGCCCTCAAGTGTTTTTTGTGTTTTTGCGGACATTCTTTTTATATCCTTTCGTGAATTCTCTTGATGGATTGTTGTGCTAAAATGGATCAACGCAGCATTCCGAACAGACGAAAAATCCTAGTAAAGCGCATTTCCCAAGTATGTTCTCTTATAGATCTTTCATATCCTTTTTTTCTCATAGCTTCCGCTTCTGCAGGGTGGGCCAGATAATATTTAATTTTAGAAACAAGGTCGTCAATGCCGGAATAAGTTAATATCTCTTTGCCGGGCTGGAAAGCCCTGCAAAGTTCAGGATGATCTTCGGTCAGGTATAGACCTCTGCTCATGGGGATTTCGAAATCGCGTCCTTTAAGGCAAAAAGTGTCTTTTAAGCCGGATACACCGCCAAACCCCAAATTTATTCTACTTCTGGAATATATTTTAACCATTTCTTCCGTGGTCAAAGGTCCATTTGGCCAACCGCTTCCGTAAGCTTCGATAGCGATTCCCCGTCTTTTTAATTCGGCAATGACAGCGGCACGGTTGCCGTAACATTGTCCCACAAAGGAAACGTCAATTGTTTTATCGAGATCATAAGGTCTGTGGATTTGAGGATTGGCGCCTTCGGGAAGATAAATCGGGAGTGCGCCTTCGACAACGTATTTCATCAAGGCATCTTCAGTGCTGGTCCAGCAGAGATCAAAATAGCGACATATATCGCGTGTTCCATAAGCCAGTCTGTTTCTGACCTTTCCGACAAAATTTTCTTTGTCGTTGAGCGCCAGGTTAAACATCGGCACACCATGGCGGCGAATGACATTTAGCGTTTCCGGCTCCACAAGTTCACCAGACAAATAAGCAAAGATTGCATCGGTTTTTTCTTCCTCTATCCAGGTGCTTACCTGGAGGATCAAATCTCTATTCATTGCCGCTTTCAATGTCTTATGCCAATCTTTGCCTTGATGATTAAACCTCTCGAACCAATCGTAGTGACGAACGCGGCCAAATTTTTCCAAAGATGGCTTCAGGGCCTCATTTTCCCAATTGTAGTGATGATAGATGGCAATAATGTTTAACTCACCTTTTGTCTTGGCGACAAGATGAGGGAATATTTTTTGTAACTCTTGCCTTATGGTTTGCTCATCAGGAATGCTTAAACTCATCTGTGTAAATTTTTGAGTATAACATTCCTTTTCCCGCTCCAGTCTCCGGTTGTTTTGCCAGGAACGAAATTGGCGACGATATTTCTTCAGTGGATCATTCATGATTTTTTCGTAACGTGTAAAGGCGCGCGCCGTTGGATTTGTCCACCCGGTTGTTCATCATGTTTAATACGTGTCCCGCGTCGATTGCTGGGATGGAGAAAGTGCTCGCAACATCGGCACAAATAAGCAGCGCTCCCACACCGGCGCCGGCAAGACACAGGTCCGTAGCCGGATCGATTCTATTTAATATTTCTTTTTTATATTCCTCCCAGCGTGTGGCGACATACTCTGCCGGAATGTCAACAAATGACAAGAGGGGATGACTATTAAGTTGAGTAAACCAAGCCCGGCAGCTTTCTTCATTGTATTCCGAGTTTAAAATGCAGATCTTTTTCCCGTTGATGGCGGCGGCAAAATCGGGCGAACTCAGGTAAGCATAAACCGCATAAAAAGGAACATAATTATCCGCCGTCAGGTTGATGTGGTTTGCGTGCAGAAAATCCAGGAACGACGCGCCAGAGGAATCCGGTTTTTGTTTTTTGAACGAAAACATACTTGCGGAAGGCGTCTGCGAATTGCCGGGAAAAACAAGTGGCGCGAAGAAGCCGTGGCCGGCAAGATATTCCATTGCCGCAAAATGAACAGACATGGTTTTACGTATCGTTTCAACGGATTCCGCCTGTTTGTAAAGGCCGTTGCAACCCAGCGTATACCGGTAAAAAGCGTATTCGCCGTCAGCAAACCGGACGATGGGCAGCGGCCGGTGATCCGTCAGCGCCTTTGTGACTTTTTCATGGAGGAGGCTGCAGTAATCGTCGCCATGCCGGACCGTATTGGCAAACAGGCAGATTTCCTGTTCCAGCACGGATTCGGAAAAAATTTTTACCGCCGGTTCATTGTCAATTTCCTGAATATCCAGATGGTCAAAACGGAATATTCTTGAGTAAATCAGATTTTCAAGATGTCTTGTCTGCGTCATGGGTTTATAATCCTGTCTGCCTTTTTTCAACCACGACAGCATAGCTGTGGCCGGAATAAAATCTGGCGATGATTCGCGCGATGAAAGACGGCATATAATGTTTTTCCAGCTCCTGCTTTACGTATTCCGAGAGGAAGTGCTTGTGTCGGATCACGGCAAAGCCGTGTTTGCGCATGAGGGCGGTCAGGGACTTGTCTGTAAAATGATAAAGGTGATAGGGTAATTGCCATCCCAGCCAGTGATCCCATGTTTTAACGGCATCATGCCCGGCGTAGTTGGGGACATCAATCACCAGAATGCCATCGTCTTTCAGCCATTGGCGGGCTTTCTGCAAATAGATATTCGGATCGGCCGTATGTTCCAGTGCATGCCACATGGTAATCACATCAAAGCTTCCATCGGGAATCCGCACATCGTTAATTTCTCCGACATGCACGGGAATATTTAACTCGCGACGGACATAGGCCGCGACATCCGCCGACAAGTCGACGCCTTCCACCTGGTATCCCTTATTCCGGCAAGCCAGCAGGAAATAACCCCGCCCGCAGCCGATATCCAGAACTTTTCCTTTTTTTTTCAAGGAGCGAAAGAAACGCAGGCGCTGCTTTTCCTGATCCAGCCTTTTAGCCATTTCGGGAGAATCAATCCGGAGTTCCTGCTTGTACTGATCCTGAAAGTATTCCTGCTGATAGAGTTTGGTCAGTTCCTCATTGCCAGGTCGAGGGTCCAGGACGCCCAGCTTGCAGTCGGAACATTGATAAACCTGCCACCGGTCTTGAGAATAAAGAAAGTTGCGCCGTGACCCGCCGCAAAGAATACAATGATTTGTCGTTTGGTTCATGCTCCTCCAAGGATTCTAACATTGCCGACTTTACGGATTCGTCATTTTGTATGTCAGGCGGTAGCAGTCAATTTTATTTTGTATTAACGTTTTCTTCGCAGAAAAGGGAAGCGATATTTTTAAGGTAAATAATCTGAATATGGCTTTAAGCCGTTCAGCCCTCTTGATTCGTTCGATCGTGTCACGCCTGTAATGCTTCTTATAAAATAAATATTCCGCATTAATCTTCTTCTCGAAAAGAGCCACGGGCGGCGTGCCGATTTCGCTTTGACCTCCCCAGTGAAATACATCTGCATCTTCAATATAACCGATTGAAAAACCTTTTTCGCGAACGCGCCAAGCTAGGTCCTGATCTTCTCCATATAGGAAAAAATCTTCATCAAATCCATTCAGTTCGTTAAGCAGCGGCTTACGGGCAATCATGAAAGCGCCCAGAACGCAAGCAATCCTTCCCTTCAGACCGGATGTCTCGCCCCGGGTAAATTTTTCTCCGGGATATCGATAGGAAACGGATTCCTGCAATGTCCCGTTGGGATTCAGGATTCTTGCTCCTGCCAAGCCGACGTCCGGATGGCTATTCATAAAGAGAGACGCCCGGGTAAGCGTGTCTAGTTTGATCGTTGTGTCAGGATTTAAAAAAACAACATAACGTCCCCTGCATATTTCCAACGCTTGATTGTTTGCCGCGCCAAAGCCGCGGTTCTGTGAATTGGCAATGATCGCTACCTCCGGATGTTGCTTTCGAATAGCAGCAACACTATTATCAGTCGAGGCGTTATCAACAACGAAGATTTCTTTATCGCCTTCCGCCACGTAAAGGGAGTCCAGGCAGGCTAGCGTCAAAGCGGCTGTGTTATAGGACACAATAATCACAGAAATGTTCATAGAGTCTATTCACTCTTAAAGTGTTTATTCAGTTTCGTGATAAAGCAATCATTTGATTTTCCATGGTTTCGCGGATGGCGTTTTTTACCTGATCGGCGGTCAATTCTTCCAGACACCGGCTGTATCCGCTTCCGTTGCATCCCTTCTTATAGCAGGGAACACACTCCATTTGCGGTACGATGACACGATGATTTTTCCCCGTAGGGGCCCAGTCTTTCCAGCTGGATGGTCCATAAATCGTAGCCGTCGGTGTGCCCACCGCCGCTGCAATATGAGGCGCGGCGCTGTCCACGCCAATATGCAAAATGCTTACACTCAATAACCCGGTCAGTTCGGCCAGCGTTGTTTTGCCCGCTAAGTTGAATGTCCTGGCTTCACAAAGTCGGGTGAGCGCTTCCGCTTTCGGTTGTTCTTCCGCGGAACCAACAACGATTACCGGCATGGAAAAATCTTTCCATAACCAGTTGATGATCTCGATCCACTTGTCAGTGGCCCATTCTTTATAAGACCAGCGGGAAAAAGGATTGATCGTGATCCACTGCGTAAGTTTGTCGGCTTTTTCCCGCACCAGAATCTCCCGGACACGTCTTTTGACGGTATCGGTAATCCATAATTTGGGAATGATGTCATCCGTATCAATGCCGATGACTCTTAGAATGCCCAGGGATTGCTCGGCCGCGCCATGCGTATCAACGGGGGTGCGGGGAAAAACACCATGCGTGAAAAGATAGTTTCTCCAAAACGGCACACCTTCGGGGTGATGCAGGGTTACCCGCATCGGCGCTCCCGTGGCAAAAGCCATAAACGCGCCCCGGTCGTCCAGGCGAAGATCGACGGCCAGATCGAAGCGCTCCGCGCGGAGATTCCGTAGAAAAGACAGTTGGCCTGCCGCCTGCTGAAAAAGATTTCCTGAATAATGCTTTGCATCGAATACCCGGTCCACCGAAGGATCCGCCTCCAGAATCCCGCCGAATCCTTCCCGCACCATCACGGATATTTTGCCGTCCGGCACGGCGTTTTTGGCCGCGCGGATGCTGGGCGTTGTCCAGACCACATCTCCGATGTCTCCCAGTTGAATCAGAAGGACCTTGCGGACGGAGTTGGGAAGTTTGAATTTTGATGATGGGTCGATAATCCGCATGCCCTCAATCCTTTTTCTCTTTGGCCGCCAGAATTTCCGTGTAGAGCGCCTGGTATTTTTCGGTCACCGCATCCCAGGAGTTTTCGTCCGCTGTCGCAAGCGCGGCGGCGGACATGCGGCGGCGTGTGTTTTCATCCATGAGCGCCTGCAGCCGGGAGGCTACTCCGACATGGTCGGAAGGATCATCGACCACGAAGCCGTTTTCATTTTGAACGACCAGATCCTTCGCGCCTACATGGCTGCTGACCATCACCGGGAGCCCGGCCGCCATCGCCTCCAGGACGACCATGCCGAACGTGTCAAATTTGGAAAGCATCACATACAGGTCGCCCGCCAGATAAAGGTCCGTCAGCTTTTCCCGGTTGAGCACGCCGGTAAAAACAATATTTTCGGCGACGCCCGCTTCATTGGCTATTTTCCGGTACTTTTTGGCGTTGCCCTTGCCCGCGACAACCAGCTTGAAACGGGGAATCTGCTTTGGAAGCCGTCCGAGAGAGGCAATGATGTTGTCAAGCCCTTTAATCTCGAAGTTCATCGACGCGAAGACCATAACCAGTTCGTTCTCGCTAATGCCCAGGGAGCTTCGCACGGCATGGCGCACGTCGTCTTTGTTTTCCCGCCGGTAATCGGACAGCTCCACACCGGGGTGGATGACGGCCACTTTATCGGGATCGATCGGGTATTCCTGCAAAAAAATGTCCCGGGTCAGATGAGAGACGGCGACAAATTTCCGGCAGCCGCCCTCGAGCACCAGCTTTCTTTCCACCCACGCCGTCGCCCGGTCATGAAGGCTCATCCTTTTGCGGCGGACCTGATCAACCCAATAGCGGTGCGGCACGCCGTGCAGCGTAAACAGATCGGCCGCAAAAATCCGTTCGTGGCTGTGCACCAAGTCAAAATTGCTGCGCCGGATTTGGCGTTGCGCAAACCACGCGAAGCTGATCGTCGTCAGCCACTTGGGGAACGAAACAATGGGGATCCTCTCAAACCGGACGGCACCGGAATCCGGCGCCCAGCGGTTGGCCAGCACGTGAAAGGCGTCCTTTGTTTTGTCGCGAAGCTTGCCGGTCAGCTCCGAGGCAAACTGTTCAGCGCCGCCCGCCAGTCCGTATTTGGGGATCACCACCGCGATTTTGCTCATAAAATAAATTCATTTCATCCGTTTTCTTTATGAGGTGAGCACTAACACAGATAAAACAAAAAATCATGGTCTAATATAGGATTTGCGTCGCCGCCGGAATTGTGCTTTAAAGAGGCAGGCAAACAAAAATCTTCGAAATATTCAGGTATTGGATGGAAAAAATTCCCCTTTCCGTGGCGATCATCACGAAAAACGAAGAAGAGAACCTTCGCGATTGCCTGCAAAGCGTCGCCTTTGCCGCCCAGATCGTTGTGGTCGATTCCGCAAGCACCGACGCGACGCCTGCGATTGCCGCGGAATTCGGATGCGACTTTTACACCGAATCCTGGCACGGTTTCGGCCCGCAAAAGCAGATCGCCATCAACCGGTGCAGCCAGCCCTGGGTTCTTGTGCTGGATGCGGACGAGCGGATTCCGCCGGAAACGGCGGAAGTGATTCGCAAGATTACGGCGGGTGAACTTCCCGCAGCCGCAGGTGCGGCAAAAGCTTCCGGATCCCCGGCGGATGCATCCTCAAGCGCCAACGGCTTCAGCTTTCCTCGCAAGAATTTTTTTGCCGGCCGCTGGATCCGGCATGCCGGCTGGTGGCCCGACCGCGTTGTCCGCCTGTTCCGCAGGCAGTCAGGCAGGATGACCCAAGCTTCCGTACATGAAGCCGTCGAAGTGGATGGCCGGATCGTTGAGCTGGACGTGCCCATCGAGCATTACACAGAAAGCAGCCTCAGCAGGATTTTGCAGAAAATCGACAAATATTCGACGCTGGGCGCCCAGGAGGCATTCACCGCCGGGAAGCGCTCATCACCCGCCGCCGCTCTTTTTCGCGCTTTTCTGACCTTCGTGCAGGGGTACATCTTCCGCCTCGGATTCATGGACGGGCGGCAGGGCCTCACGCTGGCCGTCACCGATTCGGTCAACAAATATTTCAAATACGCCAAACTGAGCGAGCTGGAAAGGGCGGGCCGCGGCGAGGCGCGCAATCAACCGCCCCTCCGCCCGAATGCGTGATATTCAGCAATGGAAATTTCTTTCATCATCGTCAACTGGAACACAAAAGACCTTCTGCGCGGCTGCTTGGATTCCATCGCCAAAACCGTCGGTTCGCTTTCGTATGAAATCATCGTCGTGGACAATGCCTCTTCGGACGGCTCGGCGGACATGCTGGCGCAGGAATATCCTTCCGTTCGGCTGATCGCCAATTCGGAAAACCGCGGATTCGGCGCCGCCAACAACCAGGGATTTGCCGTCATGAAGGGCAAATACGCGCTGCTCATCAACACGGACGCAGTTCTCACCGAAGGCGCGGTGGACAAGCTGTGGAGATTTGCCGAAGCCAACCCCCGCGCGGCGATAGTCTGCGGCCAGCTCCTAAATGCCGACGGCAGCAAACAGAATTCGGTTGCCGCTTTCCCAACCCTGCTCACACTTTGCCTGAACACGTCACTGATGGAATATCTTTTCCCCGGCCGCTATCCCAGCAAGCGCTACAACCACAGGGAGCCGCTGGAAGTCGAATCCGCCATTGGCGCCTGCATGATGGTGCGCAAACAGGCACTCACGGAAGTGTCTTATTTTGACGAGCGATATTTTTTCTTTTTTGAGGAAACGGATCTGGCTTTCGCGATGAAGCGTGCCGGCTGGAGCGTTTACCAGGTGCCGGACGCGCGCATCTATCACTTTCAGGGCGGCAGCATCGGACACAACGCGCGGTCGCGAATTGAATTTTATCGGTCGCGCTACCAGTTCCTGCGCAAGTGGCACGGCACAGCGTATTATCATGCCGCCATAGCCGTTATTTTTTTGAGGCTGCTCGTGGATGTCCAGCTCAATGCCGCGGGCGTAGTGTTCACACTGGGCATGGCCAAACACCTCCGGCAGAAACTGGCCGTTTACACCCAGCTCATCCGGTGGCATTTCAAAGAAAGAGTAACGAGTGAAAAGCGATGAGTGAAAAGTGACGAGCAACGAGTGATGAGTGAAAATAGTGGATAGTGAATGGTGGAAGTTAAAAAAGGCGATAGGCAATGCGCGATAGGAAAACGAATACCAAGTAAAAAGCGATGAGTGGAAAGCGAAAAAATTTGTCATGGTGAACCCGTCGAGTGGTGAGCTAGCCGAACCATGATGGAAAAGCAATGAGTGAAAAATGGTGGATGGTGAAATGTAGGGAACGCTCGCGAGCGTTCCCCATGCGACAGATGCAGCAACTTTAATAAAAGCGCCAGATGCTTTTGCAGGCGTCTGGACATAGCCAACCCACGTAAGTCATTGACAGTGCGAAAGAATTTAGGTAAGCATCGGTTCCCGCCGGCGATGGGCATGTAACCGACAGAGCGGAGCTGTATCAGGGGGAGAAAAGAGTGATGAGTGACGAGCGAAAAGTGAAGATAGACCTTTACACAATCTATTTTCCCCGCTTTTTTACTTTTCACTCATCGCTTTTCACTCGGCACTTTTCGCTCGCCACTTTCCATTTTCTTTGGAGATAAACTATGAATCAAATTTACGATGTGTTAAAAGCCTCTGTTGATCCCATTTGTATCGTTTTTATTCTTCTCGTCATTGCTTTTTTCGTCGTTCTGCGATCCGCCAAGAAAAAAAGCGGCGCACTGGTTCTGCTCCTGGCCATTGTCCTGCTTTATGGCTTCAGCATCGAACCCGTGTCCAATTACCTGAGCTGGAATCTGGAAAAGGACTACATTCAGGAACGGCCGAACCCGGGAAAGACCTCTGTTGATGTTGTCGTAGTGCTGGGAGGCGGCGTTTATGACATCCGGACACTGGGCGAAACATTTCCCCATCGGGAAACTACCGCCAGAGTAGTCCATGGCGTGCAGATGTTCAAGACATACAAGGCCAGACAGCTTGTCTGCGCCGGGAAAGGCGAACGGCAGATCACAGAAGCGGCCGTGATGGCGCGCTTGGCTGAAGACCTCGGCGTTCCGAAGGAGAAAATCCGACCCGATGAAAAATCGGGAAACACCTACGAGCACGCAGTGGAGTTCGACAAAATGTTTTCCGACAAAAACATCCGGATCGGGCTCGTGACCTCTGCCTTTCACATGAAGCGCAGCGAAATTGAATTCCGGAAGTATTTCAAAAATGTGACGCCTCTGCCGGCAGGCTATCTTTATTCGTCTCCGGCGGGCACGCCCGCGCTCCGCTACATTCCGCAGTCCGTAAGGCTTTTTGACAACGCGCTTATTTTGAGGGAGTTCGTCGGCCGCCTCTGGTACAGCATGAAAAGCGGTGAATAGTGGTGAATAGTGGATGGTGGATGGTGAAAGATTATAAAGAATTAGAAGTTTGGAAAAAGGGAATAGCGCTTGTTTTGGCGAGTTATGAAATCGTCCAAAAGTTTCCCGGAGATGAACGCTTTGCTTTAACCAACCAGATCAAGAGATCTGCCATATCCATCCCATCGAATATTGCGGAAGGTGCCTCGCGGAATACGACAAAGGAATTTGTCCAGTTTCTTTATATCGCGTTGGGTTCCGCTTCCGAATTGGAAACACAAATGATTATTGCCGAAAAATTGGGCTATATAAAGAATAACCAAAATTTGATTTCTGAAATTACGATCATTAGGAAGATGCTGAACGCTCTTATTACGTCATTAAAAAAGTGCTGAATGTTAATTGGTGTATAGTGTATGGTGTATAGTGTAATCGGTAGTTCCTATCCACCATTCACCATCAACTATTCACTAGCGACAAAGGAGGTTTAATTTGAAACATGTACTGATCACCGGTGGATGCGGATTTATCGGGTCCAACTTTGTCCGCCACACGCTGGAGAACTATCCCGATTACAGAATTATCAATCTGGATAAGCTCACCTACGCCGGCAATCCCGGCAACCTGACCGACGTGGAAAAAAATCCCAACTACCGCTTCGTCAAAGCCGACATCGTTGATGCCGCGCGGGTGCGGCGAATTTTTGCCGAAGAGCAGATCGACACCGTTGTCCACTTTGCCGCCGAATCCCACGTGGACCGCAGCATCACCGGACCTGCGGAATTCGTCCAGACCAATATCGTCGGGACCTTCAACCTGCTGGAGGCCGCGCGCGAAGCCTGGCTCAATGACAAAGCCGGCGAATCGAAAAACACCTGCCGCTTTCTTCACGTCAGCACGGACGAAGTGTACGGCTCGCTGGGCGAAACCGGCGCGTTTCAGGAAACCACCCCGTACGATCCGCGCTCTCCCTATTCCGCCAGCAAAGCGTCCTCCGACCACCTGGTCAGCGCCTACTTCCACACCTACGGCCTGCCCACGCTGATCACCAACTGCTCCAACAACTA
>Ga0209604_1001059_pt1 | contig 23366 bp, 18 predicted proteins | sample AD_UKC097_MetaG_FD_184405 | JGI IMG/M metagenome (GOLD analysis project Ga0209604, IMG submission 184405) | Active sludge microbial communities of municipal wastewater-treating anaerobic digesters from USA - AD_UKC097_MetaG (SPAdes) (version 2) | ecosystem: Engineered > Bioreactor > Anaerobic >... | reverse complement strand
GCCGTCGCCCGCGTGGCGCGGCAGCACGTGCAGGTGGGCGTGCGGCACCGTCTGCCAGCCGGCCGGCCGGTTGGCCTGCAGCACGGTGATGCCTTCCGGCTGAAAAGCGGCCTGCACCGCTTGCGCAATCTTCCAGGCTGCGCGCATCAGCGCCGCGGCCGTGTCCTCGTCCATGTCGAGCAGGGTCTCGTAAGGCTGCTTCGTGGCGACGATGACATGGCCGTCGTTCACCTGGCCGGCGTCCATGAAGGCAAACACGTGCTCGTCTTCGTACACCTTGGCACAGGGCCACTCGCCGGACAGCAGTTTCTGGAACACGGTGCTCATGTCACATCCTCGTTCAAGGTCGGGGCCGACGCGCCGGACAAGCCGGGAAACAGGGCCGCGAACGCGAGCTGGCGCGCCTGCACCCGCTCGACCAGCATGGCGGCCAGCGCCCAGTCGCCGGCCACGGCCGCCGGCCCCAGTTGGCGACCCAGCGTCTGCAGCGCCACCGCCGACAGGTTTCCCGCCATGCCGATCAGGGCGTGCGCGCGCCGTCGCAGCGTGTCGGCATCGCACGCCTCGACCGCCTGCCGCATGTCGGCCACGAGCCGCGGCAACTCGGCAATCACCATGCCCGCCAGCTCGGCCACCAGTTCGCGGTCACCTTCGAGGCGGTCCAGGCAGTCGTCGAGGTTCATGTCGGGCAGGCCTTCGTCGGGCATCGACGCTGGCAACGACGCCTCTGCCACGACGGCCGCGTCGCCGCGAAGCACCCGACGAATCTCTGCCATCAGGCCCAGTCGATCGACCGGCTTGCTCACATAGCCGTCCATGCCCGCCTGCAGGCAGCGCTCACGGTCGCCCGCCATGGCGTTGGCCGTCATGGCCAGGATCACCTGGTGCTCATGCGTCTGCTGTTCCCGCAGTCGGATGGCCCGGGTTGCGTCCAGGCCGTCCATCACCGGCATCTGAACGTCCATCAGCACGATCTGGTACGGGCGCTCGGCGGTCAGCCGCACCGCCTCGGCCCCGTCGACCGCCAGACTGACCCGGTGGCCCATCTGCTCCAGCACCCGCAGGGCGACTTTCTGGTTGACGGGGTGGTCCTCGACCAGCAGGATGTCCAGCGCCGCCTCCGGCGCGGGCCGGGTTGCCGATGCGTCCTGGGCCGCGGCGCCTGACAGTTCGTCGGCCCCGCTGGCCAGCACCTTCTGCAAGCCGTCCAGCAAGTCCGACGGGGTCACCGGCTTGACCAGCCAGGCACCGACACCCAGCTCGGCACACAGCGCGACACCGCTGCGCTGCTCGTGGGCGGGCAGCAGCATCACGGTGCGCTCCGGCGGCGCGGCGGTTGCGGGCATGGCCTGCATCACCGCAAAACCCGACAGGTCGGGCATGCCGGCATCCAGCACCAGCGCGTCGAAGGGCGGCGTGCAAGCGTCAAGCCGCTCCAGCGCCTGCCGGCCCCCATCGGCCACGGTGACGGCCATTCCCCAGGCGCCGAACTGTTGTGCCAGCCAGTCGCGCTGGGTGGCGTTGTCGTCGGCCACCAGCACCCGCAGCCCTTGCAGCGAGCCCCTGGCCGGCGACCGGGCCGCTGCCAGCGCACCCGCCTGCACGGCCACGGGCACCGTCAGCACAAAGCGGCTGCCCCGGTCGACCTCGCTGGTGAGGTTGATGCGCCCGCCCATCAGCTGGGCCAGGCCACGCGCGATCGCCAGGCCGAGGCCGGTGCCGCCGAAGCGACGCGTCACCGAGGCGTCGGCCTGCGAAAACGCGCCGAACACCTCCGCCTGTTGCGTCGGGGGGATGCCGATGCCCGTGTCGCGGACCCCGATGTCCAGCGTCAGGCGGTTGCCCTGGGCCGGGCCGTTCAGCGACACCTCCACGCACACCTCGCCGCGCTCGGTGAACTTGATCGCGTTGCCGACCAGGTTGGTCAGGATCTGGCGCAGGCGCACCGGATCGCCCACCAGCGCGTCGGGCACGTCTGGCGCGACACGCGCCATCAGCTCCAGCTGCTTTTCGAAGGCGCGCACTGCCAGCGGTTTGAGGCAGCTGCTCAGCAGCGCCTGGAGCGAAAAGCCCACCCGTTCCAGCACCATCATGCCGGCCTCCATCTTGGAGAAGTCCAGGATGTCGTTGACGATGACCAGCAGGGCGTCGGCCGACGATTTGACGATCTGGAGGTATTCGCGCTGTTCGGCATCCAGCGGCGTCTCCAGCGCCAGTTCGGTCATGCCGACGATGCCGTTGAGCGGCGTGCGGATTTCATGGCTCATGTTGGCCAGGAATTCGCCCTTGGCGCGATTGGCCGACTCGGCCGCGTCGCGGGCCAGCGTCAATCCCTGGTTGAGCTGCTTGATCGCGGTGATGTCGGTGCGCAGGCTGACGGTCAGGCCCTCGCTGGTGCGGGCTTCGTCCAGACGGTACCAGCGGCCATCCAGGAGAACTTCGCGCGTGCCGCCCTGGGCGCGTGCAGCCAGTCGGTCGGCCACCCAAGCGTCCTCAGGCAGGGTCCGGTCGATGTCCTGGATGGGGCTGCGGTACAGGGCGCGCAGGTAGTCCCGCTCCGGCGTGCCGGGCACCAGCGTCTCCTTCACGCTGGCGTAGATGCTGCGGTAACGCTCGTTGCAGATCACCAGGCGACCTTGCGCGTCGTACATGCAAAAACCGACGTCCAGCGCCTCGATCGCACTGACCAGCAGCGCCTGGGCGCGGGCCACATCGTCCAGCGCCGATTTGTGCCGTGCAATCAGTTCGCGGGTCAGTTGCGCCAGCGCCAGCAGGTTCTGGTTGGCGCCGGGCTGGGGCTGAAGGCCCAGATCGGCCAAAAGTTCGCGCGTGGTGTCCTGCAGCGTGCCCAGCACCTGCTGCTGGCTCTGGGCTTCGAGCCGAAGCCGCTCGTTCACCCCGTACAGTTCATCCGACGACAGCTCCAGGCTGCGGGTTCGCAGCTCCAGATCGCGGTCATACTGTCCATAACTCTCGGCCACTTTCGCCAGCAGCTGCGGCAACCGGTCGGCCAGCGCCGCCAGCACCGGGTCAGGGCTGGCGGCCAGGGACGCGACCAGCTGCGCCAGTGCCTCGGGGCCGTCCACCCGCAACGCCTGGCGAAGCTGGCGTGCGAGCCGCTTGCTGGCGAACGCCGCTGATGCGTCAGAGCGATCCGGCAGGGTCATGCTCGGCAACCCGCCTCGGCGATGTGGGTAACCGTCATGGTCTGATTGTGCAGGTGGCAGGTGAGCAGGTCGCGCATCGGGCTGATCTCGCCGTTGGAATAGAAGCCCGCGACACAGGCCAGCGGCCCGAAGACCGCCTGGACCGCCTCGACCTCCTCGTCCACGCGGGCGCCCATGACGAGCTTGCGCCCCACGCAACTCACCAGCAGGACCAGGCTCTCGCCGGCGCCGGCATCCGGACCCGCCTCATGCGCCGCCTCGGCCGCCGCCATCGCCCCATCGACCAGCGAGTCGGTCGAGGCGTGCATGAGCCTCAGGTAGCCGTCTTCGACGATGTTGCCGGCCAGCACCAGGCTGCCGGTGGTCTCATCCACCCCCAGGATGGTCCGGATCAGTCCGAGCGCGCCGCGGTCTTCGCCCAGCATCTCGAACGGGAACAGCAGGCCCGAGGCCGGCAGGCCTTTGGCGTGCTCGCCGAGGTACCGTTTGTAGATGTCCAGCGCGGGCTGGCCGTCGAGTTCGTACAGCACGTTGCCGGCGCTGCGCGTGACTTTTCGCACCGGACCGAAGGGCTTCCAGCCGTGGAAGGAGCCGTTGCTGACGCGAAGCTGCTCCCCTGAAAAGCCGATCGCGACGAGCTGCCGCTGCGACAACCCGCGGTTCGACAGGGTCCAGGTCCGCTCGAAGGCGCCGCCGTCGCCGGCCAGCCCGCCGGACAGCAGCACGCCGGCCCCCAGGGGTTCGGAGATCCCTTCGATCAGGGCGCTGCCGTTGATCTGCACGCCCTGGCCCAGCACCAGCACATGCCGCAACCCCGGTGCGGCCAGGGCCAGTCCCAGACGCCGGCCGGCCGCCCGTGAATCCTCCATGTCGGCCAGGTCGGTCGCCGCAAGCTGCACGCGCGAGGCGCTGAAACGCAAGGCGATGACAACCAGCGCGCCGTCCGACACGCCGCCCGCGCCGATCTCGCCGGCGGTGGTGCACCCAGCCAGCTCGGCCTCGGGGAATGCCGACTTGAGGGACTCGACCAATCCGGGCTCGGTCATCCGCTCCACCGCGCCGAAGACCAGCACCAGCTGCGGCGCGATCGCGGCCAGGGGGGCCAGATCGGTTCCCTGCGGCATTCCGGAGACACGAACTTGACGAACTCGCACGAAGATCCCTTCCTGACATCGGCCGAACGGTACCACCCGCGCGCTCTGCGCCCATCACACACGATGGTATCGGCAGGGCGCGCGCGCCGCCGCACATGATTACACTGGTCTGATCCTTGTCAAATTGAATCCCGCCCGGACCCCAGCCATGCAAGTCGCCCTGCCCTCAGATCCCACCCACTGCCCGCTGTGCGGGCAGGCCAACGAATGCGCGATGGAGATCGAACGCGCCACCGGCGTGAAACAGCCGCCGTGCTGGTGCAGCCAGGTGCGGTTCGAGGCCGCGCTGCTGTCGCGCATTCCCGAGCACGCGCGCGGCAAGGCCTGTCTCTGCCCCGCCTGCGCAAAGGTCGAGACGCCCTGAGCACCGGCCGGCGGATCGAGCCCGCACGCCATCGCCGCTGTTCCGATGACCCCGATTGAACACCCCGCCACGCTGAGCGCCCTGCGCAAACGCTATGGGGCGCGCTACCGCTGGCTGCTGTTGCTGGCGGTGATGGTGGGCACGATGGCGTCGATCATGTCGTCCACCATCGTGAACGTGGCCATTCCGGGCATGAGCCAGCATTTCGCCTTGGGCCAGGCACGCGCCCAGTGGGTGACCAGCGGCTTCATGGTGGCGATGACCGTATCCATGCTCACCACGCCCTGGCTGCTGGCGCGCTACGGCTATCGCCACACGTACGTGGCCTGCATGGCGCTGCTGATGGCCGGCGGCCTGGTGGGCGGTTTTGCCACCCGGTTCGACCTGGTGCTGGCCGCCCGGGTGGCCGAGGGTGTGGCTGCCGGCGTGGTGCAGCCGATTCCGGCCATCATCATCCTGCGCGCCTTCGATCCCGAGGAGCAAGGCCGCGCCAGTGGCTTTTTCGGCATGGGGGTGGTACTGGCGCCGGCCATCGGACCGAGCATCGGCGGCCTGCTGGTGGACTGGTTCGGCTGGCGGTCCATCTTCTTCATGGTCGTGCCGTTCTGCCTGGCGTCGTTCTGGCTCGCCTACCGGTTCGTACCGGTCACCGCGCCGGGGGGCGTCGCGGCCAAGCGCGACGGGGCGGCGCTGGACTGGGTGGGACTTGCACTGGCGGGGACCGGTACGCTGTGCCTGCTCAATGGCCTGGTTGAACTGCGCGGCGCCAACCGTCTGGCGGCCGGCGTCCTGCTGTCGCTGGCGGCCGCGGCGTTGCTCACTTTCATCGCCCTGCAGCGCCACCTGCTGCGCCGCCGCGCCGTCGGCGGGCGAGAGCCGTTGATGGACCTGCGGATCTTCGCCCACCGCGCGTTCGCCATGGGCAGCGTCGTCGCCTTCATCTACGGCACGGCATTGTTCGGTTCGACCTACCTGCTCCCGGTCTACATGCAGATTGGTCTGAAACTCTCGGCAGCCTACGTCGGAACCATCCTGCTGCCGGCCGGCCTGGTCCTGGCCGTCACGATCGCCATCGTCGGGCGCCTGGCCGACCACCAGCCAACGCGCCGGCTCGTGAGCATCGGGCTGGCGTTGCTGGCGGCTTCGTTCGCGGGCATGGTGACCATCGGGCCGGCTTCGGGCATCGGATTGCTGGTGGGCTGGGCCATTCTGGGGCGCATCGGGCTGGGTTTCATCCTGCCTTCGCTCAACCTGGGGTCGATGCGCGGGCTCGACAGCGCCCTGATCGCCCAGGGATCGAGCGCCATCAGCTTTGTGCGCATGCTCGGCGGCTCGGTCGGCGTGAGCCTGTGCGCCATCGCGCTCGAATGGCGACTGGCCGCGCACGGGGATTCACTCGCCAGCACGGTGGCCGGGGCAGGCCGCCTGGCGGCCTTCAACGAGGTGTTTCTGGGCCTGGCGGCGCTGTGCGCGCTGGCCATCGTCGCCGCACGGCAGCTGAGCCCCCATGGCCGGCACGGCGCCCATCGGCCCTGACCGCCACTTAGGAGACGTCCGCACCATGTGTCAGCTGCTCGGGATGAACTGCAACACGCCCACCGACGTGACCTTCAGCTTCACCGGCTTCGCGCAGCGTGGCGGGCGCACCGACCACCACGGCGACGGCTGGGGCATCGCCTTCTTCGAAGGGCGTGGCGTGCGCCATTTCGTGGACCACCAGAGCGCCTGCGATTCGCCGGTGGCCAAGCTCATCGCCCACTACCCCATCAAGAGCCGCAACGTGATCGCCCATATCCGCAAGGCCACGCAAGGCGAGGTGACGTTGGAGAACTGCCACCCCTTCGTGCGCGAGCTGTGGGGTCGTTACTGGGTGTTCGCGCACAACGGCAACCTCGAGAACTTCCACCCGCGCCTGCACGCCAGCTTCCACCCGGTGGGCGGCACCGACAGCGAGCGCGCCTTCTGCTGGCTCATGCAGGAGCTGGCCAAGTCCCACGCCGACGTGCCCAGCGTGGCCGAACTCACGCTGACCCTGCGCGAGCTGGTGCCGCGCATCGCGCGCCACGGCACCTTCAACTTCCTGCTGTCCAACGGCCAGGCGCTGTGGGCCCATGCCTCCACCCACCTGTGCTACGTGGTGCGCCAGCATCCGTTCGCGACCGCCACCCTGAGCGACGAGGACGTGAGCGTGAACTTCGCCGAGCACGCCGGCAAGCAGGACCGGGTGGCGGTGGTGGTGACCGCGCCGCTGACCAGCGACGAGACCTGGACCGCGCTGGCGAGTGGCGAGCTGCTTGTGTTCATCGACGGCGCGCCGGTGATGTAACTGAGAAAGCCATCGGCCACCCGTTCAGGAACCGAGGCTCGGCTCCGATCCTGCGACCGCCTCCGAAGACCATACCGGCTTGAGCAGCATCCAAGGGGCCACTTCCAGCGCCTGGGCGATGCGTCCGATGTTGGACAGCGAAATATTCCAACGGCTTCGCTCCACTGCGGAGACGTAGGTGCGGTCCAGCCTGCACTCGAACGCCAGCCGCTCCTGCGACCACCCTTTCTCCACCCGAAGCGTGCGGATGCGATAGGCCAGCACCGCGCGCAAATCGTCGTCTGCGGGTATCTCTGAAGGGGGCTTGGGTCTCGCCGACACCCCGCCAGCATTTCAGCATGTTACATTTGCATCTACGGAGTTTGCTTCACATATTGATCCCAAGCATCGGTGACGGCGCGTCCCTCGGACCTCGGATGCGCCTTCGCTGCAAAGGAGGTTGGGAATGGCGTACTTTTCGTTTAAGACGTGGCCAGCCGCTTTGCATCGCGGCTGGGGTCGCCCGGGGAAATGGCTGACTGGCTTGTTTCTCCTGGTGCTGGCCGCCACCCAGGCGGCCCGGGCGCAACAGCCGGTCGAGGTCGCCTTGGCGGGATTTGCGTATTCTGGGTCGGCAAGCACGATCGCGTCGCGTTTCCCGTACTCGCAACGCTACGCGGAAGCGCGAAAGGCGGCGGGCGCGCCAATCGGCCCAGGCTTGTTCCAAGTATTGGCCAACGCCGGGCCCGCGCATCTCAAGATCGTTTCGCAGATCGATGAACTCAAGGGCCGGGACCGGGCGCTTGCGGTGGCCTTGGTGATCGGCTCGGAAACGGTCTCCCACGAGCAGTTCGGAAACCGCCTGCACAAGCTCATGGTGCTGATTCGAGGCCAGACGATGTTTTTCGACTTCAAGTCGATGAACGTGGTGCGCGCATATCCCATCAGCTTTGCCTACATTGATCTGTTCGACCATGCCCCGACGCCCGATGAAATCATGGCGCGGGTCAAGCTGGTGTACGAAGGTGCGAACGGGAAACCAGGCCTCCTGGAACGCTTCACCCACAACGTCGCGCAAGCCGACATCCCGGCGCAGGTGCCGCGCTTCCTGCAAATCACCAGCGTGTCGCTCAAACCCGAAGCGCTGGACGCCTTGCCGCCCTTCATCAAGTCAGAGCCTGGAACGGCGCAGACCTGGGCCGCCGATCTGGTGAGCGAAGCCATTTCCACACGCACCGGCGTGCCCATCGTTCCCTACGCCAAGGGCTATGCCATCGGCAACGTGATGTCGATGCGCGTTTCGGATGGAACGGTATGGGAGCTCAAGTTGCCCAAGCCCGACTACGAGATCAGCGTCTCGTTCAACGGCTTCAAGAAAGTCAAGTTCAACGAGGTTCAGGGCGGCGCCACCAGTTTCGTCTATGGCGCCTACGCCGACCTGAACATCGTGGAGCCTTTGGGCAACAAGGTCTACCTGAGCACAGCCCTAAAAAACGGCGAAACCCGCGTGATCCCCGCGAGCCAGCCGTATGTGGACGACTTTGCGCATTTCTACGATGCGGTCAACCAGCTGTTCGTGAAGCTGGCCCAGGTGATGAACGGCAAGGGTGACGACAAATGGCTGAGAAGCGCGGCGGCCGCCAAGGACATCGATCAGCAAATCGCGCAAACCAAGGAGTTGATGAAGCTATGCAAGTGATCAGATTTCTCTTCGCCATCGCGCTGGCCGCCTTTGCGATGCAGTCGTCAGCGCAGATCGCGCAAGGCCGCGGCCAGTTCTCGCTGAGCTACAAGGATCAGGTTGGCGCCTTCGACAGGAAGCAAGCGCCGGGGCCTGTCAAGGAGAAGGCCAAGTTGGAGGCATCGATCAAAGCCGTTGAAGCCTATTACGCCGAAGCCGGCCAGGCCGAGTCCGCCAACTTCGACGCGATCCGGGCAAAGATTCTCGAAAACCCGGGCCGATACATTCTGGACACCACGGTGCTCTCGGAAACCGACAACCCGAAGGACTTCCAGTATTCCGTGGCGGTCCGCGCTTCGCTCAACGTGGCGAACCTGCGCAACGCGGTGCAGTCCGGCTCCGCCATCGCCAAGTCCGGCTCGACCGAGAAAACGCCCTTCAGCTTCGTGTTCGTTTCCCGCCAAGTGGAATCGACCAAAAGCTTTGATGATCGTGTCTACAAACGCCAGGACAACGCGGCCCAGGTCTCCACCTCACGCCAAGACGCGGGCAGTGTGAAGGAAAAGACCAGCGAGGGCGAATCGGTCAAGGCATCCCGGGTCGCCACCTACGGCACCCGATCCCAGCAGGTCGAGCAAAGCGTGGATGTGTCGCGGGCATCCAGCGTCACCTCCGAAACCGGCGGCAGCACCACCCGCAAGGCCAGCGAATCGACCTTTCGGGTCATCCCCAGCTCCAACCTCAATCAGGTGTTCATCTCCAAGTTCTCGCAAGCCGGCTACGACGTGATCGAGGCGGCGATGGTGGAGTCGGACAAATTCAAAGTGGCGGACATCGAAGGCGACTACAAGTCCGGCAACGACCTCCAGCCGCGAACCCTGCGCGCCATCGGCGCCGGCATGAAAGAGGCCCAGGTGCCCTACGTCGCCTTGGGCACGCTGGACGTGGGCTTGGCCGACAAGGACCCGCAAACCGGGCTGATGCGCGTGTCGGTCACCGTCAACGCCCGGGTCTGGGACGTGACCAAGCCCATTCCACGCACGCTGGTGGCGGTCGGTCCGGTCGCCTTCGCGGGCGTCGGCCCCACGGAAGACGAAGCGCGCGGCAGCGCCCTGAGGCTCGCCGCCAATAACGCCGCACAAGAGCTTTCCAGCCGCATGACGGAGAAGGGCTTGCGCTGAGGCAGATGTTTCGACGCGATTCATTCCGCGTCCATCCCACGTTCATCAAGCGTCCATCACGCGTCTTATTACCTGTTACTCACTACCTCGAAGGGACTTTCATCATGAAAAAATTGCTCGCTATCGCCCTCGCGACCGCCGCCTTGGCAGCCCCCTCGCTGAGCGTGGCCCAACTGGGCAACATGCTCGGTGCGCTGGGCGGGGGCAAGTCGTCCGGCGCCAGCGCGGGTGCAGACCTGGGCGCCCAGCAGGATTCGCTGGTGCGCAACTATGTCGCGGCCGGCAAGGACGTGCTGACGGCCAACAGCCACTTCGCCGATGCGCTGGGCATCAAGGCCCAGGCGGTGAACGCGGCGGCCACGTCCGATTCCCTTTCCGCCAAGGACATCGAGGCGCAAGACAAGGCCATCAGCGCCAACGCGGCCGCCGTTTCCGACGCGATGAAGGCCGGCGCGACGCTCAAGGACGCGGAGTCCAAGGCGAAATACGCCAAGGGCCTGGTCTCGCTGGTGTCCGGGGTGACGAAGTACAAGGGCATGACCAAGGACGTTCAAGGCTTCTCATCCGGACTGTCGGGCGCGTCGCCGATGATGCTGCCCAAGCTCCAGTCCGGCACCTACATCGTCAAGAGCCTGCCCGGCAACGTGTCGAACCTATCCAGTTCGCTCAAGAGCGCCATTGATTTCGCCAAGAGCAACGGCGTTGAGATTCCCGCCGACGCGACCAGCCTCCTCTGACCATCGAAACCGCGAGCGAGCGACAGGAGCCTCCATGATGCAAAGAATCGGAATTTGTGGCCTTGCATTGCTGCTGGCCCTGCTGTCGGCCTGCGGCAAGAAGAACGAAGCGGCCAGCCCGGCGCCGGCGCCCGCCGCGAGCGCCCCGACGGCGGAAAAGCCCACCGGGACGGCCGCGCCCAATTTCGGCGGCATCACGAAAGTGAGCCGCGAGGTCGAGGCCGTCGGCAGCACGCAGGAGCTGGCCGTGGTCGCGGCCTTGCAGTCCGCCGTGGCCCAGGTCAACGGAGTGCGCGTGGCCAGTCAGCTGCAAAGCGTGCGAGCCGGGCTGGACCTGTCGGTGAACGGGCAAAGCGCGGGCTCCGCCCGCTCCGAAGCTTTCGCGCAGAAACTGATCGCGGCCAGCCAGGGCGCGGTGACCGGCTTTGAAATCCTCTCGCAGGAGGAGATCGACAAGGTGGACGAGGAGGCGGTCGCCCGCGTGCGCGCCAGCGACGGCGGGTTCAGCTATTCGGCCTCCGCCTCCTCCGAGAACAAGGCCGCCGTGGATGCCCAGGCGAGCACCAGCGTCACCATCGGCCAGAACAGCGGCAAGTCGTCTGGCGCCTACTCGGGCTCCGCATCGTCCAGCGAGCAGGCCAGCGTCGACGTCAAGCGCGGCCCCAGTTCCTACGCGTCGGACTCGAGCTACAAGAAGCTGCGCAGCTACTGGCGGGTGAAGCTGCGCGTCGATGTGGCCCAGTACACGGCGCCCGAGGAAAAAGGCCGGCCCAAGATCGTGGTGGCGATGCCCAAGACGCTGCTGCCTGCTTACCCGGTGGGCGACGGCAAGGAGAACGCTGCGGAGGTGGCGCGCGCCGTGCGCGGACGGCTCTCCGACATCCTGACCCAGACCAGGCGCTTCATCGTGCTCGATCGCGAGTTCGGCGCCGACATGCAGGCCGAGATCGACCACATCAACAGCGGCAACGTGCGTGTGCAGGACAGCGCCCGGCTCGGGCAGCAGCTGGCCACCGACTTGATCCTGATTCCGACCATCGAGCGCTTCGAGTACCTGAAGGCCGTTCGCGCGCTGCGAATGTCGGATCGCGAGCTGGTGTCCTACTCCGGCGGCGGGCGCATCACGCTGCGCCTGCTCAACGCCACGACCGGCGAAGTGGTTCTGTCCGACAGCTTCGACCACAAGCTCGCCTCGGCGGACCCCAGCACCATGCCCCGCGTGATCGACGGCAAAAGCATGGCCGCGCAGATGATGGATGCGCTGTCCGGGCAGATCGGCCAGGCCATCGTGACCCAGATCTTCCCCGTCTCCGTGGTCTCGCTGACCGGCGACCAGGCAGTGCTCAGCCAAGGCGGCGAATCCCTGCGGGTCGGCCAGCGTTGGCAGGCGGTGCGCCTGGGCGAGGAGTTGAAAGACCCTCAGACCGGTCGCTCCCTCGGACGCAACGAGATCCCCTTCGGCACCATCCGCGTTGACCGCGTGTCCACGCAGACTTCATACGGCACCGTGGAGGAAGGCGCCACCGCTTCGGGTAACACGCCCTTCAAGCCAGGCGCCATTGAGCTGCGCAAGCTGCTGGCCGCTGGCGGCAAAGCGCAGGACGACAAGGAATCGTTGGCGCAGACCGCCCCTTCGGCGACCGCCTCCAGGGATACCGCCAAGCCGACCCGCAAGGCCGAACGCCAAGCCTCAGAAAGCGGGGCAACCACGGCACCGCAGCCCAAGGCTCAGCAGAAGGATGACAAGTGGTAACCGGACGCTCATGCCTGTCGATGGCCTCCGGTACCGGTACCGCTCCGGCGGGGAGTCGGCGTCATTAACTCCTAATTTAATAGCTGCCCGTGGCCACCGCACGCTGGGGTCCGGCCATTTTGACCTTCGAAATCACGGTTTACAGCCGAGTTGACCCTTCTTGGCGTTCTCGAAGTAGGTCAGATCGCCGGGGCAGGTGGTCTTGACCGCCGGGAGCGCGGTGCCAGGCTTGGCGTTGCAGGTGAAGGCGCCGGTTTTCTTGTTCTGGCTCTTCGGGGCGAGCGTCCAGCCTTCCGGACAAGAGCCCACGCTCTTTGCGGATGCGGCGCCGGCCGGCGCGCTGGCCACCGGTGCCGGCTTGGGCGCGGGCGCGCTCACCGTCACGTTGCGTGTCAGGTTCGCACCCAGGCACTTCAGGTGGGTGCTCACCCGCTTGCCCTCGGCCATGGCGCGGAACTCGCCAGGTTTGTCATAGGCGTGCGTCAACTGCAGGGGGAAGACGGTCTTGTCGTTGATCTTCACATCCACGGTTCCGCCATCGCCCCAGTAAAAGCGCAGACCGCAGTTCGCGGCGCCTTCGCTCAGGCCGATGGTGGCCGTCACGGTCTGCCCGGTCACGGCCTGCGACGGTTCGATCTTGAGGTCCATCAGGGTCTGCGCCGCGGCGCCAGACGCGCCCAGGCACACGGTCAACGGCAGGATGACAGACAAAATGCGTTTCATGGGAACTCCTTGTCGGGGATGGTGATGGTGATGGTTGCAGGCGCCTTTTATAGCGCGGCTTCGAGCGCATCGACGAACATGGCCGCCACGTTGAAGCCGGTCTGGTCGAATATTTCCTGAAAACAGGTCGGACTGGTGACGTTGATCTCGGTCAGGCAGTCGCCAATCACGTCCAGCCCCACCAGCAGCAGGCCGCGGGCATGGAGGATGGGGCCGAGGGTTTCGGCGATCTCGCGGTCGCGATCGGTGATCGGCCGGGCCACACCCTTGCCGCCCGCCGCCAGGTTGCCCCGTACCTCGCTGCCCTGTGGGATGCGGGCCAGGCAGAACGGCACCGGCCGGCCGCCGATCACCAGCACCCGCTTGTCGCCCTGCGCGATCTCGGGCAGGAACTTCTGCACCATCAGGCTCTGGGCACCGTGTCGGTTCAGCGTCTCGGTGATCGAGCCCAGGTTCAGCCCGTCCGGGCCGACCCGAAAGATCCCCATCCCGCCCATGCCGTCCAGCGGCTTGAGGATGATGTCGCCGTGTTCGGCGTGAAACCGTTTGATGTCGGCCTCGTCGCGCGTCACCAGCGTGGGGCCGATGAACTGCGGGAACTCCATGATCGAGAGCTTTTCCGGGTGGTCGCGCAGCGCACCGGGCTTGTTGAACACCCGCGCACCCTCGCGCTCGGCCTGTTGCAGCAGGTGGGTCGCGTAGAAGTACTCGCTGTCGAACGGCGGATCCTTGCGCATCAGGATGGCGTCGAAGGCCTTCAACGGGACCGCGCGGGATTGCGTCACCTCGAACCAGGCCTCGGCCTGGCCAGTGAGCCGGATGTCGTGCGCATGGGCGGTCACGGGCGCGCCGCGCTGCCACATCACGTCTTGTGGCTCGCACGCCGCAAGGGTGTGACCCCGCTTCTGGGCCTCGCGCATCATGGCGAAGGTGGTGTCCTTGTAAATCTTGAAGGACTCGAGCGGATCGGCGATGAAAAGCAGGTTCATGTGGCGGGGCGGGCCGGTCGACGGCCCGTCAATCGGTCTTGCGGGACCCGTACTGTTGCACAAACAGTGCCGCCGCGCCGGCCAACACCCCCCAGAAGGCGGAGCCGATGCCAGCGATCACCACGCCACTGAGCGTGACCAGGAAGGTGATCAGCGCCGCCTCGCGCTGTTTCTCGTCCTGCAGGGCGGTCGCCAGGCCGCCGCCGATGCTGCCCAGCAGCGCCAGCCCGGCGATCACTGCCACCAGTTCCTTTGGAAACGCGGTGAGCAGCCCCGCGATCACGGCGCCGAACAGCCCCAGCACGGTGTAGAGGATGCCGCAGGACACCGCAGCGGTGTAGCGCCGCGCCGGGTCTTCATGCGCCTCCGGGCCCATGCAGATGGCGGCGGTGATGGCGCTGAAATTGAGCGCGAACGCGCCAAAGGGCGCGAGCACCAGCGTGGCCAGCCCGGTCAGGGTGATCAGGCCTGACACCGGCATCTGATAGCCGGTGGCGCGCATCACCGCCACGCCCGGCAGGTTCTGCGAGGCCATCGTGACCACGAACAGCGGCAGCGCCAGGCTGACCGCCGCTGCCAGCGTGAAACGCGGCATCGTGAACGCGGGCGCCGCCAGCTCCAGCGACACCGTCGCCCAGCCGATCCGGTCGCCCGCACCCGCCCAGGCAACACCGACTGCCAGCGCCAGCGGGATCGCGTAGCGGGGCACCAGGCGCCGCGCCAGCAAATAGGCGCCCAGCATCAGCAGCACCAGCGGCAGCGCCGTTTGCGCCGAGGCAAATGCCTGCAGGCCAAAGCGCGCCAGCACGCCGGCCAGCAGCGCCGCTGCCAGCGCCATCGGAATGCGGTTCATCACCCGCTCGAACCAGCGCGTGGCGCCGGCCAGCACGATGAGCACAGCACACACCATGAAGGCGCCCACCGCCTCGGCCATCGTGAAGCCGCCCGCCGCGCCGGCCGTGGCCAGCACCGCCGCGCCCGGCGTCGACCAGGCCACCATGACCGGCTTCTTCAGGATCAGCGAGGGCACCGCCGTGCACAGGCCCATGCCCAGCCCCAGCGCCCACATCCAGGAGGTGATCTGCGCCGGCGTCGCGCCAAAGGCCAGCGCGGCCTGAAACACGATGGCCACCGAGCTGGTGAAGCCCACGAGCACGGCCACGAAGCCAGCCGTCGCTGCGGACAGGCTGAGATCCCGGAAAAACGTCATCGCCGGACGAGCGTCGTCGATTCGCTACGAAAACAATAGCTTTTGACGACCATTTGACGCTGGGATCTGAACCAAAAGATGTTCAGATCTCGATTTTCGAGCCCAGTTCGACCACCGCATTGTTCGGCAGGTTCAGGAAGGCCGCCGCGCCGCTGGCGTTGTGGTGCATCTGGGCGAACAGCTTCTCGCGCCACTGCGACATGCCGCCGCCGATGGTGGGGATCACGATGTCGCGCGACAGGAAATAGCTGGTGGTCATGGCGTCGAGCTTGCAACCACGGGTCTTGATCTGCTGCAGCGCCTTGGGCAGATCCGGGTCGTTCTTGAACCCGTAGTTCACGGTGACCTGCCAGCAGTCGTGCCCGAGGGACTCGATCTCGGTGCGTTTGTCCATGCCGATCCAGGGCACTTCGTGGTTGCGCACGGTGACAAACAGGTTGTTTTCGTGCAGCACCTTGTTGTGCTTGAGGTTGTGCAGCAAGGCGTTGGGCACGGTTCCGGGCTCGGCGGTCAGGAAGACCGCGGTGCCGTCCACCCGTGCGGGCGGGCTCACGAACACCGCCTCCAGGAAGCTGGGCAGATCCAGCGCATCCTGCCGCAGCGAATCGTTGAGCATCGCACGCCCCTGCTTCCAGGTCATCATCAGCAGGAAGATCGCGCCCCCGATCAGCAGCGGGAACCAGCCACCCTCCAGCAGCTTGAGCAGGTTGGACGAGAAAAAGGCCATATCCACCACGAAGAAGAACCCGGTCGCCCCGAAACTGAGCGCCAGCGGGTACTTCCAGCCGTACCGCAGGACGAAGAAGGTCAGCACCGTCGTGATCAGCATGTCCAGCGTCACCGCGATGCCGTAAGCCGCGGCGAGATTGCTGGACGAGCGAAACAGGACCACCGCCAGCGCGATCAGCACGAACAGTCCCCAGTTCACGAACGGCATGTAGATCTGGCCGGTGTCCTTGACGCTGGTGTGCTGAACCTGCAGCCGCGGCAGATAGCCGAGCTGGATCACCTGCTTGGTCACGCTGAAGGCCCCGGTGATCAGCGCCTGGGAGGCGATCACCGTGGCCGCTGTCGCCAGGACAACCAGCGGAATGAGTGCCCAGTCCGGCGCCATCATGAAAAAGGGATTCTTCACCGCCTCGGGGTTGGCCAACAGCAGCGCGCCCTGCCCGAAGTAGTTCAGCGTGAGCGCCGGCATGACGATGGAAAACCAGGCCAGGCGGATCGGCTTCTTGCCGAAATGACCCATGTCGGCGTACAGCGCTTCGCCCCCGGTGACGCACAGGACCACGGCGCCGAGAATGATGAAGGTGGTACCGGGGTTGGCGACCATGAAACCCAGCGCGTAGTGCGGACTGAGCGCCCACAGGATCTCCGGATGTGAAACGATGTGGCTCATGCCCAGCAGCGCGATCGCGGCAAACCACAGCAGCGTGACCGGACCGAAGAATTTCCCGATGCCGGCGGTCCCATGCTTCTGCACCGCGAACAGGCCGAACAGGATCACCAGTGTCAGCGGGATCACGGCCCGCTTGAAATTCGGCGAAACCACCTCCAGGCCCTCGACCGCCGACAGCACCGAAATCGCCGGCGTGATGACCCCGTCGCCATAGAACAGGCAGGTGCCGAACACGCCCACCGCGAGCAACCAGCGCCGCAGCTCGGGTTTGTCCTTCACCGACTGCGAGGCCAGCGCCAGCATGGCCACCAGCCCGCCTTCACCGTGGTTGTCCGCCCGCAGCACCAGCGTGACGTACTTCAGCGAGACGATGACAGTGAGCGTCCAGAAAATGATGGACAGGATGCCGTAGACGTTGTCGTGCGTGAACGGCACATGGCCGGAGCCGAACACCTCTTTGACCGCATACAGGACACTGGTGCCGATGTCGCCGTAGACGACACCGATGGCGCCCAGCGTGAGCGCCGCGAGGGATGATTTGGATGCCGACACAAAAAGGCCCCGCTGTTGTGGCGAGGCTCCTGAATTCCGGAATCAGCTATTGTGCCCCTGCCGCAGTGGTACGCAAGGGGCCGGCCGCGGTCCGGGCCACGCACCCATCGGCATTGTTGCGACGCAGCAACTACCGCCTCGCAAGCGTTCAGTCGTAGATTTCGGCGTCCGGATCGGTGGCTTCCAGCTCATAACTGGCGGCCACCATGGCCAGCCGTCCGATCACGCCGTACATGTAGAAGCGGTTGGGCGCGCTGGCGCCCGGCTTGACGCCCGGCTGGGGCAGGTGCGTGCTCTGCTCGAAGGCCAGCGGCACGAAGCTGGCGCCCGGGGCGTTGAGGTTCTCGTCCACGCCGCGCTCGGCATGGACCCGGTAGAAACCGCCGACCACATACCGGTCCATCATGTAGACCACCGGCTCGGCCACCGCGTCATTCATGCGCTCGTTGGTCAGCACGCCTTCCTGGATGATCACGTCGCTGACTTCCTGGCCGTCCTTGATGACGCTCATCTTGTTGCGCGTCTTGCGGTTCAGGGCGTCCAGTTCCTTGGCGTCGCGCACGGTCATGATGCCCATGCCGTAGGTGCCGTTGTCCGCCTTGACCACCACGAAGGGCTTTTCGTGGATGCCGTATTCCTTGTACTTGCGCCGGATCTTGGTCAGCAGGGCGTCCACGTTGCTTTGCAGGCACTCCATGCCGGTGCCTTCGGCGAAATTCACTTCGCCGCACTTGCCGAACATCGGGTTGATCAGCCACGGGTCGATGCCCAGCAACTTGCCGAATCGCTTGGAAATCTCTTCGTAACTCTGGAAATGCTTGCTCTTTCGGCGCACGCTCCAGCCGGCATGCAGCGGTGGCAGCAGGTACTGCTCGTGCAGATCTTCCAGAATGCCCGGCGCACCGGCCGACAGGTCGTTGTTGAGCAGGATGGTGCAGGGGTCGAAGCCCTTCAGGCCCAGGCGGCGCTTGCCGCGGATGACCGGTTCCAGCGTGATCTGCTCGCCGCCCGGCAGGTCGATGACGGTGGATTCCTTGATTTCGGGGCTGATGGAGCCAATGCGCACATTCAAACCCGCCATCAGGAAGATCCGGCGCAACTGCACCACGTTGCTCAGGTAAAACGTGTTGCGGGTGTGGTTCTCGGGGACGATCAGCAGGTTGCGCGCCTCGGGGCAGATCTTTTCGATCGCGGCCTGTGCGGCCTGCACCGCCAGCGGCAGCATTTCGGGCGTCAGGTTGTTCCAGCCGCCTGGAAACAGGTTGGTGTCGACCGGCGCCAACTTGAAGCCGGCGTTGCGGATGTCGACCGAGCTGTAGAAGGGCGGCGTGTGCTCCATCCACTCGAGTCGGAACCAGCGCTCGATGGCTGGCATGGAGTCGAGCACGCGTTGCTCGAGTTCGTTGATCGGCCCGGTCAGCGCGGTGATGAGATGGGGAACCATGCGGCCCTCTGCTTGAAATGGGTGGACAGGATTTTAGGATGTGAGGCCAAGGCAGGCGGGTTCAAGAGGGACCAGGCCTCGACGACCGTCGCGGAAACCGGGCGGGCCGCCGCGCCGACTCAGGCGCGCACTTCGCCCTCGCCCAGCACCACGTATTTCAGCGAGGTCAGTCCTTCGATGCCCACCGGACCGCGGGCGTGGAACTTGTCGGTGCTGATGCCGATCTCGGCGCCCAGCCCGTATTCGAAGCCATCCGCAAAGCGGGTGCTCGCATTCACCATGACGCTGGCGGAATCGACCTCGCGCAGGAACCGCTGCGCGTGCATGTGATCCCGGGTGAGAATGGCATCGGTGTGGTGGCTGCCGTAGTGGTTGATGTGCGCGATGGCCTGGTCGAGGCCGGCGACCACCTTCACGCTGATGATGGGCGCCAGGTACTCCTCGTACCAGTCCTGCTCGGTGGCGGGTTTCAGACGGGCACCCGACACAGCGGCGAGGATCGACAGCGCCTCGGGGCAGCACCGCATTTCGACGCCCTTGGCCGCATAGATGGCGCCGATCCGGGGCAGGAAATCAGCTGCCACGCCACGCGCCACCAGCAAGCCCTCGCTGGCGTTGCAGGGACTGAACTTGTTGGTCTTGGCGTTGTCGGCCACCGTGACGGCCATGTCCAGGTCACACGGATCGTCCACGTAGGTGTGGCAGTTGCCGTCCAGGTGCTTGATGACCGGCACCTTGGCATCGCGGCTGATGCGCTCGATCAGCCCCTTGCCACCACGCGGAATGATCACGTCCACATATTGCGGCATGGCAATCAGCTGGCCCACCGCTTCGCGATCGGTGGTCTGCACCAGTTGCACCGCGTCAGCCGGCAAGCCGGACTCGACCAGCGCCTGCTGCACCAGCCGCGCCAGCGCCTTGTTGGATTCGATCGCTTCGGAGCCGCCACGCAGAATGCAGGCATTGCCGCTCTTGATCGACAGGCTGGCGGCCTCGATGGTGACGTTGGGCCGGCTCTCGAAAATCATGCCGAACACCCCGATCGGCACCCGCATCTGCCCCACCCGGATGCCGCTGGGCTGCTGTTTCATGCCGATGATCTCGCCGATCACATCGGGCATGGCCGCCAGTTGCTCGCAGCCTTCGGCGCAGGTTTCCAGCACCTTGGGCGTGAGCTTAAGGCGGTCAACCATGGGCTCGGCCAGACCGGTGGCGGTGGCTCGATCAAGGTCGCGTGCGTTGTCGGCCTGCAAGCTCGGCGCTTGGGCGCGCAACAGCGCCGCCAACCGGCGCAAGGCGGCGTTCTTGACTGCGGCGGGCGCCTTGGCCAGCAGCGCGGAAGCGTTCTTGGCCCGCAGGCCGATGGTCTGCAGGGTGTCGGCGATGGAGGGAGCGTTCATAAGCGCTATTGTCAGTCGATTCAGGAAAAATCCCGTGCCGCAGTGCGCCTGCTGCCGCCCGCCGCAACGGCGTCACGGGCCAGACAGGCATTGCAGACCGCCAGCGCCAGCCGGTGCAGCGCCTGCCAGCCGGTGGCCGGCCAGTCGGGCTGCTTCAGACCCTTGACGATGCCGTCCACCACATGGGCGTCGTGCAGCCACTGGCCGATCTGCGCCTCGGACAGGCGCGGCAACACGCGCTCGAACAGACGCTCGCGCGGGCCCCAGATTCGTGCCTCGCGCAAGGCCATCGGCAGGGGACGCCCTGCATTCAGGGCGTCCTTCACTCGCTTGAGGGCACGGATGTCCTCCGCCAGGCTGTAGTGCACCAGCACCTCCGCCTCGCCCTCGGCCTGCAGGCCGTCCAGCATGCGCTGCACGCGCGCGACCTGACCGCCCAGCACCGCCTCCGACAGCTTGAACACGTCGTAGCGCGCCACGTTCAGCACCGCGTTCTCGATCTGGTCAAACCCGAGTTCGCCCGAGGGATAGAGCAGGGCCAGTTTCTGCACCTCCTGGTGTGCCGCGAGCAGATTGCCTTCCACGCGGTCGGCGAAGAACTGCAGGGTGCGCTGGCCTTCCTCACCGGGCACAACCCGCTGGCCCTGACGCTGCAGACGCTGGGCAATCCACTGCGGCAACGCGGCACGCTCCACCGGGTCGATCTGGATGCTCACGCCGGTGGCTTCCAGTGCGCTGAACCACGGGGTGTTGCGCGCGGCCTTGTCCAGGCGGGGCAACATGAACACCAGCAGGGTGGTCTCGTTGCCAGCGGCGCTGTCGGCCAGCTGCTGGATGGCCATGGCTCCATCCTTGCCAGGTTTGCCGGAAGGAATACGGATTTCGATCAGTTGCCGCTCGGCAAACAGGCTCAGCGACCCCCCCCCGGCCAGCACCTCGCTCCAGTCGAAATGGGCGCCAGCCACGGTGTGCACCGTGCGTTCGCCATAGCCTTGTGCACGGGCTGCGGCACGCAGGGTGTCGGCGGCTTCCTGGACCAGCAAGGCTTCGTCCCCGTGCAACACGTACAGCGACCGCAAGCCCTTGCCGAGATGGCTGGCGAGTTGGGCGGCAGGCAGTTGCATGGGTTCAGCGACCTGGCGGCAGGCAGGGACAGGCGGGGCAACGCAGGCGCGTGTTCACAACTCGCGCACCGACGCCAGCTGGATCATGATCAGTTGCACCAGTTCGGACTGCATGCTGCGCAACAGCAGGGATTCTTCCGTCTGTTTTGCCAGCGCTTGGGATTCGTTGAAGCTGACGTCACGCTGCTGCATCAGTTCGGTGTCGGGAATCAGCACCCGACCGGCCGGCGTGCGCAGGTTGAACTTGACCCACATGCGCAGCGTGAACTCCTGCACCTGGCCGCTCGAACTCTGCGCCACCACAACACGCTCCTGCGGATTCGACAGCACGTCCAGCACCACGTCGGCGCGGGCCATGTCTCCGGGTGCCGTGAGAACGGTGACCTTGCCGGCGGACTCGATGGCGCGGCGCAATTCGGCGGCCAGCGGCAGGCCGGATCCGGCATTGATGTACAGGGTGCTGAAAGGAAAATTCGGCGCCTGGCGGAGCTTGAATCCGCAACCGGCGAACATCAGTGCCGCGCCGGCTGCCAACAGGCCGCGGCGTTGTCGTCCGGCGGTACCCGCCACATCCTGAAACGCCCCCCCGACGTCCTTGAGCAACCGGCTCATCTCAGACCACCACGTTCACCAGTCGCCCGGGCACCAGGATCACCCGCTTGATCGCGCCGCCGGTACCCTGGCTCAGGAACGCCGGGCTGGCGAGAGCGATGGTCTCGATCTCTTCCCTGGAGGCTTTCGCGGGCACGTGGATGGAACCGCGCAACCTGCCATTCACCTGCAGCATCAACTCGATTTCATCCTGTTGCAATGCCGCCCCGTCGGCCTTCGGCCAGGGCGCATCAAGCAGTTCACCGTGCCGGGCGTCAAAACCCAGCGCCAGCCACAAGGCGTGGGCGATGTGCGGTGTGGCCGGATACAGGCAGCGCAGCAGGATGCCGAAGCACTCGGCAACTGCCACCGAGTCCCCTTCGGATCCATCGGCTTTGAACGCCTCCAGCGCGTTGATCATCTTCATCGCGCCGGAGACGACCGTGTTGTACTGCATGCGCTGGTAGTCATAGTCCACCTGTTTCAGCACGGTGTGGACTTCCAGGCGCAACGCCTTGGCATTCTTGCCGAATTCGATCGATTTCTGGCCGGATCCCATCGTCGACTGGCCATAAGTTGCTACGTAATTGGTAGCGTCCAACTTGACGCCGAAGTTCCAGACCCGGCGCAGGAAGCGGTAGCTGCCTTCCACCGCGGCGTCGTTCCACTCCAGCGTGGCCTCGGGCGGAGCGGTGAACATGGTGTACAGGCGCGCGGTGTCGGCACCGTATTTCTCGATCAGGTCCTGCGGGTCGACGCCGTTGTTCTTGGACTTGGACATCGTGCCCACGCCCTCGTAATCGATCGGCGTGCCGGCGGGCAGATCGCCCTTGGCCTGCTTCAGTGTCGCGCCGACGACCTTTCCGGTGTCGTCCAGAACGTCCTCGACCTCCTGCGGCCAGAAATACTCGATGCCACCCTTGTCGCCCTTGCGGGAGTAGATGTGGTTCAGCACCATGCCCTGCGTCAGCAGTTTCGTGAAGGGCTCGTCCACCTTCACCAGGCCCAGATCGCGCATGACCTTGGTCCAGAAACGTGCATACAGCAGGTGCAGGATGGCGTGCTCGATGCCGCCGATGTACTGGTCCATCGGCATCCAGTAATCGGCACCTTCGGCCACCATGGCCTGCTCGTTGGTCGGGTCGCAGTAGCGCATGAAATACCAGGAACTGTCCACGAAGGTGTCCATCGTGTCCGTCTCACGCCGCGCCGGCTTGCCACAGACGGGACAGGTGACCCCGCCGTGGAAGCCTTCGTGTCTGTGCAACGGATTGCCGGAACCATCGGGAATGCAGTCCTGCGGCAGCACCACCGGCAGGTCTTTTTCGGGCACCGGCACCGCACCGTGCTCGTCGCAATGGATGATCGGGATCGGGGTGCCCCAGTAGCGCTGGCGGCTCACACCCCAGTCGCGCAGACGCCAGGTGGTCTTGCGCTCGCCCAGGCCTTCGCGGGCCAGCGCATGCGCGACCGCCTGGACCGCCTCTTGGTACGACAGGCCACTGAACACGTCCGAATTGATCGTGACACCGCGCTGTTTGTCGGCGTACCAGTCATTCCACTGGTGATAGTCGTAGTGCAGACCGTCCACA
>Ga0209604_1001049_pt1 | contig 23450 bp, 24 predicted proteins | sample AD_UKC097_MetaG_FD_184405 | JGI IMG/M metagenome (GOLD analysis project Ga0209604, IMG submission 184405) | Active sludge microbial communities of municipal wastewater-treating anaerobic digesters from USA - AD_UKC097_MetaG (SPAdes) (version 2) | ecosystem: Engineered > Bioreactor > Anaerobic >... | reverse complement strand
TCGATCGACATATTGATATCAATAGATACCTATAGGTGATACTATGCAAGCCGCATCCACCATTTACATCAGGGAAGATCTGAAAGAAAAACTCCAGGCATTGAAACAACATCCCCGGGAATCGTACAATGACGTCATCGAGCGGCTGGTGACCCTTGCGGTGGATCAGGATCCCCTGAACGATGAAGCGATCAAAGGGCTTGAAGAAGCCCTTGAGGATATCAGGCACCGCCGACTCCATTCTGAAGCAGAGATCATGGCTGAGTTCGGTGTGGAATGAGGTACCGGATCGAATACACTTCCCGGGCACGGAAGGATTTGCATACGTTCGACCGGACGACTGCCCAACGAATCATCCGGGCACTGCATGGGCTTTCGGACCACCCCTACACCCAGATCAAGAAACTGAAAGGAACGAACCCGGGCCATCCAGTCTATACCTTCCGCATTGGTCACCAGTACCGGGCTATCCTGTCAATCCATGACACGGTTCTTATCATCCAGGTACTTGAGATCGAAGACAGAAAACAGGCATACCGTGATTTCTGAAGAGTACGGCTCTTTCCTCAGTCATGAGAGAGAGGAAGGTCCAGGGGGGAGGTCTCTTTTTTAATCAGTCATCGTGCCATTTCACGTCTCCTGAACAAATTATTCACAAATCCTGAACACACTGTTCACGAATCATGACCATCATCAATTTTTAAAAATGCATGGAGACGGAATCATCCCTCCCCAGGAACGTTCCCAGGCGAGCTTTTATCTCCCTTTACACTCCCCTCTCATTCATGAAGCACTCCTCTCTGTTCCTCCTCATGGTATGCCTGGTCGGGGGAATCGTCCTCCTCTCCGGGTGCACCACCTCACCGGGAGTTCCCAATGTCACCCCGACGCTCACCCCGATTCCTCCCACAACAGGGGATCCCTTGTCGTGCACCGGGGATGCCGACTGTGTCCCTGCCCAATGCTGCCATCCCGAAAGCTGCATCAATAAACAGTTCCAGCCGGACTGCAGTGCGGTCCTCTGTAGTGCAGCATGCCTCGGCCCTCTCGACTGTGGTGCCGGCCATTGCCGTTGCAGCGAGGGGAAATGCCAGGTCGTCCCGGGTCCGGGACCCGTCGTCCCCGGACAGGCAACCCTGATCATTGCGGTTAAGGATGCCCCGAAGGTCAAGGATGATGATGGCACGATCACCCGTCTGCTCCTCAACATCACTGAGGTGAGTGTCCAGAAGGCAGCTCCAAACCAGACGATCACCCAGACCGATGATGAGGTGTCGGCAACCGAGTCGGGGGAGACGGATACCGCAGGCTGGATCACGGTCATCAACGAGACCCAGTCCGTGGACCTGCTGCAGTTCGTGAACGTGAGCAAAGTGCTCGGCGAAAAGACCCTGGATGCCGGCACCTACACCCAGATCCGCCTGAAGATCGATTCAGGAACGATCACCGTCGATGGAACGGATCACACTCTTACCGTCCCGAGCGGGGTGCTCAAATTGAACCGGGGATTCGTGCTGGTCCCGAACGAGACCCGGATGCTCACCCTTGATTTCAACGTGGAGAACTCGGTGGTCAGGACCGGATCGGGTAAGTACCTGCTGAAACCGGTTATTGCGGTGCTTTCGGAGCGGGGGTAGCGGTCCTCTAAGAAGAGTGATAGATTGGTGGTGGAATGGGGGTAAACCAGTTCACCACCAGAAACGTATCCAGGATCCGGTCATCGATCGACACCGTAGTATCGGGAGGACCTTCATCAGGAAACTGGTGAGAAGGGTATTGACAGTCTCTCCCACTTCATGGTGCTCCAAAACTGCTTTGCACTATCTTATATATCCCCAAAAAAAGTGGAGACATGCTGAAAGAGAAGGTACTATGCTAGGGAAAGTACTGCGGGAACTATGCGAATTGCCTTACAATGGATGATAATTTCACAAAATTGATGGATGATTGAAGGGGCAAGCCACGATGAATCTTACCGATTCAGGAACAGTGACATACACACTTGATATCGCAGCGATACTGAGCGCCATCATCTGGCCAATCGTAGTAATAGCTATCCTCGTTCTCTATCGCAAAGAGATACCAAACGTGTTCAAGTGGTTGAAGAGCCATGTAAAGAAATTTGAATTCCAGGGAGTTTCCATAGAATTAGCAGAAGCAAAAGGATATTCCCAAGACTGGTCTGCCAGTGAATATGATTTACGTAGCCGAGCCACGTCTACTTATGTTGGTAGTAGCTCTGAAATGCCACATTTTGTCTCGCAGCTAACCGAGGGAGGAATGGCAGAGTATGCGATAGTCAACCTGAGTGATGGGAAAAAGTGGTTATCATCACGAATTTTTATTATGACTATTCTTTATACACAAATAAAAGGAATCGAGGGCATAGTCTTTTTGGAAAAAACAGATTTCGCCAGGAAAAAATTTTTAGGATGGGCTGAGCCTATCACAATCATCAAAGCATTCGGTAAGCGATACACGTGGTTTGAAAAGGAGTATATCAGTGCCTATTCTGAAATATTTTCAGGATTCATCACAACATCGGATAACGAACTGCCTAAAACACAAAAAGACAAAGAGAGGATACAAGGATATTTTACAATCAATAGGTATGGGGATCTGTTCTTTAAACATTTCATACCCGAGACACGAATTAATATTATGATAAAATTCCTTAATAGTATTCAAAAGAAAAGATCAGAAATTCCGTCAGATAAATTGTATGAATGGGTTCGCATTGATTCTAATCCGGGGGAAACCGATCAGGATATCCATGAACACTCCAAATTTATTGATGCTGACAAATTGGAGGAAATTTTGGGAAATGGGCTCTTTCGGTCTGCTGTTTCCGAACATGATCTGGATTCTATGAAGGGGCGGGAAAGGGTAAGGAAGTTTCTCTCTTTTCCTCATCGATTCGTAGCAGTAACCTCTGAAAACGGACGTTTTGAATATCTTGTGGATCGGAATAAACTCATCGATCAATTAGTGAAAAATGAAGTGGCTCATACAGATTTGGAATGAAATTCTCGATGATTTTTAAATCCAATGATATGTAGTCTAATCAAAGATTGCAGAGATCCACAAAGGTCAGGCTTTCACCGATCGGTTATCAAGAATCTTGATGTGGTCATGCCTGGGTTTTGTCAGGAGTCCAGAGCGGTTGAGGGTATCGAGCGCCTCTTCAAAGTCCCCTTCGCTCCTGAATGAGGGTATCTGCTTCCGGACTTCCTCAAGGGGAATCGATATCTCGAGTCCATAGGCATCCACGAGGTCAAGGTACAGCTTCCGTGCCGTATCATCGAGGCGGTAGAGCTGCGAGACATGGTACTGGGTACTCACCACCTTTTTTGCACGGTAATACATATCGGACCAGAGATCCACTGCCTGGGTGACATCGCTTCTCGATAATTTCAGATGGGCATTGTACCGGGCAAAGGAGAGGCTCAGCCGGGGCACGAGTGATCTGAAGTCCTGCTGGTAGGGAGCCCAGCCGGACCCTTTGAACTCCTGGACCACGGAATAGAGGGTATCCGTCACATAGGATTCAAGGGAGGCAGGGATGTCTGGCCGGATCATGAGGGCATCGAGCATAAACGCGGTGACCATCGGGCTGAGACTCTCCATGTCGAGGGCATAGTGCTTCGAGGGCTGCACTTCGACTGCGTCCAGCACGACCGGGATGTGCATGGGGATTCGTTCCGGGTTGTGATAGGCGAGGTTGATCTCCTCGGCTTTTGTATGCAGCACCTGCTTCTCATGCTCTGCTATTGCATAATAATACGGTGAGGTGAGCTGCCGGAATTCCCGGGGGATGATCGCAAGGCTTTTTTTGAACCCGAGCCAGGGTTTCTTCTTCCCAAGGACTGCCGCACAGACTCCTCCTTTCTCCTCAGCAAGGGGGGGAGAAGACACGGTATACAGGGCAGAGCAGAGGGCAAGGCTCTCAACGATCTCTTCTTCCCCGAGATAGGGCATCGTGAAATAATGGCGGACTTCATCCGGGCTTACCGTGCTCCGCCTGGAAACAAGGGTGTTCGGATCAACCGGGGACCAGGAATCGACATATTTCACCGTGAGGGTGTAATACCCGTCCCGGTCTTTCATGATATCCTGCCTGGCTTCGGACACCCGTGCTCTGATGAGGGCATGCTTTTCGGGAGGGGGGCAGTGTGCGAGGTACACCTCGCGTTTCGGGGTCTGCAGGAACGGCGAGGGATCAAGATAAAAGAGTGTACCTGAAGAGTGAATGGGGCGGACAAACCCGGTATCTTCCCTGGAAAAGATCAGTTCCTTTTCAATGGCAGAAAGACTATGTCCATATATCCTGTTCTTCAGTGTCATGATGCTCCCCGCTATGACAGGTGACTATGCACGAATACACTGGTACGATCTATCATAAGAGTGCATCGGTTGGTGGGTGAAAGTGACCGATGCACCATCCATGCTACCGGGAGGCCCCCCGTCTCCGGAATGAACATCGCGGATCCGCTTTTTATGCCAAAAGAGAGGATCCCGTCAGGGCTGCACCCGCCTTCTCGCGGGATACCCAAGGTGTTCCAGTTCATCGATTGCCCGCTCGATCTCCGGTGGTTTGAAACCGTCGGCCGCCATCAGCACCTCACGCGAAGGGGTTGCGTCGGGATCTTCCCTGAAATGGTCCAGGAGAATCCTCGTTTCCGGCAGGAGGCCGTCATGCAATGTGTCGATGCTCTCATCGTCGAATACATTGTAGTCCCTTCCCGATGCGGAGATCTCTCCCGCTGTCCGGTCTTGTGCGATGAAGAGGTCTTTTTCAGCGAGAGAGGCAAAGACCTCCCTCACAGTGTGATGGTCAAGCCCGGTCCTGTTTGCAACATCGAGTGAGGTGGCGGCCTCTTCCTCCTCCTGCAGGTATTTGAGTACGATCCGTTCTTCAAAAGTTAATCGGAATCTCATATTCTCTCTCCTCTCCTTTGTTTTCACCGACCGTATTTGACCTTTCGTGCGGACAGTGAAAGCAGGGAGGGCTGTTCTCTCTCAACTCCATCCTGTACATCCTTGGGGAGCGGGGCCAAATAAAAATTTAAAACTCCCAAGGAAGCCCAAGTTCTTTCCTGAGGTTGAGTTTTTCACTATTAATTGCTGGTTCCTTAAAATGAACATTAATTAACTCGTCAATGGCCGTTTGATTTTGATTATATTTATCCCAAGTTCCGACGAAGATAGCTGCAACTGCGGGTTTCCCTTTAGGATAATATTCCGTAATTAACCTTAGATTACTCAAGCTTGAGCCTTGAGCGATTACATTCCCGGATTTGAGCAATTCTATTGTAATTTCAGAACTTACAGATTTATCACGTCTATAAATTTCAGCGACTATGTAATGCCAGGGAGAGTCGCTTATTGCATCACTTGGTATTTCATAAGCCTTTGGGCCGTGGCCTGAAATATCCCACATGCTTTCCCCATCAATTGATACCTTTCCGAACCAATCCGCAGTATAATTTACATTTACTTGATAAGGGGGAGGAATTGTCGTTGGGATGGTGGTATTAATCGTCGTTAATTCGTCTTCTGGTTGGGTCGGTTGGATTGGTTGGGTTGGTTGAGTTGTGCAACCGCAAAAAAAAATTCCCACAATTAAAAGCCCAAATGTCAAAAAAATGGTTTTATGGTTCATATGACTACTGTCGTTTTTACATAGAAAAAAATTTCGAATTTTTCTTATTATTGTGGATTTGTTCAGAAGCCCGACGGGAACATTCGGAGTGGATATCCCCTGCCATGGTTCTGTAAGGACGACCGGGGATGAGATCCCGACAAGGAGGTTCATGGCAATGATGGTCCTGGTAACAATGTGAATAACCGCTTTGCATAAGATGGGTGATGGTACAATCTTTCGCGCCGTTGCAGGGGGTCTAGCGGGGAATGTTTGAATTACTTGTGGTGTGGTTTGAATGAGATCTGGTCCGTGAGGTTACATGAATGAGGGGATTGATCGAATAATTAAAAAATCAGTATTTTGTTTTTAATCCCATCCTTGCTTTTTTTAATCGAAATGATAATTTATTGAGTTCTCCTAATCTTCTTTTGAAATCATCTAAACTTATGTATGGTTATTGATATTTCGGATAATGTATAGGGGGTTGGGACATGTCAAAACTTCAAATTGGTGATATTTTTAGGTATGCTCGTCCATACAGTCCAGAAAAAGAACAAATTGATGGGCTGCCCAATCATTTTTTTATAACTCATTATCCTGGTCAACCCTTAATTCAACTTGACAGCGGTATTAATCCGATTGCAGCAACACGAACCCCGGAAGGTTTAAGACGCCCCGCGATTCTAATTCGAAGCAGCCCGCATAAAATTGGAAGTCATGAAACCCCATGGCAGGACACATTTGATCCAGATAATGGCCACATAAGATATTATGGAGATAACAAAGAACCCGGTAAGGATCCAGCTCAATCTCCTGGTAATAAGGTATTACTTGAAGCCTATCATGCTCATTCTGCAATTAACGATGAGCTCCGGCAGCAATCTGTTCCACTAATTTTTTATAAAGCCGTAAGCCGTAACGGCAAAATAAAAGGATTTATTGAATTCAATGGATTCGGTATCATCCAAAATGTTGAATTAATTACACAATACGATAGGGCAAAGGAGAGAGCTTTTCCAAACTATGCTTTCGATTTCACCATTTTTGATATTTCAAAAGAACACGAAGAATTCGATTGGAGTTGGATTAATAAAAGAAGAGATTCTGGACTAACACTTCACGAAACCCTAAAAAATGCCCCCTCCTCTTGGAAATTGTGGATAAAAGAAGGGCCAAAATCATTAGAAAAGACACGAAGACAGGTATCTAAACTACTAGTGGCAAGCACCTCTGAACAACGCCCCAGCCCAGGGAGCCGAGAGGCAATGGCTCTCTCTGAAATCTATCATTTTTATACGAATAAGAAAAATCGATTTGAAGCTCTCGCCTCTGTAATTACTGCTCGTTGTATACGAAATAGCGGCTGGGTTTATCATGAGGGGTGGATTACTCAAGCGACGCAAGATCATGGAGCTGACTTTTTTGGAAGATTGGACATTGGATTTGGTTTCGGAAGAGTAAAGGTAATTCTCCTTGGTCAGGCCAAATGTGAATCTCCTTCAGTTCCAACGAGTGGGACACATGTTGCACGAACCGTTGCGAGGCTGAAAAGAGGGTGGATTGGAGCCTATGTGACCACGAGCTACTTCTCTGAATCGGTTCAGCGTGAAATAATTGAAGATTGTTACCCTATTTTATTGATAAATGGGAAAAAAATTGCAGAAATATCTCTAGAAATTGTTCATGATGATGGATATCCAAGCTTATCATCTTTTTTAGCGGACGTGGATACTCAATATGGAAACAAAGTAAAAACCCGACGACCAGAGGAATTGCTTCTTGAATAGATTTCTATAAATAGACCACAATTTTTTTGGCTGTGGTTTCTATATTCTTTTTAATTTCGTGCTCCCAGATCCTTATAACGGTCCAATCTAATGCCTCTAATGCCTCTTGATTTTTCTTGTCCCTTTCAACATTGGATTCTACCTGCAGAATGAAGATCTCATCATTATTCGGAGAGCCGAAAGAACAGATAGAGAATCTCCACAATTACAAATTCATTAATTAACCGAATAAATTTCTTTTCCTGTTATTGGATCCTTAATTATTACTTTTCCAATTAATTTATCGAAATCATCTTTATTGCATAATGTTGGCTCTTCTAAGAGTGTTGTAGCAGTTCCTGCTGCAACGGAATACTTCAATTGCTTTGGAAGATCCAAATCAGAGAAATTAACATTTTGATTTTTCCAACCATAAATAAAGCCGGCGATAGAAGAATCTCCTGCTCCAACGTTATTCCTGATCTCTAAATTTGGAGAGAGAGGTAGTTTTTTTAGAGAGGGGGGTATTCCAATTAATTCCTGATCTTTTGTAACTAGAATAATTCCACGAGGACCTATAGAAATCAATACAATTTCAATACAATATTCCGATTGAATCCATTGTGCCAGTTTGGCCAAATCTCTGTTACTTCCGCTTTTTAATCTTGAACCCCAAATCGATTTAACTTCTTTAAAATTTGGCTTAATCACATGGGGCTGCGATTTTACACCACTTCTCAATGCATCCCCAGAAGCATCGAGAATAATGATAATCCCATTTTTTTTCAAATTATTGATCATGTCATTCATATAATCTGGATCTAATTTATCTGGAAGACTTCCCCCGATTACTGCTATTGTTTGACAAATATTATTGGTTGAAATTTTTGAAATCGTATCAGTTAAAGATTGTTTTTCATCATCTTCTATTTTCGGGCCTTCAAATTTGTAAATAACTTGTTTTTTTGAATCTAAGTAATTATATATAACATTTTGTCTTGTGCATCCTTTTATCTTAATGAATTCTGGAGTGATAACTCCGAGCGAGTTGAGTGTATGTTCATTAATCTTTCCAAGTAGTCTTTCTCCAGTGTTACACCCATAAAATGCTATTGCAGTATTATCAATCCCAAGATTTGCTAACGCACGGGAAACACAAATCCCCTTGCCGCCAGCGACCTCTACGTATTTTCTCCTATCCTTTTGTCTTTTATCACGATAATCCCATACAAATCGATCAAGCGAAGGATTTAGGGTTATTGTAAAAATCCTAAATTCCACTGTAAACAACCTTCATTCCGCTACCATTCTTTCCATTTTCGACGAATTGTTTAATTATTTTGTTGGATCTTACTGCCCGATCTGAGGTATCTCCTAGTGGTGGATATGTAAGGCATAAAATAAAATTTTTATTTTTCTTTATTCTGTCCCACACATCACTATTATCAATAACTTTTTGATGTGTATTATTTGGGGGGATTGAATCGATAAATTTTGTCCAATCTGCAGCAATAATTAGAACACAGGTCTCAAGATTTGAGTCAAGTGCTTTATCAATTAAAGCTCTTTTAAAATCCTTATTTCTGTTATCTCTCGTAGAAACCAAGGGGCCATCTTCAAAAGTTATAAGTGTTGCAGCAAGAATGATTTTACTTGGTGCTATGTTATCTAATGGTTGAGATATTCGTTTTTTATGGTATGTAGCGCCATAAATTTCATCGATTTCTCCATTCAGAAGATATACTTTAATTTTTGGGGGAATAACAGAAATAGCAGCGATAATGTTGTTAGTATATATTTTTAAATCAACTGACTTTCCAGTAAATTTTTGATTAAGAATCCGAGGTATTTGATCAATTGTAGTGCCAGAATCGATTATAACTTGATCGTGCCTATCGATGAATTTATCAACTATTTTAGTTGAAATGGCAATTTTATCTTTTCGATTTTTAAAAAGTTTTTCCCAAAATTCCCATTCAGATGTTAAAATTGCGAGATATGATTGTGTAGGTAGAGTACCTGAAAAAAAATCGGCTTGGATACGGTTTACTTCGGTATTAATATCTCCAATATCATTTTGAATATCTTTTTTTGTATCATTAATTTCGTGTTTTAAATTAGTTGTAATATAACTAGTTGTTTTATCTAAAATGTATAAAAAAAGTGCAACAACAAGTCCAATTACTCCAATAAATACTCCAATAATGAGGCTAGTGTCTTCGATCATAACATCTCCAAAATTTTATACTCTTTCTATTCTATCTAAATCTACTGATTTAAAAAGAATTTACTCCATTGCTCGCAGCGCTCGCTTCATCCTTTATTTGGCCATATGATATGCAGGACGGGAGAATTTTAATGAGGCTTGCAAAAGGTGATGATGACCGGTTCAGGTGTGCTAGATCTTAAAAGTAATCAAAAGAGTATTTCCTCATTCTAATAGTTAACATTGGCATGATAATTCTTATCGTAGTCTACGTTTAAGCACTTCTCGAACCGGGAAACATATCGTGGGCAGGATCCCCGTGGTTTTGCATCGGAGTTGGGCCTGTTTTCAATTCTGCATAGACCCTATTACATGCCGCCCTGCAAAACCTTTGCTCACCTCACCGTATCGTTACGATCTAAAGTGCTGGCAGCCCGCGGAAATCGATGAAATTTGCCTGTCAGAAAGTGTTCGGCTTGACTGGCCTCTCTTGTCCCTTTTTCATTCGTGAATCAGCATCAGGGCCGCAACAGTCGCAACCACGCAGTTGGCAATCGCAATGAAGTATGCCCCGACCGACAGGCCGCAGAACGCGGTCCCGTTCGAGGCGAGAGCGAGATTCCTGCATGCGTAAGGGATGTAGATCATAATAAAGGCGAACATGACGGCGTTGGCGGCAATCACCAGCCAGAGGACAATCGGGGGAATCTTCATCTCATATCGATTGAAATTCGATATTTAATATAATATCCACCAGGATTGATACTGAATTCGCCGTGTCTCAATGGATTATACAAGGATCTCATCGATATTCGTGAATCAACAGGGGACCGGAAATCCTTTGGCCGGAGAACACCGACTCTTGTAGCATGATCGGGGATTCCCCTGGAGACAGCCAGGTGTATAGCGAAGAGCAGCGGTTCCGGCAGATCTGGATCCTCTTCCTCGTCGGGTTCATCGCTATACTCGCATGTATTCCTTTCTCCTGCAGATTGTGATCGGGAAACCGTTCGGAACAAACCCTGCCCCCGATATCTTGGTGCTTATTCTCTTGGTGATTTTCGGGATCATATTCCCGGTCTGGTTTATCGTGATGAGACTCGAGAATCCAGGTCCCCCCGATCTACCTCCGGTTTCGGTTGTTCCCCCTACATCTCCGATGGCGGGAATTCCCCCTTGCCACCATTGTCAAAGCGGAGGCCGTTACCCACCGGCCTATCCTGGAATATGGGGGGCTGGGGAATCCGGATCGGGAGGAAGGGGATAGCCTACAATGTCTCGGGGAACCGGGGAGTGCAGGTAACGCTGGAAGGCGGGAGGTCGTTCCTGCTCGGGTCGCTCCAGCCAGAGAAACTGGTGACCGCGATCCAAAAACGATAACCGTTGCACCCCAGGGTCGGACCTCTCTGTCAGAACTTATGAGCGGCCAGACAGCTAATAATCAGTCAACATAATACAATGAGAATTTATGAGGAATGGGGAAAAGGTAGGGAAACAATTCTCCCCAATTGGAAGGAGGGTGCTAATCGTATGAATCCATGCACATGTGTGAGTATCGACAAATTTTTCTCCGTGAAGATGTCAAGTGGAAAATCCTGTTCTGTCGGAAATTTCAGTGTGAACGCGATGATGCCCGAACAAAATGTGAACGCTGGACGGATTTCGTCGATCCTTCTGCATTAAATTGGGAGGGAAAGCCCGGACTGTCAGGCCTCCCCCGTCTCTTTTTCATTCGTGAATGAGCATCAATGCTGCAGCAGTCGCAACCACGCAGTTGCCAATCGCAATGAAGTATGCCCCTCTAGATAGGCCACATGTCCCGGAAATCCAAATGATCGATATTCTCTCTTTAACTAAAGGTTGGGGGGGTGGATCCTACCCAATCATCAATTTTATTAGGCCACTTCAATATTAAAAGAATAATGACCTGTTTGGTCTTCAACGTCTTTAATAGTAAGTGTCAATGAGTAACTTCCTTTTTTCTGATAAATATGATCCACTGTCATTCCATGGCTATCTGTTCCATCTCCGAAATTCCAATGATAATCGATAATATCATCAGGTAAAGGAAAACAATTTTCTGCATTACAATTAATTTTTAGGGGCGATTTGCCTTCTTTTGGATGAATCAATATTAAATTGGTCTCTTCTATAAAGACTTCATGGAAATTTTTGCCAATTTCCCAATGTAACCTAAATTGACTTATGTATCTATCAAGTAAGTCTTTCTCATACTCGTTTCCTTTATTATGAAGATGTATGACACTACCCTCATATCCTTTATACGGTGATCCACCTGGTCCATTCGAACCTAATTCAATGAGCTTTAATGATGGAATCCATTTAAAAAACCCAATATATCCTTCAGAATATCTAGTTTCGTTATTTATCACTATAATTCCTTTTAATATTGGAGGATAATCAAAAAATTTTGTATCAATTACATAACCCATTTTTGTATTCGATTGATCCCTATAAAACCTAACTTTATCCACAATAGTTCTCACTTTTTTCCAAGGGCGAGCTGTGCTTCTACTCTTTTTAATTTCAATATTGTGGTTTTTTTGTTCCTTCCATTCTGAAACCCAATTTCTTAATAATACTTTTATTCTTACGTTTTTATAATGTGACTTAAAATTAATAAATTTGTCTAATGTTTCAGAAGTGTAAGCAAAAACAAGAACCTCAATATCCTTTCCATTTTTCAATGAATGATTAATAATTGGTCCTAGTTGTTCTTCATTATAGGATAATAAATTGATTTTTCTATATAAAATCGTAAGAATAGCAATTGCACCGACAATGAAAGCAAATAAAATTACAAGATAGGGTAGCCACAATTTCAATAAAATTGCCCATTCATCAGGGGGTCTTTGAATAATAAGAATTAGGATGGTTAACAATGGTAAAAGAGCCACAATGGCGATTAATATCCTATAAAAATATTTTATGGAATATTCCATTCTCCTTCTCCTTTTGAAAGGTTATATCCATTCAATAATAAACTTGTAACCGAATCCAGATTCGGTAAAATAACGTCGGCACCTATTCCTTTAAAAGATTCAATTTTAAAGTTTTGCCAAAATAAATTTTTTTTATAATTATGCATTTTTATGATTTTTCCAGAGTTAAGAGTCATTCCTCGTTTTTTTGAAACTCGATGAATAAATTCGATCCCTTTTACCCCTTCTGAAAAATAAATTTCTCCAGCTCCAATATCAATATTTAAAAATTTTTTATTAAAAGTCTCTTTCCACGTAATGATGTAGAATTTCATACTATCGATTAGAACACCATCCATATCAATAGCAATCCCCCTTTTTAATTTCTTGATTTCCATTTTGTTTTAAATTAAATCATAGAGAATATTTAGATTATCCTATTAGTGAGAATGACAATAAAAAGATATATTTTCATGGTAATTAATCTAGTATTATTTTAATATTTGATTATTTTCACAAAACACCGGATAAAAACTTAACTAATCAATCAAATTCCCGATTCTCAAAAAATTACTCATATTTTCGAGATAATTTTCAATAAGTTTAAATCATTTATAAAGTATTATTCAGTGATAGATGTGATTTCATCATTTAATAACAATAAAAAAATAATTGTTTATTTTGATTTACTTGGATTTGATGAGCAAGCAAGACATTTTGAAAATATTACCGCTCTTCCCTCTGAAATTTTTAGGGAAAAACTGATGGATACGTTTAATTGTATAATTCGGAAAAAATTTCCAACAGTAATTTATAAACAGACATCTCTTGATGGTTGGGTTTTTTTATTCGAAGATTTAAATTCATCTTTTATTGTTTTAAATGATCTTAAAAAAATACTCGAAAATGAATATTCACTAATGACCTATGAGTCTTGTATTATTTCATCTGATATTAACACTCGTAAATATTATTTAACAGACGCTACGATGACAGCGGTAAAAACATGCAATAAATATCGGAGAGTGTTTAAAGAAAATTCAAAACAATCAATAAAGAATTCATTTATATTGCTACATAAGGATGCATATCCATTTCTTAATCAGAGACAAAAGGATGTACTTTATAACATTAGCAAAGATAAAAGAGGTTTTTTTGGCTATGATGACGCTACATTAATTGAACCTCAAGATTATATTGTCGGAAAAAGAATCAAAAATGTAACGAAATTAAAAAGATCTGTCGTTATCAAAGAAAATATTGAGTATATTGAGACAGATTTTTTAAATGATACCTTTTATCAAGAACACATATCTAATTCAAAAAAAATTAATCTATATTCATACACTGGAGAAACATTTGTTGTTGAAAATCAAGAAATTTTAAAAAAACACCCTCATATAACATTAAAGATTCTTATTAGGAATCCTTTTAAGGATAGAAAGAAGAAGAAACAGGCCCTTGATTCGATAAATTTATTGAATGATATTTCTGTTGAAAATAAGAAATTTAAATTTTTTATAAGATTTTATGACCATTCTCCATTATTGCGAGCGACAATTTTCGATGAAAAAGAGGGTTTTTTAGGTATGTACAGGTATGATCCAAAGCGTCAATATAAATTTTATGGAGTCGAAGAAAATATTCTTTTACATGTAAAAGACGATAACGATTTGGGAAAAATGTTATTGAAATTATATTTAGGAAGGTTCAAGTATGATTGGATCAATTCCCATCCAATTGAGGATATTATAAAATAATTTTCTCTTAAATAGAACGCATGGAGATTAACATATTACTACATCACCGGGAATAAGTAATTTATCGACTATCTCTGCACCACATCCTCCCCTCTGGGACTTCTTTTCAGAAGAAAAGAGGATTGAATCAATAAAACGTAATTTCAGAAAATAAATCTCTTTTTAAAAAAAATAGATGGCTATTCTCATTTTTGGATTAATTGTTCAGGTTCAGAAATGATGGAACTTAAGGGGGGAGTCGGGGATAATGATTCCATTGTTTTAATTGTGAGATTGTATTCGGGGCCTCCAGATCTGATACAATTGGTCGGTGCTGGACTTCAGACTCCCCCCGGAGAATGTATAACAATGCCAATCCGGACCAAAAATCCTTTGGCCGGAGAACACCGACTCTTGTAGCATGACCCGGGACTCCCCTGGAGAGAGCGTGGTATACGCTGAAGAACAGCGGTTCCGGCAGATCTGGGTCCTCATCCTCGTCGGATTCATCGCCATACTCGCCGGGTATTCCTTTGTCCTGCAGATCGTGATCGGGGAGCCGTTCGGGACAAACCCTGCCCCCGACATCCTGGTGATTGCTCTCTTCGTGATATTCGGGATCATCTTCCCGGTCTGGTTCCTCGTGATGAGACTCGAGGTCCAGGTCACCCGGACCGACCTCCGGTTTCGTCTGTTCCCCCTCCATCTCCAATGGCGGGAATTTTCCCTTGCCACCATTGTCGAAGCAGAGGCTGTGTTCTACCGGCCCCTCCTGGAGTATGGGGGCTGGGGAATCAGGATAGGGAGGAAGGGGATGGCCTACAATGTCTCGGGGAACAGGGGAGTGCAGGTCTCTAATAAACCAAACATTTTCCATTCACACAGACGCTGTTATCAGGGCAATAGGTATTGGGAGAACCACAGGGCTGGTGACATTTTTTATCGGTTCCGAGAATATATCCTTCCTCACACGAAAGACACTGTCCATTGACACAAACACTATTCCTTGGGCAATAACCCCCTCCACAAGGCTGGCGAGGTGAAGTTGCTGTCTTAAGGTAGTGGGGTACTCCAGATGCATATCCCCCAATAATCAGAATTATTACAATCATTGTAAAGAAGTAGATCGCCACATGCATCCCTATCATTTTATTAAAGGGAATATCCCCGTGGTTCATCTTCCCTGCCGTTTTATATGAATCATAAATCCCATAACCCCATATGAGAAAACCAGGGAGAATGAAAATGTACAATCCAATTATCGTCCCTATTAAAAAGAACAATCCTTTACCGATCTGACCGTTGTATATTTGGCCTAATCCAGGAATTATTGACAATACAGCTACCAGACCCGAAGATTTCAATTGCTCTTGATGTGTTCTCCCTTGGCCATCTCTCGATCCATATTTTATTGTATCTTTTACTCTGACTCCACATTTTGGACACAGCTTGGGCTTTCCAACAGGCCAGTGCCCCTGAGAGTACGGCAGGATTGCACCACAATTAAGACACGTCTCAGCCTCAATAGTGGGGGGTTGAGTCGATGATTTATCATCAGGTGTTTGTTCGATGTCCTGAACCGATTTTTTATCATCTTCCTTTAATGGAGAAGGTTGAGGTTTACCTAATTCGTCGGCTTTCTTTCTGGATCTTTTCGCTTCATCGCTCCTTCCTAATTTTGATAATGCAAGACTCGAGTTATACCAGCCCGCCCATAAGTTCGGATCGAGTTTTACGGCTTTAGAATAACAATCGAGTGCAGATTCGTAATCTTCTTTAAAATAATACTCATTACCCTTATTGTTCCACCACTTTGCATGTGATTCTGTTGATTCTGAAGATGGAGGAGAATCTGGTTTTGGTAGATCGATAACATCCACATTAATACAAATTTGCCCCTTACATCGCCAACAATATTCTTCAACATAGAGATTTTTTGCTCCGCAATGGGGACAGTGAATAAATTTTTCCATAAATCGCTTTCATGTTGTCTTAATCGACAACTAAAATAAATGTTGTTTATATTAGAATTTTCGAAGATAAGATAAATTCCGGAGTATTGTTAATAAATTAAAATCGGTTATTCTAATTAGACCACTGTTCTCTTCAAATCCTCCTCTTGCTGGTCCTCATATTTTTTTAACCAGAGATCAATCATATTCACTATTTTTTGTTTTACCAATTGGCCATTACAAAATAACGCAATCATTAATATTATTAGTATAGTAGTAAAAATACCAGCCAGACCCACAAATGTTAACATATTTTTTAAATCTATGAATTTAAAGATAAGCACATATAAAAATACTGATATCCCTATACCCAACGATATTGCCATAATCCCTGTCATACTAGAATAATAGATAGAAAAGTGACGGTACATCCACTGACGTAAATTGATGTCTCCTTTAATTGACCATATATATGTAAATCTGATATCAGAAGAGTATCTGTCGTTCTCATCTGTTGTAAAGTAAATATTAATTTTCTCTCTCTCTTTCAATTTAGTGTCCCAAAGGTCTGAATATCCATCTATGTCCCCTAGTCTATTCCAAAATAGGAAATGGAATAAATGATATATCATATAACTAATAGCATCACTCGCCAAAACACCAATTATTATTGCGCCAATTTGGAATAGAACTAAAAATGTATTAAGACTATTTTCCCCCACCAGGGATGTTAAAGTATTATTATCCAGCAAAAAACAGATTTGGAAAATAAGAACATAAACTACAATAATAGATCCGATGAGTGGACCTACATATCGGTATCTTTCATATCTCATTGTTTCTGAACCACTCATAATTAATCATAATTTTTTAAAAATAAAGCATTTTTGGGTCTCGAAGAAATATTGCTCCTTGTGTGTTTGAAATAGCTGTTTGACATCTCATCAAAAACACCTGCCGTCTAGCTATTGTCATCTCAAATAAGGAATGTCAATCGCAAATCCACGATGAAACTCTTCATAATCTCCAATGGTAAAAACATGCAAGGCAGGTTCCCTACGTTCAGTCGATTGTCCAGGCTCTTGGCGGACCAAACCTCCCTGAAATTCAGGCGGTGAAAAAAGTGCAAAAAAGAGCATAGACTCGTATCAGTGAAATGTCTTCTAATAAAATGCAATGGTCTGCCCAATCTCGACTTTTTTTTATTTTCCATCACTTCGTATTCGCTTCCGGCGTCGCATGCTTTAACGAGTGTATTCAACTACTTTCACCAAAGTATTTATCGCATCATTGGAGAGAATCGCCTCTCTCTGTGTTATGTAGTGGAATAATTGGTCCGGTGTTATGATATCAATAAATCTGTCCAACTTCTGGTGAGGATTAATACCAGATTTCGAGACAATTACATTTCGGATTCTCGGCACTGATCGCCGTGGGTAGTATTTTAATAAATATCTCCATAACGCATAATTTGAACGATGAACCTGAAATATTAAATCATCGGACTTTTTTTCAATATCGAATGATTTCCAATTCTTTGTTTCAATAAGAAACATACCAGTGGGGCCAATTGCAATATGGTCTATCTGGCTTGTTAGAATGTGGTCGTTCTCTTCTCTCCAATAAATTGGGGGTTTAAAACGGAGATTTACATCATTGATAATAACATATTCATTTGGTAGTTGCGAAAGAATCTGGATAACCTGCTCTTCTGCATATGCACCAATTAAAAAAGATTTATTCTGCTCGATGAAATGAAAAGAATCGGTGACCTTATTACACTCATTTTCAATATATCTTTGTTTATAAGCGATTAAATGTTCTTTTCGGGTCCGAACATCTCTTAAGTCTTTATTAATCTTGTGTTTCCTGAAATAACCTTGAACGGTAGAACAGATATATGAAAAAAAATTATTATGACCGTTCTTTTGTTGAGTATTCCATTCCTTTAAAAGGAGTTCAAGTCTTTCCTCATCTTTATTTAAACACTGAAGTATCTCTTCTTGCTGTTTCGTAGTATTTATCCGAGTCTCTTCAAGAATCTTTTCATAGTTGTGATAAAAGTCGTTAATTTCATCGAAAGTCGTTAATTTTTTCCCATGTATAGGCTGCAATCCTTTTAAAATATATCGAGAACTACCAGAAATTCCATACATTCTGACAGCATGGGGGGTCTCTTTATCCATGTCTTCTGAATATCTGACTTTTATTAAAAATTACTTCGTTGATTGAATCGAAATAGATTTGATGAATGTTCAAAACAGGCCTTAAAATTGCATTTCTTTAGTATTCCAATAAATCTATACTCTGCAGGCTATCGATGACCTCTAAATATCAGTTTGTAATACTTAGGTGGTTTCACCGATCATGACACGGCAGGTCCCTTATGTCCAATCGATCGTGAAGGCTTTTGGCGGACCACACATTCCTAAAATTTTAGCAGTGAAAAAAGTGCAAAAAAATATTGTTGCATTTTCAACAAAGCATCTCCTTACAACCAAATCGTCCTCCTAACCTTGCTCTTATGATGAATCTCCGGGTTAATGAAAAAATTATGATCGATATGTTTCACCTTCTTAGATGCAAGATCCCACGGCACTGCAGATGAAGGGGCTTTGTGGAATGTGTGAACATGAATCTCGTTTAATATCTTACGAATGATGCTTTATTCTCTGTTCTCGTTGCTAGTGAGGAATTCTACAGAGCCGGTGTTTAAGTAAATTCATAAGAGAGGGAAAATTTTTGGATGTGATAATTCCCCTGATCAGCAATATATACATCTCTGGATTTGTCTACTGCAATAACCCATGACCAATCAAATTGCCGATTACTAGAGCCAAAAGATCCCCCGAAAGGATCAATTTTCTTTATGGATCGAACATACGGATACAAATTGACCAAGCTCTTGGCGGATCTAAATGGATTTCTCGCGTTCATCTGGAAGGGAGAATTGAAAAGAATAAAAAACAAATCAGCTGAAAGATAATAAATATTTATTGGATAATACCCGAAAATACTAATTCAGATTCAATGAACTTACGAGGATCGAATAATGGTGATAAAGAATTTAGAATATTGTTTCAACCTTCTTTTAAAAGAATATTCTGAGTGCCAGAATGGGTACAATTCTCGAGATACAATTGTTATTACGGAATTTTCTTTCATTGTAACCTTAATCTCAATTTTATTTGTAATTTTACAATTTTTTTCAGGAACGGATATTACATCGATTGCTTATATTGAAAACTATCAACATGTGATTTTCGTTTTTTTTATTGGAATTATTGGGCTGATATCCTTGCTTGCCTTGTCAATTGATATGGCAAGTGCAATCAGTGTGAAAACGGCATTACGAAAAAGAATGATAGATATTGAAAAAATAATTAATAATTTGATGCAGGACGAGTATCTTGAGTATAGACTATTATTTTGGCGTTCTATTGATAAAAGAGATCGATATAAAATCGAGAAATTAAAAGTTAGAAACCTTTTTGTGAATTCATCTTATCTTATACTGATTATATGGACAATCATCGTGTTATTCTTCATAGCGAAGAGCTATAGTTTTAACATAGACTCATTAAAAAGAATTGTATTGTGGTGTATATTTTATCTAATTTCAAATGCTATTATATTAATAGTATTATATTATAATGGCACTCAAAGGACTACGTTAATCGAATGATTAATCAGGTAAAATCTTTTTAGATTTATTATGAAGTGGTCCCAAGATTATTTTAATTCAGAATTTAACGAAAAAGATCCGTGGAAATTTTTTACATCAGAATACGAGCAAAAAAAGTATGAACGACAATTAGGTCTTATTGAACAACACGGTGGCAATGTAAAAAACATATTAGAAATTGGATGCGCAGAGGGGGCTCATACAAGATTGATCTCGAATTTTTTTCCTCACGCAAAGATAATTGGAATCGATATCTCCGAAAAGGCAATATCTAGAGCAAATGAATTAGTTTCTGAAAATATTTCTTTTATTCATAATGATATTCTTGATGGTATAAATAATTTTGAAGATAGATTTTTTGATGTTATCATCTGGAGTGAGTCAATATACTACATTGGGGATAGAGTTAGTGCTTTTAGGTTGTTCGAATTTGTGAAAACGTTGTCGCAAAAAATGAGTGATACTGGGATTATATGTCTAGCAAATATTATCAATCAAGAATCAGGCCCGGAAGAAAGAATAACAAAACGACCTCTAATGGAGATTTACTATAATATTTTTACAAAGATCTTTTTGCCCATTCATTTGGTTGAGTACAATGAGTATAAAAAAGAAAGTAATCATTGCCACACCTATCAAATTTGGCTATTTAAAGTATAATTTTTGTCGAATTCCTCAATAAGAAAAAAAAGAGAGTAATTCTCCAAATTTCCTTTTCAGGACCGAAAATATACTTTCACCCTTACAAAGTTGGTACTACCTTTCGGAATTAAAGTAAAAGCGAGAGTCTTTTCGGTATCGTTGGTATTGAAGACCCGGAAAAACCATTATTTGCCTCACCTAATCGTTCCAATATGAGGTGCTGCCGGTCCTGAAGAGCTGGGACAGGAAGGGAACGGTATTTTAGAGAGAAGAGAGATATCACGTTCCTGAATTTTCGGCCCTGTACAAAAATCTCCATAGAACAAGAATCCAATCAACCCCACACTTTTCACGAGTTTGTAACGTATTAGTCTGATTTTGATTTCTTTCACCTGATTCCGGCGTTTCCCGATACAAATACCTGGGATGGTTGAAGCGTGATTCTCTGGCTTTTTTTAAGGCTCTACGGTTCTGTTACAGGTGACGAGGATGGACATACGGTATCTTCTGAAATCTGCCGTAAAATAATCTGGACAGCGTTCTTCCCATCCCAAATGATTTCACCCAACCAACCCTCGACAGAGATTCTCCTGCCGTCAAGCCGAACCAGGCTGGTCTGTGGTATCTGCATCTTCTCTCCCAATAACACCTGATCTAATTTCTGACTGATATTCTTCCTTTCATCCGGAGAGATCAAATGTAATATATTTTTTCCCAGGAGTTCTTCGTTCGTACGTGCCAAAAACAGGCGCTGGCCTGCCGGGTTGGTATACACGATTTTTCCCTCCTGTTGAACCATAATGGCATCCGGGGACCAATCAGTCAGGTAACGGTATTTCCTCTCACTTTTTTGGAGATCTTCTATGCTCTGCTTATAACGAGTTATAAGAATTGCCGTTCCTATCAGCATGGCGGAAAAGAAGAGACGATTGATGAGGGCAAAAAGCTCCGATATGTCGCGTGGCGAAACAAAATAACTGATCGCAAGGAGGAGGACGAAAAAGCCTGCCGCTACGATTGGAGCAAACCTCCACTGCAAATAGAGGGTCAGAACGAGAGGGATGAAGTACAGAATCCAGACAGCGAATCCGAGCGGTGTGATGATGTCTGCATAAAAAATCAGAATGGTAGAGATGACGATGAACAGTATAATTTTCAGGAAGTGTTCTTGCCTCATCCTGGTGGTATTAAATGCTGGCATACATGATACCCCTCATCTTCTTATCACTGAGGAGTAGTTCTACAGGAGAAATAATTTTCCCTACCGCGTTTTGAGACGTGCGGTCCGTGAAAACAGTCCGCGAGGAGCGGGACGGTGCAGCTGGTGATGAGGAGCCTGCGACGAAATCACGGGCGTCACTATCCCACCCTCTCATGAAGAGAGATCAGGGAGACGGTGAGGAGAATGGTCGATGGTCCACAATACCCAACTGAACGAGGACCTTTCGGCAGTCACTTTCATGCCATCTGGATCCCGATTAAGGAACGACCGACCGACTCTGGATTGCCTCACCTTATGGTTATCACGTAAGATGATGGCAGCCCGCGGAAAATCGGTGAAGTGGAAAGGCGTTTGGCCGGTCAGAAGATGCCTGGATTGACTGGCCATTCTCGTCTCTTTTTCATTCGTGAATCATCTTCGGTGCTGCCGGAGTCGTGAATGAATCAGAAGGCACCGTTATTCCAATGGGATGACAGTAAAATTGGTGAGAATGAGATCGTCTCACTATCTTATCGTATCCCTGGTGGATAGAACTGTATCGCTCTTTTATGGACTATTTCGGAATACGATGGCGCTGTTCCTGTGACGTTTTTTGGGAGAGATCCGAAAGCCCGGGAAAAGCGGTTGTTCCAGACCGCTATTTGCCTGAACAGCCCGGATGAGGACGGATCCCGTTGGTAAGCGACGTCCCGGGGTATGCATCAGCCATCAAACGACAGGAGGGTCCAGTAACCGATCATTTTGCCCTGGCTATTTCTTCCATTGCCACAATTTCCGGAGCTCCCGCGAGCAATCCGCTGGCCTTGGTAAAAAATTCTTTGAAATACGGGGTGGAAGAATGGAAATCCAGGGCATCCTGGTCAGTGTATTGTTCGACCACAACGAGGGTATTGGGATTGGCCGTATCAACGTTCACCGAATACAGGACGGTCCCCTGCTCTTTGGCCACTTTCACGAGCAGCCCCCGGATTTCTTGTAACGCTTCATCCATCTTTCCTTCTTTGATAGGCATTGTGGCAATAACAGTCAGCATTTCTACTTTTCCTCCCTGAGTTACTATCGGTGTACGGGGGATATGTCTTGATCAAACAATAAGAAATTATCGAGCCCTCCTCCCGATAGTACCATTCTGCGAAGTGTTGGAGAACGTCGTTTGAGTTAAAGCACAATGATAGGATTGTCCCCGGTAAAAGTGCACGTGCAGCAACCATCTTTTCAACAGAACGGAACCTTGATATTTTTTACAACAATACCCGTTGCACCTCAGGGCTGAATTACTCAATCAGCACGTATGACCGCCCAGGCAGCTGATACTCAGTCACAATTATACAATGAGAATTTATGAGGAATGGTGAAGACAAAGGAAACATGCTCCCCACCAGGAAGGAGGGTGCTTAACGGATGAACCCCTGCACAGGATGTGAGTATCGACAAATTTTTCTCCGTGAAGATGACGAGGGGAAAATTCTGTTCTGTCGAAAATTTAAGTGCGAACGCGATGATGCCCGATCACAATGTGAACGCTGGGAGGGATTCGTCGATCCTTCTGTATAAAAACAGGGAATGGCAATTTGACAGTTCCGGTATAGAAAAGTCCCCCTTCTCTCCGCACCATCAGATCCCGGCTCCTCCTCTCCTTGGTAAAGAAAGCA
>Ga0209604_1001048_pt1 | contig 23468 bp, 15 predicted proteins | sample AD_UKC097_MetaG_FD_184405 | JGI IMG/M metagenome (GOLD analysis project Ga0209604, IMG submission 184405) | Active sludge microbial communities of municipal wastewater-treating anaerobic digesters from USA - AD_UKC097_MetaG (SPAdes) (version 2) | ecosystem: Engineered > Bioreactor > Anaerobic >... | reverse complement strand
ATCCGCGCCGGGGAGGTGATCGGCACCCACAACGGCACCATCTACAACGCCAATTACCTGTTCCGCCGCTGGAAGCTGCGACGCTTCGCCGAGGTGGACAGCGAGATTCTGTTCCGCCTGGCTGCAATCGCCGCGCGGGACGGGGCCATGGATATCGAGCGGTTCAAGGCGCGGCTCCGCCGCTGCCGCGGGCAGATCACCGCCGTCATCGCCTGCCGGACCGATCCGGAAACCGTCATCGTGCTCAAGGGGAACCGACCGTTGGAACTGCGGTGGCATCCCCGCCGCAAGGCGGTTCTCTATGCTTCGGACCCCGCATACCTCGACGCCGTGCTGGCGGAGGAAAAAGGCTGGCGTGAGATTTCTGTCCCGCCCATGAGCCTGGTGGTGTTCCGGCGCGAGAACCTGTCCGGGTACTCGGTGGAACCGTTCGAGTTCGTCGCCCAAGAAAGAAAGGGCGCGGAGCCATGACAGACACTCCAATGAACCCCATGAACCAGGCAATGAACCCAACAGAACCCTTGAAGCCGAACACAAACGGAATGCTGAGACTCTTCGTCTACGGCACACTGAAGCGCGGTTTCTGGAACCACGACCGCTTTTGCCGGGGAGTCCTGGCGGTGGAGGACGCTGTCGTCCGCGGCCGCCTCTTCGAGACATCCTCCGGAATCCCGGTCCTGGAGGTTCCGGAGGAGGGCATCCTCGCCGTCGGGACCACCAACCCGCTCGCCGACGTTGCCACACAAGCGCATGTGACTGCCCGCATGTCCAATCCCGAGCCAACCCCCGACCGGCTCCCCAAGAAGGGCACAGGCGCGCCCTGGGGCCCCGTGTACGGGGAGCTTCTTGCCTTCGACGATCCCGAAACCCGCCTTCCGGCCATCGACCGGCTGGAGGGGTTTCACCCTGGCGGTCCCTGCCTCTACCGCCGTGTTCTGTTCCCTGTCCAAGTCAACGGAGCCGATCTTCCGGCTTGGCTCTATGTGAGTGAAGACCCGATCTCGGGCAGGCTTACCCCTCTCGGTGGGTCCCGCTGGCACCGGAAGCCCTGACTCGGTTACACTCGGTCAAATATATAAAATAACCGGACAAACCGCTTGACATTGGACATCAGTCTGATATATTGTAATCCTGTTTGTCCTGGTTTATTGGGACGTAAACGCCGAAGGCTGGAACGTGGAACACCGATCAACCAAACGAAAGAGGCTGTTGCGAGGCAACCGATGAAGCCAACAGTGAGTGGAGTCGCATGATGGAAGACCGATGGCTCTCCGTAGATGAGATTGCGGACCATCTCGGCATCAAGCGGGATACGGTCTACAAGTGGATCAGTGAACGGCAGATGCCGGGCCACAAGATCGGTCGGCTTTGGAAGTTCGACAGGAAAGAAGTGGACGCGTGGGTGAAGTCCGGCGCAGCGAGTGAGGCAGGCGACCCATCTGCTACGGAAAAGAAAACTGATGACTAAGCCACTTAGAAAAATAAAACAGGCTGAGAGAGCTGCGGGAAAAGTCGAGGATGCTTCTCGAAGAAAGGGGACGATCACCCCACCGCTTTACAGCAGCAAGATTATTAAGGCGGGGGCTCTTCTTCCGGACACGAAAGCTCTTTTATCTGCATGGGACCCAGCCCTGTCCGTCAGTGAGAACCTCCAGCGCGTGCGTCGTCAGAACCTCTTGGGAAAAACGTCGCGTTCCCGGGCAGAGGATATCTTGGCGATTTTTCGGCAACGATATCTGACCGAAGAGACCGTTGCACTCGCTTTGGCCAGCATCGTGAAGAATCAGTCCAACGGCAATACCCTTGACCGAATTCTCTACTTCCACTCAGTGCGAGCCGACTTGCTCTTGCGCGATGTGGTGATTGAGCTTCTGGTGCCGCATTGGTCGCGGGGCGTTATGGAGATTGATGTCCAGGAGATTGAATCAGCGTTGCGAAAATGGGTTGAAGAGGGAAAAACTTCAGGTGCATGGGGGGATTCCACCGTACGCCGCGTCACCCAAGGCGTGCTCTCAACACTCCGTGATTTTGGTGTCCTTCAGGGAGCAGTCAATAAACGCATCGCCCCAGCCTACTTGTCCGTCCAAGCCTTCTCATACATCGCGTTTTACCTGAAGCAGCACCAACCATCGGGAACCAAACTGCTTGATCTTGTTGATTGGAAGCTGTTCTTCCTGCCCCGCGACGGAGTGGAGCGGTTTTTTCTGGAAGCGCATCAGCATGGACTGCTTGAATACCACGTTGCGGGGAGTGTCACTCGCTTGACCTTTCCCGTAGAAACCCTTGAGGAGTATGCGAATGTCCTCACTCAATAATCGAATTGAGCTCCTCGAGAACGACCTGAAGGCGACCCCTCCTCGGATCAGCGTCTACCACGATCTGCCATTTGCCATTTTCCGGTATGACCCAGAGGAAGAGTGGACGCTTCGGCGGGAAGCACGATTGCTGGCGACGCGGCTGGGCGAAGCGGGCAGAAAGACATGCATCGTCCACATGTCTGACCTTTTGTGGAAGGCAATTCAGGAAAGCGAAGGAATAGATGCAGTAGTCGAGCTTGAGAATGACCGAGGTTTTCTTTCAGCCCAGGAACAGGTGACCACGTACTTGTCCGACCGTGATTGGCGGCCTTTGGCTGGTCTCCTGACTGAGCATCTTCAATCGCTGGATGCTGCAACTCAGGTGGTCTTCTTGATGCGCGCGGCGGCCATGGCACCCGGCATCTATCACATGTCCAAATTGCTCGATCAGATGCAGGGCAAGACATCATTGACCACGATCCTTTTCTATCCCGGCTCTATTGAAGGGACGACCGGGCTCAGGTTCATGGCCCTTAAGGACCGTGATGCATTAGGAAACTACCGGGTGAAAATTTATGGATAGGACTCAAGGAGAGCACATGAAAACGATTGGCAACCTCCTGTCGCGGGATTTGAGTCGGAAGATCGAGGAGATCATCCAGGTCGATCAAACCGACGAACAGTCCGTGTATTCGGAAATCACCGAGTACATTGCCACGGACAGCATCCGCGATCAGTACGCGGCTCTCCTGAAGGCCGTTGCAGAGGCCCCGACGGAACCCCATGAAAGCGTCGGCGTCTGGGTTTCCGGTTTTTTCGGCTCAGGCAAGAGCTCATTCGCAAAGAATTTCGGGTATGCACTGGAAAACAGAAGGGTCCTTGGACAGGATTTCTCGGCCCTGTTCAAACAACAGATCCGTGATGAGCAGGTCCGTAATTTGCTTGACCTTATCAATACCCGCTTTCCTACCGAGGTCATCCTCTTCGACATCGCCAAGGAGCAGGATACTCGCCGCGTCACACAGCGCATCGCCGAGTTTATCTATACCGCCCTGCTCAGAGAACTCGACTACGCCGAAGATTTCGACATCGCGGAACTTGAGATCGAACTCGAAGCGGAAGGCAAACTGGAACAGTTCATCTCCAAATGCAAACAAATCCACAATCAGGAGTGGCGCATCGTCCGCAAAGGCGCACAGCGGTTATCGCGGGCAAGCGCGGTCCTTCACGCCCTTGATCCAGTGACCTATCCAGCCGCCGATTCGTGGGCACATACCCAACGCAGTCGTGATGCGGCAATCAGCGTGAGCAAAGTTGTACACCGAACGTTCGAACTCTTTGGCCGCAGGCGTCCTGGAAAGGCGCTGGTTCTCGTTATCGATGAGGTCGGTCAGCATGTCGCCCGCAGCGGCGACAAGATCGAAGATCTGCGGGCCACCATCGAGGAATTCGGGAAAGTCGGCAGGAATCTGCTCAAAGCAAGAAAGATACCGGCACCGTGCTGGATCGTCGTAACCTCCCAGGAGAAACTCGACGAGGTGGTGGCCGCCATTGACTCCAAGCGCGTTGAACTGGCGAAGCTTCAGGATCGATTCCGTCATCGAGTCGATCTCGCGCCATCGGATATTCGCGAGGTTGCCACGCGGCGCGTCCTGGCCAAGAAAGACGACGCCCTGCCGATTCTCCGGAAGCTCTACAGTGCAAACCAGGGGGCACTGAACGCCTCATTGCGGCTTGAGCGCACCTCACGTCGAACGGCTGTTAGTGAGGATGATTTCGTCCAGTTCTATCCGTACCCACCGCATTACATCGACATCGGCATCAGCATCATGTCGGGAATTCGGCTTCAGCCCGGAGCGCCCAGGCATTTTGGGGGAAGCAACCGGACGATCATCAAGCAGGCTTACGAGATGCTTGTATCCAATCGGACGAGGCTCGCCGATTGCCCGATTGGCACCCTGGTAACGTTGGATCGCGTGTATGAGCTTGTTGAAGGCAACCTTTCGAACGAGCGCCGCACCGACATTCACGAAATCAGCGAGCGATTCAAGGGCGACCCGGACAAACAATGGACGCTTCGGGTTGCCAAGGCGATTTGCCTTCTGGAATTCGTCCGCGACTTGCCTCGAACGGAGGCGAACATTGCCGCCTTTCTTATCGATAAGGTCGGCGACCCGACACCGGTCACCCAGGTCGAGGCAGCCATCAAGAAACTCTACGATGCGCAGTTTATCCGCAACACCGAGGATGGATGGAAGCTCCAGACCGCCCAGGAAAAGAATTGGGAAACCGAGAAAAAAGCCCTCGACCCCAAACCCCGCGACCGCAACGAGATTGTACGAAACACTCTGCGCTCGATCTTTGGCGAGCCCGCTCTCAGGACCTACCGCCACAAGGATTACCGCACCTTCCGAACCGGGATCAGTGTGGACGGCACGGCTGTTGGGGATGAAGGCGATATCAGGGTGTCTTTGGCCATGGCCGAGGACGATAGCGAGCTGTCAAACCGGATCAACGAGATTCGAGACGAAAGCCGACAGAAGTCCCATGAAAACGACCTCTACTGGGTCTTCTCCCTCGCGCCGGAGATCGATGAACTGGTGGCCCAGCTCTTTGCGTCCAGGAAGATGGTTGAGAAATACGACCAGCTTCGAGCCCAAAGCAAAATCACCCCGGACGAGGCCACCTGCCTCCAGGACGAGAAAAACTTCGTCCTGAATTACGAATCAAGGCTCAGGGACAAGGTCACGGAAGCGATTGAGCGTGGGACAGGGATGTTTCGCGGCGTGGCGAGGGATGCATCGTCGCTCGGCAAGAACCTGGGTGAGATCATCAAGAAATTCCTGGAGCAGATCGTTCCCGACCTCTATCCCAAGCTGGAGATGGGTTCTCGCCCACTGCACGGGGATGAACCGGATGTCTTCCTGAAGGCCGCTGATCTCAAGGCCCTTCCTCAAGTGTTTTACGTCGGCGAACGCGGCCTGGGGCTGGTCACCAAGGAAGGTTCGAAGTACGTGCCGAACCCAAGCGCCGATGTGGCCAAAGAGGTCCGTGATTACCTCGCCAGCCAGCACGAGTATGGCAACCGGGACGCTTGCCTTGGTAAGGCGCTCGAGAACCGATTCAACGGCACTCCCTACGGATGGGAACGCGACGTGCTGCGACTGGTCCTCGCTGTTCTTTTCCGTGCAGGCGTCATCGAGGTTTCCTTCGGCGGCCAGAAGTTCGATTCCTATGTGGAACCGCGAAGCCGCGAACCCTTCGTCAATAACACGAAGTTCAAGTCGGCGATCTTCACCCCGATCAAACCCGTCGATCTCAAGACCCTTACCCAGGCGGTTCAGAGCTATGAGGGCTTGACCGGCAAGACCGTGGATGTGGAGAAGAACGCCATCGGGATGGCCGCAAAGCAGTATGCCGAGGCAGAGGCCAAAGAGGTCGTTCCCATCATCGCGGAGGCCAAAGCCCGCTATCTACCGGTGCTGGCCATCGTCGAGGAATACCGGGAAGCGCTGGCGAATATCGAGAACGGCTCCGCCGACGACTGTGTGAACCTTCTGGCCGGCGGTGCCGCCTCGCTCAAGGAGGGCCGCGAACGTATCCGCAAGATCGCCGAATGTCTGAACGAAAAGGGGCTCGCGACCCTGCAGAGAGCGCGGCTGGCCGCCAACGAAATGTCCCGCACCTTTGAAGCGAGAGGCCAGGACGAGATCGCCGAGAAGGGCAAGGAGCTTCGTGAACTATTGCAGTCCGAGACCTTCTTTGAGGCCATGGCGCAGATCGAGAAAAGCGCGCAGGAAATCATGACCGTTTATCGCGAACTCTATGAAAAGACTCATACGGAGCGAGCGGCTCAGTATCGCGATGCGGTCGAGAAGATCAAGGGACGGAAGGAATGGGAACAGGTGCCTGAGTCCATGCGGGAACCGGTGCTCTCCCCGCTGGCATCACGCGGTTGCGCCGAGAACGATTTCCCGGAAACGTGCCTCGCCTGCAATGCATGCCGCGCCGGTGTGAGCCAGATGGAATCGGATATCGAGGCCCTTGGCGGCCTTTTTGCCAAGGTCGTTTCCGAAATCCAGCGGCTGACGACGCCGCCCGAGGTGAAAATCGAACGCGTCCGGGTGTCCGAGTATTTCTCCGGATCATTTGAATCGGCGGACCAGGTCAAGAAGGCCGTGGCCCGCCTGCAGGACCATCTCCTGAAACTGCTCGATGAGGGCGTGAAGATCGTGGTGGAGTAACTCATGGATCAGACCATACGAAACAAGCTGCGAGGCGTCGTGACCCAGTGCCGAAAGCTGCTGGAGGACTCCACCGCCCAGGCGCTCCAGGGACGCTTCGGCATTTACGCTGCTCGCAAAAAGGGCGAAGTCCAAATTGAGGACGAGGCTCGCATGGCGCACCTCACCGAGGAGGACCGCGCCTGCCGCCAGGACCTACTGGACCACCTGGAGCACATCCAGGCCATTGGGTACAAGCCGAGCGAGGCGCTGGAACAGCTTGTCCGCGAGATCAGTTTCACACACCTCAACCGGCTCTGTGCCTATAAGATGATGGAGTCCAGGGGCCTTATCCGAGAGGCCGTGAGCCGCGGGCTCAAGTCCCAAGGTTTCTTCTTCTACCTCGCCGACCATCCGGAAGACGAAAAGCTCCATAACGGAGGCGGGCAGGAGACGGCATACCGCAACTTCCTCGACTGGCTTGGCGGGACGCTCTCTGAAGAGATCGGCGTCCTCTTCAACCCCAATGACCCGGCCAATCGCATCTATCCGCCGCAACGGGTGCTGGATGATGTGCTGGACCTGATCAACGACGGAGAGTTGAAGGACATCTGGTCCCAGGACGAGACTATCGGTTGGGTTTATCAGTATTTCACGCCGAAAGAGCTGCGCGACAAGGCCCGCAAGGAAAGCCAGGCCCCGCGCAACTCCTACGAGCTGGCCTTCCGCAATCAGTTTTTCACCCCTCGGTACGTGGTGGAGTTCCTCACCGACAACACCCTCGGCCGCATATGGTATGAGATGCGCAAGGGCAAGACCATCCTCAAAGACCGCTGCAAATACCTGGTGCGCCGTCCCATGGAGATATTCCTGAAGGATGGCGAGCTGCCTCCAGCGGAATCAAATGAGGCGCGCGAAGACCTGTCGCAGGAAGAGCTGCTGAAGCAGCCGGTTTACATTCATCACCGGCCCAAGAAAGACCCGCGTGAACTAAAGGCTCTCGACCCTGCATGCGGCTCCGGCCACTTCCTGCTGTACTGCTTTGATCTGCTTCAGACCATCTACGAGGAAGCCTACGACGATCCGGACTTGGGCGCAACGCTGAGGAAAGACTACCCGGCGCTTGAAGATCTCCGTCGTGCTGTGCCCGGACTGGTCCTCAAGCACAACCTGCATGGCATCGACATTGATCTGCGGGCTACGCAGATCGCGGCGCTGGCCCTGTGGCTGCGCTGTCAGCGGGCCTACCAGGAACTGGGTTTGAAGAACGGGGAGCGACCGAAGATCATCCGCTCCAACCTCGTGTGTGCGGAACCCATGCCGGGCGAGACTGACCTGCTGAAGGAATTCACCTCTACCCTGCAACCCAAGGTGCTGGGCCAACTCGTCGAATCAGTCTTCGAGAAGATGAAGCTCGCCGGCGAGGCGGGAAGCTTGCTCAAGATTGAGGAAGAGATTCGACAGGCGGCAGGTAAGGCGAAGTTCGAGTTCATTCAGTGGAAGAAACACCAAGACAAAGCAAAGTGGTCGCTATTTCCTGAGCTGGTTAAGCGAGACCAACCTTCCATTTTTGACTTTGCAGACATGACTGACGAGGTTTTTCTTGACCGAGTTGAGGAGGGGATTGTTGCGGCCCTTCAACAGTATGCGGAGAAGGCTTCTAACGGTAGAGGCTTCCGGAGGCGTCTGTTTGCGGAGGATGCGGCGCGAGGATTCGCCTTCATCGACCTCTCCCGGAATCGTTACGACGTGGTCTTAATGAATCCGCCCTTTGGAGAATTTTCCACCAGAACAAAAGATCTCGCAAACCTCCAATATCATGCAAAGAGTCATGAAATCCTCGCGGCATTCGTTGAAAGAGGTTGCGGTCTTAAATGTATCAACGGACTTCTTGGGTCAATTACATCAAGAACAGCTTTTTTTGCACCTACCACATCCTCATGGCGACAGGACGTTATTGTGCCAAACGGTTTGGCGACTTGGGTAGAACTGGGAAGCGGAGTACTTGATGGTGCAATGGTAGAAACATGTATGTTTACCATTGGCGGGGGAGAGATTTCGCGAGCGATATTTGTACGACCGGACAAAGGCAATGGAGGCCTTAGTCCTGAGGCAATCCTACCAATTTATATGAATAGCACTTCTTTCACAGTCAATCCATCTGTATTTACATTACTTGATGGAGCACCTTTTGCCTATTGGTTGCATGCTCGGTTTTTTTGGTGTCTTAAACATCTGGCGTCATTAAGGGAAGAGGACGTTCTTGTCAAAGTGGGACTCCAAACCGGCGATGATTTTCGATTCATCCGTTTGCGAACCGAGATATCTCCGGAAGACACTTACTCAACATGGCTTCCTCATGCGAAAGGTGGAGACAACAGTCCTTTTTATTCAGATATCCATTTGGTCGTCAATTGGCGAAATGATGGTGCGGAAATAAAGCACCATCCATCTGTTCGTTTAAACATGTATTCAGAAAACAATGCATCATTGCATTTCATAAAGGGGATGACCTTTTCATATCGTACACACAGATTTTCACCTGCTGCCCTTCCCCGCAACTGTATAACCGGAGTTGCAGGCATGGGGGTATTCTCTCTCCGGCATAACTTGAAGGCATTATTAGTTTTATTGAATTCATCTGTCGTTAATGAATTCATATCTGCCCGCTTGGGACAGCTCGAAAGTCAATCTCTCTACCAAGCCGGCACAATCACTCCAACGCCATTACCTTCAATCAAACCAAATGATTTAAAAAAACTGGAAGATCTTGGTGGTAAGGCAGTTAACTCATTGCGAAGACACTTTGCAAACGATGAATTATCTCCAATGTTCAGCATAATGCCATTCAAAGCGTATCCTGCTCAGCGTGAAGTTGAGAAAGGTTCGATTCGTAATGAGCTGCTAAGCATCTATAAAGCAGGCGATTCCATTGCCATAGATGCTTATGGTTTTCATAGGGCTGAAATTGAAGGTATCATTGAAAGATGGTTAAGGTCATTTTGCAGTGCGATAGATGTTCTCCTGAAAGACGAAAACTCAGAGAGCCAGAATATTCTATCGATTGCTACCGGTTGCCTATTTGGCCGCTGGGACATCCGTTTCGCCACCGGCGAACGGCAGCCTCCCGAACTCCCTGATCCGTTCGATCCCCTCCCTGTCTGTCCGCCGGGCATGCTTCAAGGCCCGGACGGTTTGCCCGCCAAGCCGGAGGACGTACTGTCCGATTATCCCATCCGCATCGACTGGGACGGCATCCTGGTGGATGACCCTGGGCATGAGGATGACATCATCCGCCGTGTGCAAGATGTGCTGGAAGTGATCTGGAAAGACCGCGCCGAGGCAATAGAGAAAGAGGCGTGCGAAATATTGGGCGTGCGGGAACTGCGCGACTACTTCCGAAAACCTGGTAACGGCGGCTTCTGGATGGACCACGTCAAGCGCTACTCCAAGAGCCGTCGAAAGGCCCCGATCTACTGGTACCTGCGCTCGGCCAAGGGCAACTACGGACTCTGGCTTTGCTATCACCGTCTGGATAAGGACATCCTCTTCAAGGCGCTGCTCAACTACGTGGAGCCAAAGATACGCATGGAGGAGGACCGTCTGAAATCCTTGCGGGGCCGAAAAGAAGCTGCCGGAAGTTCCGGTCGCGAAGCCAAGCAGATCGAAAAAGACATGGACCGCCAGGATCAGTTGGTCTCCGAGCTGCACGACTTTGCCGACAAGCTCCGCAGGGCCGCAAACCTCCATCTGGTCCCTGACCTCAATGACGGCGTTGTTCTCACCATCGCCCCGCTCTTTGAGTTGGTGCCTTGGAAAGAGGCCAAGGAATGCTGGGAAGACCTCGTCGAAGGCAAGTACGAATGGTCGAGCATCGGCAAACAAATGCGCGAGAAGGGGCTGGTGAAGAAATGAGCCTCGGCATCGTAACAGAACATCTCATCAGCCTGATCGCCAAGCAGGTGAACGACAACGGCCTCGTGGTCTGGTACGACCCGGATGGCGCGTATGCGGCTGCACTTCCGTCGCTGAACCTGTCCGACACCGAGGTGCTTCGCTACAAAGGCAGTTTTATCCAGTTGCGCTGGGAAATAGACCAGAAGCATCTCATGGACGGCGAAGAGACACCCCGCATGGTGCTCTATGTGCCGATGGCTCAGGACCAGACCCACCATGCCCTCATTGAGTTGGAATCTGCTGGTGTGATCATGCAGCCCGGGCAGCAGCCTCCGACGCGCAACACTCGGCTGGCCGTTGTGGCCCGTAACGCCCTGAAAGGCGTTCTGGGCGAAGATACCGCTGCCCATGTGGAAAAGCAGACCGAGGCTGGAAAACTGACGCTGGTCGACCTCGACACCTTGGCCGACAAAGGTGGCGAGATCTCCAAGGGGGTGATTGCCCTCATCTTTGGCACCGGCAACCCGCAGGAGGTCGCCCTCCTTTTTCTCGACAATGATCGTCTCGATGAGAGCATTACCAAGAAGGACGCCAAAGGCGAACTTGTGGAGCTTCTACGGCGTGACTTCGGCTTCGACATCTCTGATGGAGCGGAGTTGGACGACCTCCGCCAACGGCTGGCCCGGCACGTCCTGATGACCGATCTCATTTCAGGACTTGGTAAGACTGCACCGTCCAATCTGTCCTCGGTTCCGGCCGCCACAACGCCCGGTACTACTGCCGCATGCGTTGAGCTGGCCCGAGCGTGGCGTTTGCGCCGTGACCGGCGGGACAGTTACGTGGTTGCAGCGCTCCGGGTGGAACATGAGTTCAACCTTGCCGCCTTGACGTTCGAGCCCAAGGCGATGGTGAATGTCGAAACCTTCCCGGCTATTGAGAGGGCGCTGTTGAGACATGCCGAGAACCGGCTTCTGGAGGAAACAGACGGCGATATGTTGGTCCTGGCCGAGTCCCGCAAGGCTGGATTCTGGTGCGATGCGGAACCGAAACTTCAGGCTCGGTGGGCACTCGTTGCTGCCGCTGCCGAGGTGCTGCTGGAGGCTGAGCGCGTCGAGAAGGCGCTGAAAAAAACTCCGCAGTCGATCACCGGAATGATCAAGGAATATGCCGCGGGTGCGGAGCCCTGGTGTCTGCTGGATACTCAACATCGTCACATGGAGAGCCGCTGGTACAACTTCGAGCCCCATGGCGACGACCACGACAGCATCGAGAAACTGGTGATCCAGGCCAGACGGCGTTACGTGGCGGTAGGCTCTGAGATCGCCCGGCAATTTTTAACGGAACTGCAGAAAAACGCCCCGGACAAGAGCGTTGCGCGCCAGCGCGAGGTTTTCGAGAACCACGTCAAACCCTTTCTCGCTGAGAAGAAGACCGCCTATGTGTGGGTAGATGCGCTTCGATTCGAAATGGGCCGGGAACTGGCCCGCTTGCTTAAAGAAGACTTCGAGGTTGACCTGTATCCGGCCCTCGCGGCCGTGCCGACCGTGACCGAGATCGGCATGGCGGCGCTGCTGCCCGGCGCTCAGGGCGATGCAAAGGTCGTGACGGCAGGCAGCGGAAAGCTGGCGCTGGAGATCAACGGGACCCTCATTAAGGATCGCAAGGACCGGTTGACGCTTCTGAAGAAGCATGCGGGCGTGGATGTCTTTGACGCCAAGTTGGACAATCTCCTGCCCAAGCCTTCCAAGAAGGTTCGCGAGGGCATTGAAAGCGCGCAGTTGATTCTTGTGACATCGCAAGAGATTGATGAACTCTGCGAGCAGGACAACATCACCCAGGCACGCAGACAGATGGACGGTGTCCTGAACGACCTGCGGCGAGGCGTTCGAATGCTCGTTGACATGGGCATTGAGCGCATCGTCCTGGTGGCTGACCATGGACACCTTTTCGCCGATGAATTGAGTGAAGACATGAAGGTGGATTCGCCGGGAGGCGAAACCGCGGACCTCCATCGCCGGGTTTGGGTGGGGCATGGGGGCAATGCGGACGATGCATTCCTGCGTGCGCCTCTCAGCGCCCTCGGCATGCAGGGCGACTTCGACTTGGCCACGCCCTGGACCTTCGCCTGCTTCAAGTGCAAGGGGGGTGCGAAGGCATATTTTCATGGCGGGCTTTCACCACAGGAATTGCTGGTGCCTGTCATGATTTTAAGTCCGTCGTCCAAACCATCCACTGGTCCTCCGGTAGGGATCACCTGGACGCTCGTTCCGGGCAGTCAAAAACTTACGACCCGGTTCTTCTCCGTGCAATTAACAGGCGTGAACTCAGGATTGTTCGACATCGCGCCGCCGAAAGTCCGAGTTGAACTACGAGCGAAAGCAAAGATTGTGTCGCGTGCCGTCAGTGCGTCCTACGGTTTCGAAGAGGCCACAGGCGATGTGGCGTTGCGCAACGATGCGAGCGATTCCAAGAGGATAGCACCCAATACGATCACTCTCATGATCACCGAGGAGCCGGACCAGAAGAGTGTCGGATTGTTCTTGCTTGATGCCGCGACAGGAGCTGAATTGGCACGGCTGGAGAAAATAGAAATGTCTATCGCAATGTAAGGGATGAACGATGCCAGAACTTGATCGCAAATCAACCAGAGTTTTTGCCGGGAAGGTGGTTCGCAAGGACCTCGTCCGAAAGGTGAAGGTCGGGGCGAACGTGCCGGTCTTTGTCCTCGAGTATCTTCTCGGCAAGTATTGCGCCACCGATGACGCGGCGGCCATCGAGGCGGGGCTTCGCGTCGTGAACACCACGATCAGTTCCAACTTTGTCCGACCCGATGAGGCCAACAAGGCGCAGTCGATGGTCAAGGACAAGGGCAAGCACACGCTCATCGATAAAGTAAAGGTCCGCTATCTTTCAGACGACGATAAATATTGGGCAGAGTTGCTTAACTTCGGCCACAAGTTCGTCCATGTGCCGGAGCACTTCTTGCGCGAATACGACCGGCTTCTCATGGGCGGCATCTGGGCCCAGATCGATATCCGGCACCAATACGACGAGGATGCCAAGGGGAAGCGGAGCCCCTTCTGGATTGACAGCATAAAACCCATTCAGATCGCATCGTTCGATCTGGCGGAGTACCAGAACTGTCGTCGCGAGTTCTCGGCGGACGAATGGCTTGACCTGCTCCTGCGAACCATCGGTCTTGAACCGCAGAACTTTGACCGTCGGCTCAAGATGATGTTCCTCATTCGGATGATCCCGCTCTGCGAACACAACTTCAACCTTGTGGAGCTGGGACCCCGAGGTACGGGCAAGAGCTACGCCTATCAGGAGCTGTCACCATACACCATCCTGCTGACCGGTCCCACGACCGTCGCCAACCTCTTTTACAACATGGCGAGCGGAAAGATGGGGCTGGTAGGCATCTGGGACTCCATCGCCTTTGATGAGGTGGCCGATCTCCAGAAGATGCCGAAAGAGGTGGTCACGACACTTAAGACCTATTGCGAATCCGGCATGTTTGCCCGCGGGAAGGACGCCCTTACCGGCATGGCCTCCATAGCAATGTTCGGCAACACTAATCAGGCCGTCGAAGTGATGGTGCGTTCCTCGCATTTGTTCATGCCCATGCCGGAGGTGATCCGCGAGGACATGGCCTTCCTTGATCGCCTCCATTTTTACATCCCCGGCTGGGAAGTTCCGAAGATGCGGGTCGAGTATTTTACCGACCATTATGGATTCGTGGTTGATTACCTTGCCGAGGCTTTACGCGAGCTTCGAAAACATAACTTCACTGAAGCGATAGACAGGCATTTCTCGCTTGGTTCCCATCTCAATGCCCGAGACGTGAAAGCGGTCCGGAAAACGGTTTCCGGTCTGATCAAGCTCATCTATCCCCACGGTGAAATGACCCGAGACGAGCTTGCGGAAATCACTGAGCTGGCCATCGAGGGTCGGCGACGCGTCAAGGAACAACTAAAGAAGCTCGGTTCCTTTGAGTATCACCAGACTTCGTTTTCATACATAGACAACGATACGCGCGAGGAGAGATTCGTCGGGGTCCCGGAACAGGGGGGGCGCGACATGATCGCGTCCGACCCGCTTGCCCCTGGGTCGGTGTATACCGCGTCCGTGGATGATCAAGGTAAGGTTGGTCTCTACCGCCTGGAGGTCGGATGCTCTCCCGGAACCGGAAAACTCAAGATCGCCGGGGGCATCGATGGAACGATGAAGGAATCCATCCAGCGGGCTTTTGCCTATTTGGCTGCGCAGAAGGTCAAGATAGGAATTTCCCAGCAGGTGGACACGACGGATTTCCATGTTGAGGGCATAGACCTGCTCAGCAATCACGTGCCTTGTGAAGCCGGTGTCGCGCTCATCGTGGCGGTGTACTCCGCCATCAAGAAACAGTCGGTGCTGGCGGGCCTTGTGATACTTGGGGACCTGAGCATCCAGGGCAATATCAAGTCCCTTCGATCTTTGGTGGAGCCTCTCCAGGTCGGCATGGATAACGGGGCACGTCGGGCGCTGGTGCCTTTGGAGAACAAGCGAAACTTCCTGGAGGTCTCGGGAGACATCGTTGAACGGGTCGATCCAATCTTCTTCTCTGACCCCATGACTGCGGCGATGAAAGCGCTGGGGATGACGTAAATGTGTTCGGACTCAAACGAGGAATGAAACAGGCAGATCATGACAAACGAAGAAATTGCCAGATTCTTCAATAACGCGAGGCCCCACATCCAGGGCAACCCGAACCTGCGCGATCCCCAGGTCGAGGGATGGTTTCGAACCCGCCAACATTTCCGGAACAGTTCCGAGCACGCCATCCTCCAAATTCCGGTGGGCTGCGGCAAGACTGGCCTCATGGCGCTGCTGCCTTTTGAGACCGCCCAGGGTCGGGTACTGGTGATCGCTCCAAACCTTGAGATTCGGCGTGGCATCTCCACGGCCTTCGATGTCGCCGGGCGTGAATGCTTTTGGACCTCGACGCGCGTCTTGACCGACGTGAGCCATGGTCCTTTCCCAGCCGTCTTGGACGGCCAGGACGCAAACATCCACGACTGCGAGAGCTCGCATATCGTCGTCACCAACATCCAGCAACTGGCCAGCCGGGCCGACCGCTGGCTTCCGGCCTTCGCGGATGATTTCTTCGATCTGATCCTGGTGGACGAGGGGCACCACAACGTGGCCAGAAGTTGGGAACGGGTTTTCGAGCGGTTCCCCAACGCCAAGGTCGTCAGCCTGACCGCCACGCCCTTCAGAGGCGACGGACGAGAGATCGCCGGTGAGCGGGTCTATGCCTACCCATTCCGGACGGCCATGGTACGAGGATACATCAAGCAGATCACTGCCGTGAATGTCGCGCCCGAGGAGATCTCCTTCACCTATCGAGGAGATGCCAGGCGGCACACGCTTGAAGAGGTCCTTCAACTGCGGGACGAGGAATGGTTCAGCCGGGGTGTGGCCCTCGCACCGGAGTGCAACCGGTCCATCGTGGACGCCAGCATTCAGTGGCTTCAACACCTCCGGGAGACCGGCACATTCCATCAACTGATCGCGGTCGCCTGCTCGGTGGATCACGCCCGCCAGGTGCGGTCCCTTTACGCCGAGCGAGGTCTGCAGGCGCATGAAATTCACAGCAACATGCCGGCAGAGGAAATTGAAGATGTGCTCCAGGACCTGCGGCGCGGCCGGATCGATTGCATTGTTCAGGTCCGGATGCTCGGAGAGGGATTCGACCACCCCAATCTGAGCGTGGCCGCGATCTTCCAGCCCTTCCGGTCGCTGTCGCCCTATGTCCAGTTCATTGGAAGGGTCATGCGGGTGATCCACCAGAACAATCCTCAGCACCCGGACAACCGGGGCGTGGCGGTCTCCCATGTGGGCCTGAACATCGACCGTCATTGGGAGGATTTCCGGCGGATCGACCAGGAGGACCAGGAACTCATCCAAGGCTGGCTTGAAGCTGGCGACGAGCGACCTCCGGCCGATGAGCCGGGCCGCCGGCGACGCCTGACGCCGGACATGGTGGTGCAGAACGAAATCATCAGCCACTTCATCGAGCAGGAATACCTCGACCCGATGGATGACGCTGTGATCGACGACCTCGTCCAGGAGTTTCGGAGACGCGGCCTTGACCCTGAGGCTCTTGGGTTATCCCGCGAAAATCTTCGCCAGCGCCTCATCCAGGCTCGGACCCGCGAGAGTATGGAGCCCCGGGAGATACCGGTCACGCCCCAGCGTCGTCGCCAGGAAGCACGCCGAAGGCTCAACGAGCGCTCCCGGGCCCTGGCCAGCCGGATTCTGAACGCCCTCGGAGCGTCCATCAACGGGCGCAATATCGTCCTTGCCTACCCAGAACTGAGAAGCGCCAACAACTACGCGGCGGTCATCATGACCGTGAACGGAGCTGTCAACGAGCGGCTTGAGGCGGACGGCGGGACTCGGGGCGAAATTCCGCTGGAGCGGCTGGAGGAGGTTCTGGAACAGATCGACCAGATCGGGGACAGCGTCCAGGCCCAAATCCAGGAACGCCTTTCAAGGAGATGACCGATGCCCAAGCTGAAACGCCTTCTCGTATCCGCCTGCTTTGAAACCGCCCAGCGGCGGAGACACTGCTCGCGGAACCAAGAGCACGTTATCTGCCAGGGCGACAAATGCCTGGTCATCAAGGAGAACATGTCGAAGAACAACTACTGCATGGAATGCGCGTCGTTGATACTTCAGAAAGCCAAGGAAGAGCTCGATGGATTGACTCGCAAACTGGCAAAAAAGGATGACGTTTCCAGCATGGCTATTGAATCGGAGCAGGAACTGTGACTGAAATCGAAAATCATCCTTCATGTGTGGCGGAGTGACGTAATGCCGAAATCGTTGCCCAAACCCTTAAGAAAACAGCGAGAGGTCCTTTACTTGCCCGTGACGGGCCACTCTGCGGTTCTGGGCACTGCAGGGAGTGGGAAGACGACGCTGGCCCTTTATCGTGCCGCCTATCTTTCAACCGCCGATATGCCTCACTCTGGCCGTACCCTTCTCCTCACCTTCAACCAAGCGCTTGTCACGTACCTCAATCATCTCAAACCATTCGAATTGCGCAATGTCGTGATAGAAACTTATCACAAATTTGCCAGAGGGTACCTCAATTCCAGGGGCAAAATGAGCTTCAACTCTATTTGCGATCCCGATTTAAGGCGCACCCTCATCGCGAGAGCCGTTGCCAATGTGACTCAACGTTATGAGAAATCCAAATTCTTCGATAGGCCTCTCGCCTTCTTCTTGGACGAAATCGGTTGGATTCTTAGCCATGGTATAGAGACCGAGGAGCAATACGTTGCTGTCGAACGGGTTGGTCGTGTCGGAACCACCCTTGCACGCAAACTCAGAAGCGTGATGTTCGAGATACTGAAAGAATACCTCGCTCTGAGAACGCAACAGGGAAAACTGTACGACTGGGATGACATCGCTTACCATGTCCGGCAAGAGTATCTTCAGGATGATCGAGCACGTCGTTATCGTCACATAATCATCGACGAAGGACAGGATTTTTCCCCGGAGATGATCCGCTCCCTGGCATCCGCCATACCGGATGATGGTTCGCTTACGTTTTTCGGGGATGTTGCGCAACAGATATACGGACAACGCACATCATGGCGGTTCGCAGGACTGACCGTTCCTCAGACCTGGGAATTCAAGGAGAACTACAGGAACACAAAACAGGTCGCACGCCTTGGTTTGGCGATTTCCAAGATGCCCTATTTCGAGGGTATTGCGGACATGGTGGAACCGACCTCCCCGCGGGCAGACGGGCCACTCCCCACGATTGCCGAGTGTGATACCCGGGCGAAGCAGATCGAAGTCGCTCTTCGTGTTGCGAACGAATCGGGCAAGACGAAGAGTGTCGCTCTTCTCTTCAAAGATCGAGAACAGGAGCGTCTCATCAGCTCTGGTTTGCCGAATTATGCCACGAAGCTACACAGGGACATGAACTCATGGAGCGATGGTCCCGGAATCTACTATGGGACTTTTCATTCAGCGAAAGGGCTTGAATTCGATCTTGTCATCCTACCATTCCTTGAAAAAGAAAATCTTCCCGATCCAGAGCATGTCGAATCCCATGGCGAAGAGGACGCACTGACTCACGACGGTCGTCTTCTATACGTGGCTGTGACCCGCGCGAGAACCGATCTTCTCTTGTTATACACGGGCGAGTTGACGCCGTTGCTTCCGGCGAATCCCTCTCTTTATGTGAGGGTTTCGCCATGACAAGTATTCAGAGGGAATGCCGACAACGTGGTATCACCAGGCTGTGCCATTTCACTCAGTCAAGAAATCTCGCACATATCCTCGGCGACTGCGGCGGCATCCTTTCGAGGAGCCGTCTCGAAAACGAAAACCTGCCCCACAATCCAACCGATCCAGACCGCTGGGACGGATGCGAGGACTTGATCTGTTGCTCCCTCGAATTTCCCAATGTCTACTACTTTGCAAAGGTTCGAGAGCAGGACCACTTGTTCAAAGATTGGGTCGTCTTGTTGATAAAGCCTGACTTCATATGGATGCCGGGGACCAAGTTCTGCCCCTGCAATGCTGCAAAGGCGAGAGGGGCCTACATAGGGGAAGGATATGACGCTTTCATTTCTCTGTTCGCCAACACAGCACCAGGCATTAGTTTCACCCGACCATCACGACATCTGCCATGTGCGGCGACGAACGTTCAGGCCGAGGTCTTGGTTCCAGATCCAATCCCCCTCGATGAGATTACTGCCATTGCGGTGGCAGATGAAGAGCAGGCAAGGCGTGAGATTTGTCGCGCCACCCTTCAGGGGCTTTCAATCGATAAGGACATTCTCGTAGTTCCCGATTTCTATCGCACAACAGGATTGGCCAGGACCATTCAAAGCGGAAATCGTGTAAACGAGGTCATCTTTGACAATGGAGGTCGTCATGGCCAATAGATCGCAGACACTTATGCTAAACAAAGCCGTTGGGGCTATGCTCGGAGCGGCTTGCGGTGATGCCTTGGGCTGGCCGAACGAACGCGTAGGTCGGTCCTATAAGGACGAGAGTAAGCCCCAAGGTCCGCTTCTCGAATTCACGAAATGGACACGAAGATCGGGTGGGCGCTATTACCCACACGACGAGATCATCGATGCCGGGAGTTATAGTGACGATACTCAGTTGATTCTCTGCCTTTCCAGATCATTGCGTTGTGGTCCTCGGTGGTGGGATCGGTTCTCTCGGATCGAACTTCCATTTTGGGCATTGTATGAAAGAGGTGGAGGCGGCGCGACAAAGAGATCTGTGGATGCGTGGACCGATGGAGTCCCCCCTTGGTCGGACAAGAGAACCTCGAACGATGTAAAGAGATACTTCGAAGCTGGCGGGAACGGTGTGGCAATGCGCATCCTTCCACACGTTCTCATCAACACCGATATCTCAGACTTCGCCCCTCTCGCCCGGAATATTATGCTTGACGGGATCGTGACGCACGGTCACCCGCGCGCTTTGGTAGGAGCATTGGCTTATGGCTATGCGCTTTGGAAGTCCATAAGACGCACAGAACAACTCGGGTTCGGAGAAATGGTCGAAGACCTTCTGGGGAACGCATCCGAATGGGAGACAATCCCGGAGACTTCTGTTGCTGCCGACGACTGGATCAAGGCAGCAAGCAATCATATTCCTGGCTACCAGAATATGTGGAAATCTGCGGTCAAGGAAATGATCGACCTTCTGGTAACATGCAAGAAAGAGCTTTCCAAAGGCGCTTTGACGAGCGACAAAGAAACCTTGCGAGCCCTCCAGTGTTTCGACCAGAAGACCAGTGGTGCCGGTACTGTGGCGGCTGGTGCTGCAGTCTTTCTTGCATCCCGATACGCACCGGACCCCATTAACGGGTTGACGACGGCCGCCCATGCGGTCGGTGCAGATACGGACACTATAGCCTCAATGACCGGAGGACTTCTTGGAACTTTCAGTGGCATGGAATGGCTGGCCTCATTAAAGGATCAAGTCCAGGACTCAAAGTATTTGGTCAAGATTGCCACCGATCTCGTCTCCAAGGGTGAATCTACTGGACTGCCCGATATTCAAGATGTCAGGCGATCAAACCTCAATAGATGGGTGGATGAGCTGTCGGAGATGAAGTCCGGCGCGACCTGCGAATTACCGGACGGAAGAAGGGGCAGCATCGTTTCAAGAAGCGAACGCGTTGGCAAGAGCGGGAAATTCAAAGTTATATTTCATAGGATCGCATGTGAAGATGGTCAGAATCTGTATTTTGCCAGAATAAAGAAAGGCACCTTTTCAACAGCCGATGCGCCAAAGCGGCCTGCGGCGTCTACGCCAACTTCAAGAGCATTCAATTTTGGCCCCAAGCTACCTGTTCATTCACTCGATGAGGCGGTTCATTTCTATCAAGGCATCCTCGGGCTCAACATAAAGAAAAGGATGCAAGAGGTAATTGTGTTCGAACAAGGACTGGTCATCGTACCGGTGGATTATCCGAAAACTCAATACGGCGGGAAAGATATTCACGCCCTCATATATATTGAACGGACTGATATTGAAAAACGGTACGAACTCGCGAAGAGCAAGGGTGCCAAAATCATATCTCCCCTGTCCCTCTGGGGGAACTCCAAGAGGTTATATTTCAGGTGTTCGGACCCCGACGGGAATATCGTCGAGGTGTTTTCCACTGAAGCAACCTAACAAGAAGGGAGGCAGATACATGACGAAACGCAAAACCTATCACGTGACCCCAGGAACCGACGGGGGCTGGAAGGTCAAAGAAGAGAAGGCATCAAGGGCTTCGAGCAGTCACGATACGAAAGCGGAAGCTGTGGATCGTGCTAAGGAACTGGCAAAGAACCAGGACCTCGGACAAGTCGTCATCCACAAACAGGACGGAACGATCCAGACCGAGCACACTTACGGCAAGGACCCGTATCCGCCCAAGGGATGAGGCGAGCACCTGCAAGGCACGTTTGGACAGGAACTGGTATAAATGAGACTGATCCGTATCAGAATTGAGAACTATCGCTCCGTGAAGTCATTGAATTTCCAGCCGGGGATATTGTGTGCCCTTGTCGGTGAGAACAACGCCGGAAAGTCGAATATCTTAAGGGCATTGAATCTGATACTTGGCGAGTCATGGCCAAGTGAGAGGATGTTCTCCGAAGAGGATTTCTTTAACCATGATACCAGTCAAGACATCGTTGTCGAAGTATGGGGCGACACGCCATATTCGTTTAATCGGAATGGGGCAGACCTGGAATGTCATGGACTGCGCATCACAGTCGGCCACTACAAAAGAGCTGTGAAATCCAAGGGGAAGTGTGCCGGAGATCTGAAATTCGATTTCTACCCAATTGATTCCAAGGGCGAACAGTTAAAGGCCCCTGACCAACGGTTTACCAAAGGTGTGAAACCTACTTGGTCCCCGGTTCGTGTAAGTAACGACATCCGTGATGCCTTCCCATTCGTCTATGTGGATGTTCGTCGCGATTACGCAAGACATACTCCTGGCTCACGCTGGTCGGTTCTGAGCCGACTGTTTGCTGGGGTAAATGATGACTTTCAGCGCGCAGACAATACAGTCACTGATGACTCTGGCAATTCAGTTCCGCGACGAGAGGCTTTTAGGCGGAAGGTAGACGCGGCTTTCGACCTGTTACGCACGCCAGAGTTCAGAAAGATAGAGGATGCCATTCGCACGCATGCGCTTAGACAGGTCGGCCTTGACCCCACGTCAAGTGACATTCGCGTCGAATTCAGGCCGTTCGACCCAATCAATGCCTATAAGAACCTCGCAATGGTCCTGTGCGAGGGAGCGCAGGAGTTTGAAGCCGGGGATGTTGGGGCGGGCTATCAAAGCTCCATCGTCGTGGCTATCTTCCGAGCCTATCAAGAGATCAGCAGGCAGGGCGCAATTATCGCCATCGAGGAGCCAGAAGTCTTTCTTCATCCGCATCGACAACGGTTTTTTTACAAGGTCTTAGCTGACTTGGCTGCCAGCGGAAACCAAGTTTTCTACACTACGCATTCGGCCCACTTCGTTGATATCGTTGCACCCGAAAATGTGTGCATCGTGCGCCGAACCTGTGTCGAAGGCACAAGTGTTTTCACTTGTCCTTCGCAGCAGTGGTCTCCGGACCAAAAAGAACGCTTCAAACTCGAAAAGGAGTTTGACCCAGAACGTAACGAGATGTTTTTTGCCAAGGGTGTATTGTTATGCGAAGGGGACACCGAAAAATGTCTATACCCTGTTCTGCTGAATCACTGCGGGATCGACATGGACGAAATCGGCATCTCTGTCGTCGAAGTTGGAGGAAAACAGAATCTACCGATCTTTATTAGGGTGCTGGAAGCGTTTCAGATTCCTTACGTGGTGGTTTTCGATGAAGATAAACCAGGGGACAAGGCCAATGCCGACATCGCCGCTACCGTCAAGGATTCGAAACGCATTCACATCCATAAACCGAATTTGGAGCAACAGGTCGGATATGCACCAAAAAAACGGGGTAAGGTGGAAGAAGCCTTGAATTATGTAAGAAATGGACTCACGGAGGCACAATCAACTATCCTGTACGCACCGCTATTGAGCCTGTTATCCGAGGTACGACCGAACGCGGTTTCTTGTCTTCCAGCGGATGTCAGGAGATCTGCGGACTGTTGACATGGGGAAACGCCTTGAACCAAGATTCTGTATTACAAACGGAATACGACATTCATGTCCATCACCATTCTGCGGCATGAATTGCGACAACTCCACAACAGGTAAAGCGGTCCCCTGATGACACCAAGAGCGGAAATGTGACTTGATGCCGCTTCCGGTGCGCCGGGAACGGCCTGATCTTTGATAACACGTTGATATTGAAGGTCTTTGGTTAACTGCGGGAGAAAGAGAACGGTTATGAAGAGGGTTGCAAACGGGGAGCCACTTCGAAGTAAAAAATGCCGCCTCAGGGCGGCTTTTTTTATTGGATTTGATCCCCCGACCTGTCGAGAGGGTTTCAGGGAGAACGGGGAGGTTCTCCCTGAGATATCATGGCTCACG
>Ga0209604_1001046_pt1 | contig 23493 bp, 24 predicted proteins | sample AD_UKC097_MetaG_FD_184405 | JGI IMG/M metagenome (GOLD analysis project Ga0209604, IMG submission 184405) | Active sludge microbial communities of municipal wastewater-treating anaerobic digesters from USA - AD_UKC097_MetaG (SPAdes) (version 2) | ecosystem: Engineered > Bioreactor > Anaerobic >... | reverse complement strand
ACGGCCGGCCGGTGGCGCGAGTGGCGCGCGGCGGCCCCGCGACGCTCGAGCGGGCGGCGGAGAGCGCGGCCCGCTCGGCCGGGGCGCTCGCCGCGCTCCAGCCCGAGCGCCGGGCCGCGATCCTCGAGGCGGCGCGCGCCGACCTCCTCGCCCGGAAGGAGGAGGTCGCCACGGCGATCGTCGAGGAGGCGGGGAAGCCCGTCGCCCTCGCCCGCGCCGAGGTCGACCGCGCGGCCGACACGCTCCTCGCCTCGGCGCACGTCGCCCGCTACCCGGACCTCGTCGCGCGAGACCTGGGCGGCTTCGCGAGCGGCGCCGGGCGGATCGCGTTGACGAGAAGGGTCCCGCTCGGCCCGGTCCTCGCGATCACGCCGTTCAACTTCCCGCTCAACCTCGTCGCGCACAAGCTCGGGCCGGCCGTCGCGGCGGGCTGCCCCGTCGTCCTGAAACCCGCGAGCCAGACGCCGGGCGCCGCGCTCCACCTCGCCGCCTCGCTCCAGCGGGCGGGCCTCCCCGACGGCGCCCTCTCCGTCGTTCCCTCCCGCGCCGCCGACGCGGAGCGGCTCGCGACCGACGCGCGCTTCGCCCTCCTGACGTTCACCGGCTCTCACGAGATCGGCTTCGGCCTGAGGGAGAAGGCGTGGAAGAGGCGCGTCGCGCTCGAGCTGGGCGGGAACGCGGCCGTGATCGTCGAGCCCGACTGGGACGACCTCGCCGACGCGGCGCGGCGGATCGCGGGCGCCGCCTTCGCCTGGGCCGGCCAGTCGTGCATCAGCGTCCAGCGGGTCCTCGTCCACCGGGACGTCGCGCCGGCGCTGCGCGACCTCCTCGTCGCGGCCGCGGAGGCGTTCCCCGTCGGCGACCCGGCCGCGCCGGCCACGCTCTGCGGTCCGATGATCGACGCGGCGAACCGCGACCGCGTCCTCTCCTGGTTCTCCTCGGCGCGGACGGCCGGCGGGACGGTCCTCGCGGGCGGCGCGGCCGACGGCTCCGTCGTGAAGCCGACGCTCTTCGCGGACGTCCCCGAGGGCGAGCCGCTCGTCGCGGACGAGCTCTTCGGCCCCGGCGCGGCGCTCTCCACCTACGCGACGTTCGACGAGGCGCTCGCTCGCGCGAATGCCTCCCGCTACGGCCTCCAGGCGGGCGTCTTCACGCGCGACGTCGCGAAGGTCCGCCGCGCCTGGGAGACGCTCGAGGTGGGGGCGGTCATCCAGGGCGACGTGCCGACGTGGAGGAGCGACCCGATGCCCTACGGCGGCGTGAAGGGCTCCGGCGTCGGGCGCGAGGGCCCCGCCTCGGCGTTCCTCGAGATGACCGAGGAGCGGATGCTCGTCCTGCGGTGATTCAGGAAAGGGCCGGCGACGTCCGCCGCGGGCGCCGTCGTCAGAGCGTCGCGCGGCGGAGCTCGCGCGCGACGGTCGCGGCGAGGCGGGAGAAGACCCGCTCCGACTCGGCCTCCTTCTTCTCGGCGGGGAGCGTGAGCCAGTCGTCCACCTCGGCGCGGGCCATCGCGAGGGCGATGGCGTTCCCGCCGCGCGCCCCGATCCCGTCGAGGAGCGGGACGTGGACCCTCTTCTTCTCCACGACCTCCATCCCGTCGAGGACCTGCCGGTGCGGCGTCCCCTCCCAGATGCCGAGGATGATCGCCTCGCGAAAGAGCCGCTCGACCGGATAGTCGGAGAGGATGCCGGCGCCGCCGTGCGCCTCCATCGCCCACTTCGCCGACTGGACCGCGACCTCGGCGGTCCAGTACTTGGAGAGGTGCGCGACGAGGCGGAAGAGGTGGTAGCGGTCGGAATAGCGCGGCGTCTCGCGCCAGACCTCCGAGAGGAGCGTGACGGCCTCCCAGGCGAGGGCGAACGCGTCGAGGAGGGTCTCGTGGCGCTCCCGGGCCTGGCGGGCGAAGAGCGGCTGCTCGGCGACCGGCCTGCCGAACGCGACGCGCCCCTCGGCGAAGCTCCAGGCCTCGTGGAGCGCCCTTTGCGTCAGCGCGACGGCGCCGATCGAGTTGCAGACGCGCGAGACGTTCAGCGCCTCGAGGACGAGGTAGACCCCCTGGCCCCGCGCGCCGAGGAGGTACGCCTCACTCCCGTCGAGCTCCACCTCGCCCGTCGGGACGGAGCGGGTGCCGATCTTCTCCTTCAGGCGCCGGACGCGGAAGTTGAGGGCGCCGTCGTCACGCCGCCGCGGGACGAGGAAGAGCTCGAGGCCGCGGACGCCGGGAGGAGCCCCCTCGGGGCGCGCGGCGGCGATCGCGAGCTCGGCGCCCACGTTGCTCGTGAAGTACTTCTCCCCGGTCAGGAGCCAGCGCTCGCCGTCGGGGCGGGCGACGGTCTCGACGAAGGCGCCGAGGTCCGACCCGCCCTTTGCCTCGGTCATCCAGGTCGCCCCCTGCCAGACGGTCGCGTCCCGCTTCAGGAGCTTCCCGAGGTACTTCGCCCGGAGCTCCGCCGAGCCGTACTTCGCGAGCGGGATCGCCGTGGAGAGCGAGACGGTGTGCGGGCAGTAGAGCCCGGCGTCGTAGAAGGAGGTGACGTAGCCGATCTGGTACGAGGCCGCGAGGTCGCCTTCCTCGACGGCCCGGAAGACGACGCCCGCCTCGTAAGCCCTCCGGACGAGCTCGTGGTAGGCGGGCGGGAAGACGACCTCGTCGATCCGCGTCCCGAAGCGGTCGAACATGAGCAGCTTCGGCGTCCCGGCACGGTCGACCGCCTCGGAGATCGCCTTGCCGCGCTCCTCGAAGTACGCCTCGTACCGGGCGAGGGACTCCGGGGCGCGGAGGCGCCCGAGCCGCCCCTCGAGGAAGCGGACGGGCGAGGGCAGGAGCGCGTCGAGGCTCAACCGAGGGCCTCGTCGACCGCCTCCGTCGCGGCGGCGAGGGCCTTCTTCGCCTTCGCCTTCCGCTGCGCGGCGGTCCCGGCCGTCCCCGAGGCCAGCTCCTCGAGCGTCGCGGCGAGCTCGCGCGCCCTCTCCGCCGCGGCGCGGAGCGCGGCGGCGTTCTTCGGCTCTGCCGGCTTCGCGGCGCCGGACGCGGCCGACGTACGCCGGAGCTCCTCGACGCCCCAGGTCGTGACGAAGACGTGGTCCTTCTTGGGCGCGTCGGCGATCCACCCCTCCGACTGGAGGCGGGTCGTGATCATGTCGACGCTCCCGAAGAGCTTCTCCTGCTTCAGGACCTCGACGAACGGGACCATCTGCCGTGGGTCCCCGCCGGCCGCCTCGTGGAGCTTCGCCAGGACCTGGTGAAAGACGTCGAGAGCCATCGCAGCCTCCGCCCGTTTTCTCCGACGGTAATCCCGTGCGCGCGCCGCGTCGAGGGGCGGTCCGAGCGTATCGTCGGGGCGCGTGACGAAGGACGCCCCGGCCGGCCTCCCGCGCCTTCTTCCGGCGAGCGACGCCGCGCTCCTCGTCGTCCTGGGGGAAGGGCCCTCGGAGGCGGCGACGGCCGCGGTCCTCGCGCTCCGCGCGGCGCTCGCGGCGCGCCCTCCGCGCGGGCTCCTCGACCTCCGGCCCGCCTACGCATCGCTCCTCGTCGCCTTCGACCCGCGGGCGACATCGCACGCGGAGCTCTCGCGCGCCGTCGAGCCGCTCCTCCCGCCGCCCGGCCTTCCTTTCGCGCCCGCCGCGCGGTGCGTGGAGGTTCCGGTCTGCTACGAGGGCGACTGCGCCCCCGACCTCGCCGACGTCGCGCGCGGCGCGGGGCTCTCGCCGGAAGAGGCCGCGGAGCTCCACGCGGCGGCGCCCTACCGCGTCGCCTTCCTCGGTTTCTCCCCCGGCTTCGCCTACCTCCTCGGCCTTCCGCCCCTCCTCGCGACGCCGCGCCTCCCGGCGCCCCGCCTCGCCGTCCCGGCCGGGAGCGTCGGAATCGCGGGAGGGCAGACGGGGCTCTACCCACGCCCGACGCCGGGCGGGTGGCGCCTCGTCGGCCGGACGCCGCTTGCGCTCTTCGAGCCGGCGCGCGAGCCCGCCGCGCTCCTCGCCCCGGGAGACGCCGTCCGCCTCGTCCCGATCCCGCGCCGGGACTTCGACCGCCTCCGTCGGGAGAAGCCGTGATCCGGGTCCTCTCTCCCGGCCTCCTGACGACGGTGCAGGACCTCGGCCGGCCGGGGCTCGCCGGCCTCGGCGTTCCGGCCGGCGGCGCGGCCGACGCGCATGCCCTCCGCCTCGGGAACCTCCTCCTCGGGAACGAGGAGGGGGCGGCCGCGCTCGAGGCGACGCTCGTCGGGCCCGAGCTCCTCTTCGAGGAGGCCGCCCTCGTCGTCCTCGCGGGAGCGCCGTTCGGAGCGCGCCTCGACGGCGCGCCGCTCCCGCCGTGGAAGACGGTGGAGGTCCCGGCCGGCGGCCGGCTCGCGGTCGGGCGCGCCCATTCGGGGGCGCGGGCCTGCGTCTGCGTGAGAGGCGGGCTCGATCTCCCGCCCGTCCTCGGGAGCCGTGCGACGGACGTGGCGACCGGCTTCGGCGGCCTCGACGGTCGGCCGCTCGGCGCGGGCGACCGACTCTCCGTCGGCCCGGCTCGGGGAGCGCCGAAAGGGCGGCGCGTCGACGCCGCCGCGGCGCGCTGGAGCGGCCCCCGCCGCCGCTTGCGCGTGACGCCGGGGCCGCAGGGCGACTGGTTCGGGGAGGACGTCGTCGAGGCGTTCTTCTCGCGGTCGTTCCGCGTCTCGGCCTCCTCGAGCCGGACGGGGGTCCGCCTCGGGGGAGAGGCGCTCACCGCGCCGGCCCGCTCGCTCGTCACGGAGGGGGTCGTCGCCGGCGCGGTCCAGATTCCACCCGGGGGCCTCCCGATCGTCCTTTTCGTCGAGCACCCTTCGACGGGCGGATATCCGAAGATCGGCAGCGTGATCTCGGCCGACCTCTCCGCCCTCGCCCAGCTCCGCCCGGGCGAGGAGGTCCGCTTCGCCCGGGTCTCCTTCGAGGAGGCGCGTCGTCTCCTCCTCGACCGCGAGGCGCGCCTCGACGCGCCGGGGGTCTTCCTCTCGTGAGGCTCGCGTGGCTCCGCGAAGCCTCGCCCGAGGCCCGCCGCGCGCTCCTCGCGGCCGCCTCGGGCTGGATGCTCGACGCGATGGACGTGATGCTCTACGCGTTCGCCCTGACGGCGATCCGCGCGGAGTTCGGGCTCGACGGCGCGCGGGCGGGGCTCCTCGCCTCCGTGACGCTCGTCGCGTCGGCCGTCGGCGGGATCGGAGCGGGCCTCCTCGCGGACCGCTTCGGGCGGGCCCGCGTCCTCGTGCTCTCGATCCTGGCCTACGCCCTCTTCACGGGCCTCACGGCGACGTCGCGCACCGTCCTCGAGCTCGCCCTCTGGCGGACGCTCGTCGGCCTCGGCCTCGGAGCGGAGTGGTCCGCCGGCTCGGTCCTCGTCGCCGAGACGTGGCCCGCGGCCCACCGCGGCAAGGCGATCGGCCTGATGCAGTCGGGTTGGGCCGTCGGCTACGTCCTCGCCGCGTTCCTCGCGGCGGCGGTCCTCCCGGCGTGGGGGTGGCGGCCGCTCTTCGTCCTCGGCGTCCTGCCGGGCCTCCTCGCCGTCTGGGTCCGCCGCCGCGTCGCCGAGCCGGCGATCTGGCGCGAACGCGGGGCGCTCGCCGGGGGAGGAACGGGCCTCGCGCTGCTCCTGAAGCCGCCCCTCCTCGGCCGCGCCGTCGCGGCGACCTCCCTCGCCACCGTCCTCCTCTTCGCCTACTGGGGACTCTTCACCTGGGTCCCGACGTTCCTCGCCGCGCCCGCCGCGCAGGGGGGCGCGGGCCTCGGCCTCGTCCGCTCGACCGGCTTCGTCGTCGCGATGCAGGCGGGGGCGTTCCTCGGCTACACGACCTTCGGCTTCCTCTCAGACCGCTTCGGCCGGCGTCCCGTCTTCCTCGCGTTCGTCCTCGGCGCGGCCGTCGTGGTCCCCGCGTTCGGGCTCCTCGCCCGTTCGGAGGCGGCGCTCCTCCTCCTCGCGCCCGCCGTCGGCTACCTCGGGCACGGCTACTTCTCCGTCTTCGGCGTCCTCCTCGCCGAGCTCTTCCCGTCGTCCGTCCGCGGGGCCGCGCAGGGCTTCTGCTACAACGCCGGCCGGGCGGTGAGCGCGCTCGCCCCCTTCTCGATCGGCGCGCTCGCGGACCGTCACGGCCTCGGGAGCGCCCTCGCCCTCACCTCGGCGCTCTACCTCGCCGGGGCGCTCCTGATGCGGCTCCTCCCGGAGACGCGGGGGCGGGAGCTCGAGTGAGGACGACCGACCTGAACGCCGACGTCGGCGAGCTTCCGGACCTCGCGACCGTCGAGGAGGAGCTCCTCGGAGTCGTCACCTCGGTCAACGTCGCCTGCGGCGGGCACGCGGGAGACGAGGCCTCGATGGAGCGCGTCGTCCGCACGGCGCTCGCGCGCGGCGTCGCGATCGGCGCGCACCCCTCGTACCCCGACCGCGCCGGCTTCGGCCGACGCGGGATGAGCCTGCCGGGCGGGCTCCTCGCCGGGACGGTCGCCGAGCAGCTCGCCTCGCTCCTCGAGGTCGCCGCCCGCTGCGGGGCGCGCCTCTCCCACGTCAAGCCGCACGGCGCGCTCTACAACGCCGCCGCGAAGGACCCGGACCTCGCCCGCGCCTTCGCCGAAGGTGTCGCGCGCGTCGCGCCGGGTGTCGTCCTCGTCGGTCTCGCCGGCTCGGAGATGCTCGAGGCCTTCGCCGGGGCGGGCTTCCGCGTCGCCGGGGAGGCGTTCGCGGACCGAGGCTACGAGCCCGACGGCACGCTCATCCCGAGGAGCCGGGCGGGTGCGATGAAGGAGACTCCTGAGGACGCGGCTCGGCAGGCGCTATCGATCGTGCTCGACGGGCAGGTCGTCGCGGCCGGCGGCGCGCGCGTGCGGCTTGACGCGCAGACGATCTGCCTTCACTCGGACACGCCGGGTGCGCCTGCTTTCGCCCGCGCGATCGCGGAGCGGCTCCGGGCGGCGGGAGTCGTCCTCCGGGCGCTCTGAGAGGGCCGGTCGACCGAGCGCTCGCGCGGGGGCTGCCCAGGAAAAGAGAGCGGCCCCGGCGAAGCCGGGGCCGCACGCGCGCCGCGAGCGGCGCGGGACGTCAATTCGGAATCAGTTCGCCGGGGCAGCCGGAGCCTCGGCCGGGGCCGGAGCCTGCAGGCCGAGGGCGCTCATGATCTCCGTCGCCTTCTCCTTCAGGCCCCCCGCCTTCGCCATTGCGTCGACGAGGTTGCCGCCGGTGAAGGCGGCCGAAGCCTCCTCCCACGACTTCTGGATGCCGGCGAGCCCTTCCTGGGCCCCGGTCAGGGCGGCCTTGTCCATCCCCTTCGGGAGCTTCTTCGCCTTGCCGAGTTCCTCGACCTTGGCCTGGATCGCCGTGACCATCTGCGGGAGCGACCCGGAGAGGTCCGTCCAGGCCTTCGTCAGCTCGTCCTTCTTGGCCGCGGCGGCGGTGGCGAGCTCCTGGGCCTTCGTACCGAGCTCGGTCGCGGCGGCGAGGGCGGCCTTGTAGTCGCCCTTGGCGAACTGGTCCTGGGCGGCCTTGAGGGCGTCCTTGGCGGCGGTGAGCTGCTCCGGAATGAACTTCTCGGCCTCGGGGGCGGCGGCGGTGATCGCCTGATCGGCGGCCTTGATGGCGGCGTCGGCGGGGCCCTTGTCGGCGTTGCAGGCGGCGAGGCCGGCCACGAGCAGGGCGCACGCGACGAGGGCGAAGGTCTTCTTCATCGAGCGACTCCTTCGAGCATTCGTTTCCGCGACTGTGCGCGGACCATCCGATAGATTACTGCCGTTCCGGTCAGCGGGTCTCGGTGACTTTCGAGAGCCCGCGGGGCGCGTCCGGGTCGAGGCCCCGCGCCCGCGCGGCGTGGAGCGCGAGGAGCTGGCCGGGCACGATCGCGACGATCGGGGAGAGGAGTTCCGGGAGCCGCGGGACCGGGAGGGAGCCCCTGCCGTGCGGGCCGATCGCGAGGACCGGGCTCCCGCGGCGGCGGAGCTCGGCGGCGAGGTCGGAGAGGTCTTCCTCGGTCGCGGTCCCCGGGGGGGAGACGACGATCGCCGGGAGCTTCGGCCCGGCCAGGGCGATCGGGCCGTGCCGGAAGTCGGCGCCGGAGAGGGCCTCGGCCTCGAGGAGGGCCAGCTCCTTCAGCTTCAGCGCGAGCTCGTGCGCGGTGGGGTAGTTCAGGCCGCGCGAGAGGACGACGAGGCGGGCCGCCGTCGCGAGGCGGGCGGCGGCCCGGCGGGCGGCCCCTTCCGTCCCGAGCGCGTCCGCCACGGCGTCGGGAAGGGCCCCGAGCCCTTCCGCGTGCTTCCGCGAGCCCGACAGGCCCGCGGCGAGGAGCGCGACGGCGAGGAGCTGGGCCGTGTACGTCTTCGTCGCGGCGACGCTCCGCTCGACGCCCGCCTGGAGCGGGATCACCTCGGCCGCGGCCTTCGCCAGCGGGCTCTCGGGGTCGTTCACGATCGCAAGCGTCGGCACTCCCTCGCGCCGCGCCGAGGCGATCGTCTCGACGACGTCGGGCGAGCGCCCCGACTGCGAGATGCCGACGACGAGCGCCCCCTTCAGGCGGGGCGGGCTGTCGTAAAGCGTCACGAGCGACGGCCCCGCGAGCGCCACGGGGAGCCGGCACGTCAGCCCGAGCGCGTACTGAGCGTAGCGGGCGGCGTTGTCGGAGGTGCCGCGGGCGGCGACGAGGACGAACCGGAGGTCTCGACGGGCGAGGTCGCGGGCGATCCGGCGGATGCGGGGCCCCTCCCGGACGAGAAGCCGGGTCAGGACGTCGGGCTGCTCGCCGATCTCGGCTCGCAGGACGGAGCGGCTCATGCCCGCCTCACTCCTCGTCCGTGTCGTCGATCTGCCCGGTGACGCGCCGCCGCACGAGGGAGAAGGAGAGGCCGACGGCGAGCGTCGCGGCGAGGCAGGCGAGGACGATCCAGGCGAGCGTCGAGCCCTCGACGTCCGTCCCCCGCAGGTCGACGAAGAGCCAGATGAGGACGCCGAAGAACCCCGCCGCGAGCGCGGTCCCGACGTGCCCGAGCGAGCGGAGCGTCGCCCGGACGCAGAAGACCCAGCCGGCGACGAGCGCGATGCCGGCGAGGACCTTCAGCGGGAGAGGCCCGCCGCCGCTCTTCCGCACCCAGTGGAGGAAGGACCAGCCCGCCGGGTTGTAGGTGGCGAAGACGAGGAGCGCCGCGGCGAGGAGCCGCAGGAGGAACCCCGGGACCGAGATGCCGAGTCCGGCCAACGTCGCCTCCTGTTCGGGTCAGCGCCCTTCAGTCTATCCGAGCCGTCAGCGGCCGAGGTGCTTGCGGAGGAACGCCCAGATCTCCTTGCGGGATTCCTTCGCGAGGCGCGTGTCGATCCGGTTGAAGGAGTGCCCGGCGGGAGCGTCCGTGTAGATCCTGTGCTCGAAGCTCTTCCCCTCGGCCTTGAGCGCCGCGATCAGGTTCTCGGCCTCGATCACGTTCACGTCGCGGTCGTTCGTCGTGGCGTGGACGAGGAGCGGCGTCTTCAGCTTCGAAGCCCAGAAGACCGGGCTCCGCCGCCGGTACTCGTCGACGTCCTCGACGACCTTCTTCCCGACGTGGTGCTTCGCGGCGAAGAGGTCCTCGTAGCTCTGCTCGTGGTAGCCGAGGCGCGTCACGAGGTCCGTCACCGGGACGCCGGCGTAGGCCGCGCGGAACTTCTCCGGGTGGTGCATCACCGCGAGGAGCGCGATGAGGCCGCCGTGGCTCCAGCCGGCGATCGCGGCACGGGAGCCGTCGACGTACGGCAGCTCCGAGACGGCCCAGTCGAGGCCGGCGATCACGTCGTCCACCTCGAGGCCGCCGTAGTCGATCGCCTCGTAGAAGCCCTTCCCGTAGCCGGTCGAGCCGCGGTACTCGGGGGCGAGGACGACCCACCCCTGCTCGAGCATCTCCTTGACGATGTGGACGTGGTAGGTCCCGAAGTCGCCGTGCACGCCTCCGTGCGGAAGGACGACGACCGGGTACTTCCGCCCCGCCTCGCGGACCTTCGGCGCGAAGACGTACTGCGCGAAACGGATCGGGTGCCGCTCGTTCGCGATGCCGTACCGGTCCTTCGCACGGGGGTTCGGCGGGCCGGCGACGTTCACCTTGTCGATCTCGGCGACGTCTCCGAGGCGGAGCCAGAAGAGGGCGTCGTCGCTCGACTTGCGGACCTGGTCGAGGTCGAACTCGAGGCTCTCGATCCGCTCCTCGAGCGCCTTCAGCCGCGCGGCGACGCCGGGATCGTCGTCGGCGAGCGATCCGGCGGGGACGAGGAGGAGGGCGAGGGGAAGGGCGAGGAGAAGGAGCCCGGTCCGAGCGCGCATGGAATCCTCCCGGAGGACCGCGGCTCGCTGGCCCGTGCGGTCCGGCCCGTCAGGTTAGCAGCCGGAGGCCTCTCCGCGCCGGGCGGGGCCCTCGGCGGCCGCGCTCGCTCGCAGCGAAGGCGTCTGCTCCCGGGCATCCTCCGGTATCGTCCGCGGAACGAGACCACGATGTCGGGGCGGACGATCGCGATCGGAGACGTGCACGGGGACCTCGAGGGGCTGGAACGGCTCCTCGCGAGGCTGCCCGTCCTCCTCCCGGAAGACACGCTCCTCTTCGTCGGCGACTACGTCGACCGCGGCCCGAACCCCGCGGGCGTCGTCCGGCGGGTGAGGTCGCTGCCGTCCGAGACGGCGGCCCGCGTCGTCTTCCTCCGCGGGAATCACGAGGACGCCTGGTTGAAGGCCTGCCGCGAGGGCGCCCCCGAGTTCGTCCTGCCGCGCGGGAACGGCTGCTATTCGACCTACCGGTCGTACACGGGCGGGCCGGTGCCGGGCCCCGGCGAGAACCCGACGGCCGACGAGCTTCGCGCGATGGCCACGGGCGCGTTCCTCCCGGCCGACGTCGTGGCGTGGATGGGCGGGCTTCCGCACTTCCACGAGGACGAGCATGCGATCTACGTCCACGCCGGGCTTCCGCACGACGGCCGACGCTGGCTCCACCCGTCGGAGGTCGCGGACCCGCGCCCGCTCCTCTGGCAGCGGAGCCGGTCCTTCTACGAAGGCTACAAGGGGAAGCGGGTCGTCTTCGGGCACACGCCGGTGAGGAAGCTCCCCCAGGATCAGTCGGTCCACACCCCCGGGGACCCGCTCGACGTCTACGTCACGGCGTCGCTCGCGGGAATCGACACGGGGGCGGGAATGGGGGGCTTCCTCTCCGCGATCGAGCTCCCCGAGATGCGCGTCCTCGACGCCCGCTGAGGGGCTCGCCCGGCGAGGGGCGTGCCCGCTTCATTCCGGCCTGGGCGATCATCCAGGCCATGCCGCTCCTCCCCCTTTCGCCGATCGACCACGTCTTCACCGGCCGCGGGGCCTACCCGATCGAGTTCGTCTTCGCCTACGAGGGAGCGATCGACGCGGGCCGCCTCGAGGCGAGCCTCCGGGAGGCGATCGAGGCCTTCCCGCCGGTCGGGAGCCGCTTCGTCCGGCTCGACGAGCGCTCTCTCGCCTTCGAGCCCTGCGCGGACGGCTGCGCTTTCACGGTCGCCTCCTCGCCGTCGGACTGGGACGCGACACCGCGCAAGGACGTCTTCCTCGACCCGGTGAGCGGGAAGGAAGGGGAGCCGCTCGGGCGGGCCCTCCTGACGCGGACGCCCTCCGGTTGCGTCCTCGGCTTCAGCCTCTCGCACGCCGTCGCCGACGGCTACTCCTACTTCCACTTCCTGACGAGCTGGGCGCGCCTCTTCCGCGGCGAGCCGATCCTGGCGCCGACGCACGACCGCGCGGCGCTCGCCGACGGCGCCATGGGGGCGACGGACGAGGGCTCGGCCGACGCCGCCGGCCTCTTTCGCGCGGGGCCACGTCCCGAGGTCGACCGCGCGCACCTGACGATCCACCGTCACGTCCTTTCGCGGGCCGAGCTCGTCGCGCGGCACGCGGAGGCGCAGGAGGGGAACCCCCTGCGCCTCTCGCACAACGACACCGCCGCCGCCTGGCTCTGGAAGACGCGACTCGCGGAGTGGTCCGGCGACGACCCGTCGCTCGAGACGTACGTCAGCTGCCCGGTCGACTTCCGGCGCCTCCTCCCGTCGACCGGCCCAGCCTACTTCGGCAACGCGGTCACCCTCGCGAAAGCTTCGATCCCGAAGGGGGAGCTCGGCGCGGCCTCGCTCGGCGACCTCGCGACGCGCGTCCGCCGCGCCGTGGACGCGGTCGACGTCGTGGCCGCGCGCCGGTCGCTCGCCTCGCTCGAGGCGCTCCGCCGCTCCGAGGGGCTCGGGGCGATGGAGGAGTGCCACGTCGTCCACCCCTCGCAGGGGCTCCTCCTGACGAACCTCTCGCGCCTCCCCGTCGCCGAGGTCGCGTTCGACGCCGGAGCGCCCGTCGCGTTCGAGATCCTGACGCCCGGCGTCCGCGGCGCCGTCGCGCTTCCGGCTCCGGACGGCGGCCTCGACCTGCGCGTCTTCCTCCCGTCCGCGTGAGCCACAATCGCGCGGTGATCTCCCGTCGCTTCACCCTCGCGAGCCGGCTCGGCGAGCCGATCCACGGCGACCTCCGCCTCCCCGACGGCCCCGGGCCGCACCCCGTCGTCGTCTGCTGTCACGGCTTCAAGGGATTCAAGGACTGGGGCTTTCACCCCTGGCTCGGCGCGCGTCTCGCGGACGCGGGGCTCGCGGCGGTCCACTTCAACTTCTCGCGAAACGGCGTCCGCGAGGCGGACGGCGACATCGAGGACCTCGACGCCTTCCGGCGGAACACCCTCTCGATCGAGCGCGACGACCTCGACACGGTGATCGACGCGGTCCTCACCGGGCGCCTCGACCTTTCGCTCGACGGCGCCCGGCTCGGCCTCCTCGGCCACAGCCGCGGCGGCGGCCTCGCGCTCCTCGGCGCGTCGGAGCGCCCCGAGGCGAAGGCGCTCGCGACCTGGGCCGCCGTCTCGCACTTCGACCGGATCGCGGACGAGCCGACTCTCGCCGAGTGGCGACGGACCGGCGTCTACGAGGTCGTCAACTCGCGCACCGGGCAGAAGCTCCCGATGGGAGTCGCGTTCCTCGACGACGTCCTCGCGAACCTCGCCCGCCTCGACCTTCTCGCGGCGGCACGGCGCCTCGCCGTTCCGTGGCTCCTCGTCCACGGGACGGCCGACCTGACGGTGGAGCTCGGCGAGGCGGAAGAGCTTCACGAGGCGACGGCGGGACGCGCCCGGCTCTTCCCGCTCGAAGGGGCGGGGCACACGTTCGGCGCGGTCCACCCGTTCGCCGGGCCGACGCCCCACCTCGCGGCGGCCGCCGAGGCGACCCTCGCCCACTTCCGTACCTCGCTCGCCGGGGCCTCGGCGGCCTGACCGCCGTGACGACCGACGGTCCCGCGGGCCGGTCCCCCAGGAACGTCGCGGTCGCGGCGATCTACCTCCTTGCCCTCGCCTGGATCCTCGGGAAGGCGGCCCTCTTCCGCGAGCGCGTCCCGCCGGGCGTCCCGCCCGACGAGCCGGTCCACGTCTCCTACGTCGCCTGGCTCGAGGCGTCCGGGGCCGTCCTCCCGCGCTACGAGGAGATGCGCCTCCTCGAGCCGAACGGGCGCTTCGGCGCTCAGCCGTCGTACCTCGCTCACCCGCCCGCCTACTACCACGTCCTCCGCGGCCTCGCGCGCGTCACGGGAGGGGTCCCCTCCGGGCCTCTCGATGCGGCGACGCGCCGCCTCCGCTCTCTCTCGGCGCCGCTTTTCGCGGCGGCCGCCGCGCTCGTCCTCTGGCTCGGCTTCCGGCGCGCGGCGCCGCTCCCGGCGCACGCCCTTTACGCGGCGACGGTCGCGACGGTCCCGCCGTTCGCCTTCGTCGGCTCCGCCGTGAACAACGACGTCCTCGCGTTCCTCGCCGGCGGCCTCGCGCTCCTCGGCCTCGCGCGCCTCCTCGAGGGGCGCGCCGGCGCGACGACCGGAACGCTCGTCGGCGCGGGCCTCGCCCTTGCGCTCCTCTCGAAGGCCACGGCCGGACTCCTCGTCCTCCTCGCCGCGGCCGCGGCGCTCGCCCTCGCGCGACGCACCGTCCGCTGGGAGCGGGACCCCCGCTTCCTCCTCGCGCTCCTCCCGTGGCTCCTCCTCCCGGCGATCCACTACGTCCCGATCCTCGTACGCTACGGCACGCCGGTCCCTTCGCTGGACGTCGTCGACCCGGAGGCGTACGCCCGTTCGGCCTTCGTCGAGGCGCCGGGCACTCCGCGCCTCGGCCTCTTCCCCTGGGCCCTGAAGCTCCTGAAGGTCTTCGGCTCGACGTGGCTCTCGCTCATCGCGCACGTCTGGCTCCCGGTCGGACCGCTCCCGACGCTCGCCGGTCCGGCCCTCGCCGCGCTCCTCGCGGCGCTCGGGCTCCTGCGCAGGAGGCGCGCGGTCGGCACCGACGACGCCCCGCTCGACGACCTCGTCCGGGCCGGCGCCGTCGCCCTCGCCGGGACGCTCCTCGTCAACCTCGCGTGGGCGCGGGACGGCTACCTCGCCACGGAGCGCCTCGGAGGCATTCACGCGCGCTACTACCTGCCGCTCTTCCCGGTCCTCGCCCTCGCGGCGGCGCGCGGTCTCGAGCGTCTCCCGGCGCGCGGGCTCGAGCGCGTTCCCGCGCGTGCGCTCCTCGCCGGCGCGGTCGTCCTCCTCCTCGTCCTCTTCGACGCGGGGGTGACGGCGCGCTACCTCGCGCTCTTTCCGGCGCCCTGACGTTCCCGGCCCGGAGTCGTCACCCCTCCGCGTCCGGGGCGCTCGAGATGGCGCGGAGGCGGGTGACCGTCTCGAGGAGGGCGGTGGCCGTCGCGTCGACGTCCGCCTCGGTCGTCGTCCGCCCGAGAGAGATCCGGATCGACCCCTGCGCGGCGCGCGGGCCGAGGCCCATCGCGAGGAGGACATGCGACGGCTCCGGGTCTCCGGTCGAGCAGGCCGAGCCGGTGGAGACGCAAATCCCCCTCACGTCGAGGCCGAGGACGATCGACTCGCCGTCGACGCCGCGGAAGGAGAGGCTCGAGGTGTTCGGCACGCGCGGGGCGCCGGCGCCGTTCACCCGGACGCCGTCGACCCGGGCGAGGACGCGTGCCTCGAGGCGGTCGCGCAGCGCGGCGAGACGCGGGCCGTCGGCGGCGAGCGCTTCGAACGCGAGGTCGACGGCAGCGGCGAAGCCGACGATCCCGGCGACGTTCTCCGTTCCGGCGCGAAGGCCCCTCTCGTGCCCGCCCCCGGTCGTGACGGGCGAAAGCGGCGTTCCCCGCCTCACGCACAGCGCGGCGACCCCCTTCGGGCCGTAGAGCTTGTGGGCCGAGACGGTGACGAGGCCGGCGCCGAGGTCGCCGGGCCGCTCGGCGAGCTTTCCGGCCGACTGGACGGCGTCGGTGTGGAAGACGACGCCGCGCTCGCGGCAGAGCGCGGCCAGCTCGGCGACCGGCTGGACGACCCCGGTGTCGTTGTTCGCCCGCATCACCGTGACGAGGACGGTGTCGTCGCGGAGCGCGGCGGCGAGCGCCTCCGGCCTTACGGCGCCGTCGGGGCCGACTGGGAGGCTCGTCACCTCCCAGCCGTCGCGCTCGAGGTCCCGCGCGGTGTGGAGGACGGCGTGGTGCTCGATCGCGCTCGTGACGAGGTGGCGCCCCTTCTTCCGGAGCGCGCGCGTCACGCCCCGAAGCGCGAGGTTGTCGGCCTCCGTGCCGCTCGCGCAGAAGACGATCTCCTCCGGTTCGAAGCCGAGCCTCGCGGCGATCCGCCGGCGCGCCTCCTCGACGGCGGCCCGCGCCTCGTGGCCGGCGCGGTGGGGGCTGGAGGGATTCCCCTGCCTCTCGCTGAGGAACGGGAGCATCGCCTCGAGGGCCTCGGGTCGAAGCGGCGTCGTCGCGTTGCTGTCGAGGTAGATCACGGCTTCGCCGTCTCCGGCCTCTCCGCCTCTCGCCTCTCCCGATCGTCGAGGGCGGCCTGGAGCGCCTTGACGCCGAGGAGCGAGCAGTGCTTCTTCGCCTCGGGGATCCCGCCGAGCGCCTCGACGACGTCGTCGTCGGTGAGGCGTCGCGCGTCTTCGAGCGTCAGGCCGAGAGCGAGGTGCGTCAGCATGCTGCTCGTGGCGATCGCGCCGGGGCAGCCGTATGACTTGAACGCGATCCGGGCGATCCTCCCGAACTTCACGCCGATCCAGAGCTTCATCTGGTCGCCGCAGGAGGGGTCGCCGACGAGGCCGTAGCCGTCGGTCTCCGAGTCGGGAAGCTCTCCGACGTTGCGCGGGTTGACGAAGTGGTCGACGAGCGTCGGCGTGTAGAAGAGGACCGGCCCCTGGGGAGGCGCGGCGGGGGACTCGGGCGTATCGGGCATGGCTCTCCTAGAAGACGCCGCGGACGAGGAATCGGGCCGAGGCGCGGGCGACGACCTTCCGGTCCTGCTCCACCTCGCCACGGACGTAGTAGAGGGGATGGGACGTCGTCTTCTCGACGACGCCGCGGACGACGGCGCCCCGCTGGAGGACGACGGGCGCGCGGTAGCGAACGTCCATCTCCGCGGTCACGGCGACGACCCCGATCGAGAAGAGCGCGTTGGCCATGGCCGCGTCGAGGAGAGCGGCGACGATTCCGCCGTGGAGCGTCTCCGGGTAGCTCTGGAAGACCTCACGGCACGGGAAGAACGCGGCGACGGAGCCGTCGGGCTGGACCCGGAACCTCAGCTTCAGCCCGGCGGGGCTCTCGGGACTGCAAAGGAAGCAGCGCGGGTGCTCGGAGGCTCGGAGGGCGTCGAGCCGTTCCTGGCTCGGCACGGGTTCGGACGGGTCTGGCATGAAGGGACTGCGGCTCTTCCCGATCCCTATTCTGGGCGTATGTTCGTTTCGGTCAAGCCCGACGAAGGTGCGCCCGCGGGTCAGGGCACCCGGCCGGCGCGGACGCGGAGCACGCGGTCCTCACGCTGCAGGGCCTCGGCGCGGGAGCGGAGGGCCGTCGCACGGGCCGCGACCGCGGCGAGAGAGGCGGCGGGATCGCCCGAGGCGCTCGCGTCACGGAGCGCGCGGAGCATCTCGAGCGCGTCGTCGAAGCTCGCGAGGGTCTCCCGGTGGTGGGCGGCGCAGGCCGCCGGCGGCGAGATGCCGAGGAGCCGGCGGCGCGCCTCCTCCGCCTCGCGGACGAGCCCGTCGAGGCCCGACGCGTCCCCCCGCGCGAGGGCCACCGCCATCTCGTTCGCGGCGTTCTCCGGGCTCCCCGCGAGGCCGGAGGCCTGGATCGCGTCGACGGCGTCGAGGTAGGCCGCGACCGCGGCGCGCTCCGGGTCCTCGGGCGGCGGCGCGAGCCCGGGCTCGGGATCGGGCGTCGGGAGGAACGGAGTCCGCGACTCGGGAAGGGCGTCGGGGGAAGAGTGCTCCGCGGAGGAGAAGGGGAGCTCTCCGATCGCGGGGTCGGCGCTCGGCGACGTCGGGGCAGGCGTCATGACGACGTTCGCGCCGGTCCCCGCGAGAACCGGAGAGAAGGCCGGGGCGGCTCCTTCGGGTCGAGGTTCCGTCCGCTCCGTGCCGCTCGCGCGTCCGAGGAGGTACGCGACCGCGAGGAGCGACAGCCCCGCGACGCCCGCGAGGGTCCAGAGGAGCCTCCGGTCGACGTTCACCGTCGCCACTCGTTCCGCTCCCTACCGCAGCTCCGCGCGGATCGCCTCGAGGTCGGGGTCGACGGCGGCCTGCGCGGCGAGCTTCGGGTTCAGCGCGAGCGCGCGCCGGGCAGCCGCGAGGGCGCCGTCACGGTCTCCCGCGGCGAGCCGGATGACGGCGAGGTCGTAGACGACCTCGGGGAGCATCGCCGGTTGCGCCTCGGCACGGGCGGTCGCCTCCTCCTGCCACTTCAGCGCCTCGGCGTGACGCCTCTCCATGAAGCCGGTCCAGCCGCGGTTCCAGAGGTCGTTCACGACGGCCATCCCGACGAGGCGCGCGAGCTCGCGAAACGGGTCCGCGTGGTCGTCCACGCGGACGTCGACGGCGCGGTCGGAGAAGCCGTTGTAGCCCCCCTTCGCGCGGCAGACGAGGAGGGCGGCTGACTGCCGACCCCGGCTGTCGCCGCCGGCCGCGTCGCCCGCGGCGAGCGCCGCGAGGAGTCGTTCGGCGAGCGGCCGCCCGGCGCTCGCGAGGAACGAGCGCTCCATCGCCTCGACGACCGCCTCGCCGACGAGGATGTTCCCCTGCACGGCGTAGTTCGGCCCCTTCCGCCCGCCGGCCCACGCGTTCGCGCCGGAGCCGGTGAACGTCGCCGCGTCGCCCGAGGCCGTCACGAGGCCGACCTGTCGCCGCTCGCGCCCCTCGTCGCCTCGGAGGAGGACCTTCAGCGCCTCGCCGGCCGTCAGGCCGCGCGCCATCAGGTCGAGGCCGTCCGGCCCGAACGAGGTGTTCGCGGAGGCCTGCGTCGCGACGGCCCCGACGTTCGCCTTCGCCCAGGGGACGACCGTCCCGACGGCGAAGAAGCGGCTCGCGACGGCGACGCCGACCTCGCCCGTCGCCGGGTCGGCCGCCGCGATCGAGAACGTCGACGGGCCGGGCGGGGCGGCCGGGAGCGCCCCGGGCGCGAAGAGCGCGAGCGCGAGGAGAAAGGTCCGGCCGCGAGGTCTCGTCGTCATGCGTCTGCCCCGGGGGGAGTCTATCGGGCCTCACCGGGTGGCCGGCCGCGCGGCCTCGGCCATCGGGCTCAGACGGAGGACCGACGTCATCCGGCGCGTGAGCGCGACAGGCCCCGCGAACGACACGCGGCCCGAACGGACCGCTTCCTCGAGCGGGAGCCGCCCGAGCCAGACCTGGTAGAGCGACGCCCTGTCGGAGGTGATCGTCACGTCGGTCTCGAAGCCCGGGTCGATGTCGCACACGGAAGGGCCGCCGGGCTCGACGACGATCCAGAAGCGCCGCTCGTCGTCGGAGAAGCGGACGTGGAAGACCTGGCGGCGCCCCGGAAACCCCGTCGTGTCGAGGCGCGTGTGCATCCACCAGACGAGGAGGGCCGGGTCGAGCTCCGCGGGGCGCGGCTCTCCGAACGTCCAGCGCGCGCCCCACTCGCCGAGGGCGAAGACGATCGGCCGGAGCTCGCGCCCCGCCGCGGTGAGCAGGTACTCCCCGTCGACCCGCTCCAGGAGGCCGGCGCGCTCGAGCTGGCGGAGCCGGAGCGAGAGGAGGCTCCGCGAGAGGCCCGGCAAGCCGCGAGCGAGCTCGTTGAAGCGGGTCGTGCCGACGAGCAGGTCGCGAACCACGAGGAGCGTCCACCGCTCGCCGAGGAGGTCGAGCGCGCGGGAAATGGGGCAGTACTGTCCGTAGCCGGACCGTCGTTCGCTCACGTCGTCACCTCCCGGGCCGGGTGTCGGTGCGAATTCTGGACCGGTCCGGTCTCGTTTTTGAACTGGTCGCGAGGCCGGAGCGTTCCCATCCTTCCGGCATGACGACGACGACACTGGAGACGACGACCACGGCGACCGACTGGGTCGGTCGCGCCAGCCAGATCGGCGAGACCCTCGCCCCCGGCGTCGCCGGGCGCGACCGCCTCGGCGAGATCGATCTCGCGGCGTTCGAGGCCTTCCGCGCGGAGGGCGTCACCGCGGCGCTCGTTCCGGCCGAGGCGGGCGGCGGAGGCGCCTCGCACGCTGACGCCGGCCGGCTCCTCCGTGAGCTCGGCCGCCACGACGGCGCCACGGCCGTCGCTCTCTCGATGCACATGCACCTCGTCGCCGCGCAGGTCTGGCGGCACCGGCACGGCCTGGACGCCTCCGCGCTCTTCCGGAAGGTCGTCGAGAGGAGGGCCGTCCTCGTCAGCACCGGCGCGGCCGACTGGATCGGCTCGAGCGGAAGCGCGCGGAAGGTCGACGGTGGCTACCGGGTACGCGCCCGTAAGTCGCCGGCGAGCGGGTGCGAGGCGGGGAACGTCCTCGTGACGAGCGCCCGGTGGGAGGAGGCGCCCGGCGGGCCCCGGGTCCTCCACTTCGCGGTCCCGATGACGGCTGAAGGGGTCCGCATCGAAAAGACCTGGGACACGCTCGGCCTTCGCGCCACGGGCTCGCACACCGTCGTCCTCGAGGAGGTCTTCGTCCCCGACGCCGCGGTCTCGCTCGAGAGGCCGGCCGACGTCTGGCACCCGGTCTGGAACGTCATCCTCGGCGCGGCGATGCCGCTCATCCTCTCGGCCTACGTCGGCATCGCCGACGCCGCGGTCGCGCGGGCGCTCGAGGCGGCGAAGGGGCGCGCCGAGTCGCACGTCCTCCAGCTCCTCGGCGAGATGCTCAACGCGCACACGACGGCCGCCGACGCCGTCGACGCGATGTTCCGCGACGCGGACGACCTCCGGTTCGAGGCGACCGACTCCTTCGCCGGCCGCGCCCTCTCGCGGAAGACGGTCGCCGCCGACGCGCTCATTGCGACCGTGCGACTCGCGATCGAGGCGACGGGCGGAAGCGGGTACACGCGGAGCTCGGACCTCGAGCGCCTCTACCGCGACGTCCACGGCGTCCTCTTCCACCCGCTCCCGCGGGCGCGGCAGACGACCTTCAGCGGGAGGGCGGCCCTGGGCCTCGCCCCGGTCGGGTGAGGAGTGCCCCGGCCCGCACGCGACCGGCGCGCTAACGCACGGGGCGCCGCCCGACGAAGACCTCGTAGTCCCCCGCCGCCGAGTGCTCGAGCGGCACGACGAGCGCCTCGAAGCCGGCCGCGGCGAGCGTTTCGAGCCAGTACGCGCGCGGGAAGAGCCCCATCTCGAGCCGGTCCTGCGCGACACGCACCTCGCCGCCTGCCTCACGCAGGAGGTAGGCCATCTCGACGACGAACCGCTCGGCCTCCGGCTCGGGGCGGAAGCGCCACTCGAGGTACCGCAGGCCCCGCCCACCGCCGTCGCTCCCGCCCGTGCCGGTCTCCTCGGCGAACGTCTCGGCCACGCAGTCGGGCTGGAACAAGGCGACTCCTCCGGGAGCGGTGTGGGCGAACGCCGTGGCGACCGCGGCCGCGACGTCCCCGCGGGTCGTCATGTGGGAGACCGCGTCGTGGAGGAGCACGGCGTCGAAGAGGCGCCCGAGCCGCACGCTCCGCATGTCCCCCTCGACGTGCTCGCAGTCGGGGTTGAGGCGGCGGCTGAGGGCGAGCATCGACGGAGAGAGGTCGACGAGCGTCGCCTCGAGAGAAGCCTTCAGGTGAAACGCGACGTGTCCCGCGCCGCAGCCGAGATCGAGGAGCGTCCGGGGCGGCCGCGCCGCGTAAGTCTCGAAGAGCCTGCGGTAGAACGCCGCCTCTTCCGGGTAGTCCTCCACCGGAGTCAGGAGCGGGTACCACTCGGCGAGGTCGCGGTAGAGCCGCGGCGTCGCGTCCCCGGGGCGCGGGTCCGAAGAGCCCATGGCCAACCTCCTCCCGTCGACCCATCCGGGCCGGCCGGATGACGAAGCGCCAAGATAGCAAGGACGGGAAAGCGGAGACCCTGCCGAACGCGGTATTCCTGTCGGGAGAGGGGAGCGAATGGCCGCGAAGGACGCCACGCGCGAGGACTACAGGGAGCGGGTCAACCGCGTCATCTTCCACGTCGAGGCCCGTCTCGGTGAGTCGACGACCCTCGAGGAGCTCGCCCGCGTCGCGCGCTTCTCCCCCTTCCACTTCCATCGCATCTTCGCGGCCTTCACCGGCGAGGCGCTGGCGGCGTTCATTCGCCGGCTGCGTCTCGAGAGGGCGGCCCAGCAGCTCCTCCATCACGGAGCCCCCGTCACCGACATCGCCCTGGGGGCCGGCTACGAGACCCCCTCGGCGTTCACCCGGGCCTTCGCCGCTCTCTTCGGCGTCAGCCCGACCGAGTACCGAAAGCGGCGCGAGCCCGCCCCGCTTCGAGGCGCGAGGCCCCTCGCGCGGCCGACCGAGCAGGAGATTCCCATGACGACCCCCCAAGTCCGAACGATCGAGCCCATCCCCGTCCTCTTCGTCCGCCGGACGGGCCCGTACTACCAGGCGGCGGACGATGCCTTCGGCGTCCTCTGCGCGTTCGCGGGGCCACGCGGCCTCCTCGGACCAGCCGCGCGGATGATCGGCATCTCCCACGACGACCCGCGTGTCACCGAGGAGTCCAGGTTCCGCTACGACGCGTGCTTGACGTTCGACCGCGACGTGAAGGAGGAAGGGGAGGTCGGCCGGAAGACGATCGCGGGCGGCAGGTACGCCGTCTTCCCCCACGAAGGCGCCTACGAGGGCCTCCAGGCGACCTACGACGGGATCTTCGGCTCCTGGCTCCCGGCCAGCGGCGAGCGACTGCGGGACGAGCCCTCCTTCGAGGTCTACCTGAACAGCCCCGACCAGGTGAGGCCGGAGATGCTCCGGACGGAGATCTGGCTCCCGCTGAAGCAGGGTCGACGCCACGCCCGGCGGGCCGCGCCGCCCGATTGAGGCCTTCGAGGGGGAGCCCGAAAGGGGCTAGCCTGAGAAGGATGCGACCCGCCGTGATGGCACTGCTCCTCCTGAGCCCGCTGCCTCTCCTCGCTCAGCCGCTCGCCGAGCGCTACGCCGCGCTCGGGACGATGATCGTGACGACGTCCGATCACACGATGTTCCCGCACCCGAAGCGGGCGAACGGCCACGTCTACGAGGGGAAGACCTACCCGGCGGACCCGCACTACAGCGATCGGACCGTCGTCATCTTCGTCCCGAAGGGCTTCCGTCCCGGGAAGACGACCGACCTCGTCTTCTACTTCCACGGGTGGAGGAACGACGTGGAGCGGACCCTCGCGCGGTTCCGGATCGCGGAGCAGGTCGCCGCGAGCGGCGTCAACGCGGTCCTCGTCCTCGCCGAGGGGCCGAAGGACGCCCCCGACTCCTTCGGGGGGAAGCTGGAGGAGGCGGGCGTCTTCTCGAGCCTCGTGGCCGACGTCCTCGCCACGCTGAAGACGCGGGGCGTGATCGGGAAGCCCCGCCCCGGATCGATCGTCCTCGCGGGGCACAGCGGCGCCTACCGCGTGATCTCGTTCATCCTCCTTCGGGGAGGCCTGACGGAGAACGTTCGCGAGGTCTACCTCTTCGACGCCCTGTACGGAGAGCTGGAGAAGTTCGCCTGGTGGGTCGAGCACGGACGGGGACGGCTCGTCGTGATCCACACCCCCGAGGGTGGGACGCGCACCCGGACGCTCGACTTCCTCGGCGACCTGCGGGCCTGGGGAGTTTCCTTCGCGGAGGTCGCCGAGAGCGCGGTGACAGCCGACCTCCTCCGGAAGAACCGCATCGTCTTCATCGAGTCGTCCCTCGCGCACGACGACGTCGTCGCCGCGCAGGAGCAGCTCCGCACGTACCTCGAGACAGGAGCGCTCGGCCGGCGCTGAGAGCCCGTTCGGTGAACCCGGTGCCAGCTCCGGCCCGCCAACTGTCGGTTTTCACGACCTATGGACCCCCTGACGCCGGGTTTTTCACGACCTTTCCCCCCGTGAGGGGGTAGGTTTTCCACGACCTTTCCCCCCTCGCGGAGACCGGGGTCTCCGCCTCGCGTGACGGGACAGAACGGGAGACCCTCCGTGCCCCGAAGCGTCGGGTACGGAGGTCCGGTGGCCTATCGCGAGGTGGGAATGATCGAGGTCAGAG